>Ga0208196_1003830_pt1 | contig 12269 bp, 9 predicted proteins | sample AD_JPNNA7_MetaG_FD_184443 | JGI IMG/M metagenome (GOLD analysis project Ga0208196, IMG submission 184443) | Active sludge microbial communities of municipal wastewater-treating anaerobic digesters from Japan - AD_JPNNA7_MetaG (SPAdes) (version 2) | ecosystem: Engineered > Bioreactor > Anaerobic >...
TCGATAATGGCCTTGCCCTGTGCAAGCTGCACCATGCCGCTTTCGACAGCTTCATCATCAGCGTCAACCCCGACTACATCATCCACGTCCGGAAGGATGTGCTGGACGAGGAAGACGGCCCGATGCTGCAGCACGGGCTCAAGGAATTGCATAATGCACGGATTATCCTGCCCCGCGCGGAGCATCACTGGCCGAACAGGGATTATCTGGACAGGCGGTATCAGAAGTTTCTGGCCTATGCCTAGAAAAAGAGAGAAAACAGGGCCTGGGGTACCGAAGGGTTCTGTCCAGAGGTGAGCATGTGAAAGCGGGATAAATGGGGTCGGGTGTCCTGTATTTAAACATGTCCGGCTTGTATCTCCTACATGCGCGGGCCCCGTGTTTCCCGTCGCCCTGGCCATGAGCACGTCATCCCAATAAGGAGCGTTCTTCGTGTACGATCACGTCCTGGATCCCGACAGTCAGGTGGTTCTGTTGCTCTGCGGAAGCTTCGTGCGGGGGCCGCAGGACGTGCAGCCGCTGACCCCCTCCGAATACAATTCGCTTGCAGACTGGCTGAAAGAAATGGGCCTGCGGCCATCCGTCCTGCTGTCCGCGGAGGGGACCGATCGGTTGCGGCAAGGCTTTACAGGAAGAGCGGATAGAATGATCAGCCTCCTGCAGAGAGGGGCAGCCCTGGCCATGGCCGTGGAAGGCTGGACGAACCGCGGGTTGTGGATTATCAGCCGCGCCGAAACCGGTTACCCCGCGCGGTTGAAAAACCGCCTGGGCAAAACGGCGCCTCCTCTGCTCTATGGGGCGGGGAACAGGGAGCTGCTGGATTCGGGCGGCCTTGCCGTTGTGGGTTCCCGAAACGCAGACGATATCGCCCTGGAGTTCACCCGTTACATTGCCGAGAAGTGTGCAAAGGAAAATATACGGATTGTGTCCGGCGGGGCGCGTGGAATCGACAAGGAGGCGATGCTCGAGGCGATCAAGAAGGGCGGGACGGCGGCCGGGGTGTTGAGCGACAGCCTTGAGAAGGAGGCCCTGTCGGGGAAATACAGGCATGCCATCCGGGAGGGAAAGCTGGCTCTGGTGTCTCCGTATCCCCCGGGCGCCGGGTTCAGCGCGGGCAATGCCATGGGCCGGAACAAGCTCATCTATGCTCTTGCCGATTACGCCATGGTGATCAGCTCCGATGTAAAAGGCGGCACCTGGGCCGGGGCCATCGAGAACCTCAAGAAGAAGTATGTGCCGCTCATCGTTCGCAGGAGCCCCGCAGTGCCGGAGGGGAACGGGAAGCTCATCGAACAGGGAGGCACGGCATTCGAGGAAGAATGGCTGACGAAGGATTTCAGATTGGGGGACTGGTTGAAGGGGCTGAACCGTGACGCCCGCCCGGACGCCGACCGGGGCCTCTTCTCATCTGAGTCGGAACCGTCGCAGGCCGTCGCGGGGGTCCAGGAGACATTTGCCTATTTCGAGCCGGACGTGAAGGAGAGAAGGGGATCCGCCGCTGCCGTCGATACGGAAGATTCGTGGCCCGCTGTGCGGCTCATGCTGCTGGATCACCTGCAGTGCGAGATGACCGAGAAGGCGCTTGCCGAAAAGCTAAAAGAAATGCCGACGCAGGTCCGCGCATGGCTGAAGCGTGCCGTGGCGGAAAAGTCGGTCGTCAAACGGGTCAAGCCGGTCAGGTACATCGCCTCAATCTGCGCCATGCAGATGAGCCTGGATTACGAGTAAGAAGGAAAAGCAAGGCATTGCGCTATGCCGCTTCCTGAAACGCACGAGACTCACAGTTGAGGCGAACGATTGCCGGGGTACGGCAATCTGTCCGGGAATCCCCAACCGGTGATCCCAACGAGCAGTCTATAAAACAGGCTGTCATCCTCCCCGTCCTCCGTGACCTCTCCTGGCCGATTGACGAGCCGAAGATCGTATTTCCCGAATACCCCGTGCCTGGCGGTAGAGTAGATTATGCTTTGTGTCATCAAAATCATCCGGTAATACCGATTGAAGCCAAACGATACAGCCTGAAAAAGGGGACTGTCCCCTTTTTCCTGCCCCTGCTCCATTGTCTGCCGTATGCTGTTCTTTGTACCGTGCGGCCATGCACCCGCTATAGGTTAATCGGCAGCTGACAGGTAACCGAGAGTGAATGAGGTGTGAAAATGAGAAAGGCTGTTGTTCTTAAATCAAAGGACACTTTTATAGCTGAGTTTGAACGTTGTTGTCGGGAGTACAGACATTTGAACATTGCTGTTGCATGGTGCGGCAGTCCAGCTAAGACTCTCCCGCACATGTTGCTCGAGAATTTCAAGGGCTCAGTGAAAGTAATAGTAGGTGTTGCTTTCAATCATACGCATCCCGATGTCTTTCAGTGGCTCACGGATGATGTTGGTGCAGATCTTCGTGTCTTCAGAGACGATGGCGATGTGTTCCATCCAAAGATTTACCTCTTCCGGGACAAGGAGCGATATGCCCTGTTCATAGGCAGTTCGAACCTTACTTATAGCGGCTTCTACACGAATTATGAAACCAACTGCTTAATTGAGGGAACCAAAGACGCCAAAGACATAGTTGCACTGGAATCTACCATAGCTATTTGGCGTTCACCAACCCTGTCTTTCAAGCCATCAACGAAATGGATTGATGGCTATCGCAATCGATACAAGAATATTTTGCAGAAACAACGCAAACATGGAATGCGCACAATGCAAAGATCCGAAGAGGAAATCTCGCCGGCTAGCTGGCTTCAGCATTCAACATGGGAAGTCTATTACAAAAAAGTGCTGGCAGGAGTAAAGGAAAGTGGGCGGGACTGTCAACGCTATCATGATGTTCTTGATGCGGCAGCACGAGAGTTGCCGGTTCCATGGAAAACAGAATATTTCAAGGATATTGAGAAAAGACGTATTTTGGGGGGCATTGATCAATATGGTTGGCTAGGTCATGTTGCTGCCTCTGGGCAATTTCGTAAGTTGCTGGCAAATGGCACACCCAAGCAATGGAAAACAATAGTAGATTCGATAAATTCAATAAACCGTCTCAAGCCACCTATTCTGTGGCCTAAACTGCAAGCGCACCTTCGAATGCTGACATCTTTAGGACCATCCATGAGAGTCTGGGGGCGCCTCCTTTGTATTACTCACCCAGATCTCTTCTGTACGATTTCGGCCCCATCTGTGCGAAAAAAACTCTCGCATACGCTCGATGTGCCCCAACATCAATTTGACAAAGCAGAGGGATACGTACAACTGATTAGACTGATACATTCATCACCCTGGTTTAACTCGCCTCGACCGAATAATAATGAGCAAGTTGCCATCTGGAGGAGACGCGCGGCATTTCTTGACGGGATATTCTATAATGAGAAGTAATAACTGCGGATATGAAAATGCAGTGTGATCTCAATCTGAGAATGATTCATCTAGATGCCTCGCATTATTGTAACTACGAGAATAACTCCGGCCAGCAATGCGCTCGAAAGGCTAAACGACAGAATAAATCTGATTTTATTATGAAGAAGTTCGACTTTATCTTGTTGCAGCTGCATACGATCAGTCATTTTCTTGATATTCGACTGTAGTTGCTGGATATCATTAATAGTAATCTCGATTTTCTGCTTCATGCATTCGTTCTGAACGTCCACCTGGCTGACCTGCTGTTGTAAATAATCTGAAATTCTAACAACATTGTCCCTGATCTTGAAAACATCTTCATGTATCTGCTCGAATTTATGGCACATGTCATTTTGTTTAATCTGCTCCTGTAGGACTCTGATCTGCTCCGCCATGCTAATCGGATCTTCACCTAGTGTCCTTTTCATTATTTCCTGAATTACGTCGTTTGTTTTTCGTGTCAGAATGCTTTCAGGGGGCTCCATTTCAACATTTCTCCTTATTGTAATTCAGGAACATTTTGTATATTCCACCAAGCGCAGATAGTGCCGACTTGTACTCATCAATGCCGATCTCAATGTTCCCGCGGCTAATGTGGGTCCATGAAGGAAGTGTTTTCTGAAACACATGATCAGTTATCATGGCGATCCAAGCTTCAAGATACTGACGTAGTATGTCCTCGTTTCTTTCAGAAGAATTTTTTGCATCATTTATGGCACTGTCCCATTGAGAATAGAAGCTGCTCATCCCAATTTTTGACTTTAACCAGTTCCAGCTTCGTTTCAAACGACCTGCGTGTTCATAGTCAGACTGAATACGAGAAAGTGACTTATACAAACTCTGGGCAATGCTTTTGAACGGTTGCCGCGCCTTCAGAGCTTTGTCAGAGTTCGGGAAGGGTTCATAAGCATGCAGTGGTAGACCTGCGAGCCAATCTTCTCTGACGGATAATTCGGCTTCCTCCGCCGACGCTCTGAGCTTCATGCCCTTTAGGACATCTTTTAGACCATGACTTAATCTGGCAGATATCTTTGCGTGTCTCTTCTGTATTGTCGGCTGCTCCTCACCAATAGTCCAAAGCAGGTTATTACTGCATATGGACATAAACTTATCAGACACGCTTATGAATTGCTCAGCCCCATTATTCTTGATATCGAAGTGCTTCCCGAGCACCTTGCTCCGCCATTCACGAACAGGTCCGAGTTCAAGATCAAGAATACTTTGTGTCAAGGTCATCTGGAATCGATGTGCCCCGGTATTCAGCAATGACTCTGCTATACTCTTGCGGTGTTTCAGCCGGTTATGATTCTGGCTTTCAAGTTTCAGGTTTCCCAAATCCGTTTCGATTTCAGTGATCACACCGGCAAGACGCGCTGCAATTTCATCCGCTGCGCGAATTAGAAATTTGTCCCCAAGCATGCTGCAGAATTCTTTCGCAAATTGTCTCTGCCCGGCAACATCACCGCTCAGCACATCCATGACTTGGACTTTGACATTTGGCCGTTCTTCAATTGGATATTTTTTTACAATGTCTGAAACCCATGTTGCAAGATCAGCCTTGTATTTGTTTGATACTTCTTTTGTCAGCACTATGTTACGGCTCATCCAGTTTGCAATAATTACAATGGTCTTTCTTCGAGTGCTCTCAAGTATTTCTTTCAAGAATTCTTTATGTGCGCCGTCCTCTGATCGCTCGTTACCTCGTATCCTTAATAGTACAACAATGATGTCTCCGTCCCGCACTCGCATGAGGCGGATTCTGGTAAGCTGGTCATGTTCTGCATTCGGTGAGTACACTCCGGGTGTGTCTACAATTCGAGCTTGCCCCAGCCATTCGAATTCGTGTGTAATCGGCAGCAGATATTCGACTTCGGCACCAAGCCAGGAAATCGCTTTTGCCTGGAGATGCCGACCGACGTCTTCTCCGGTTAGATCTATAATCTGCGGATTGGATTCCACGCTCGTCTTGAGTAACAGAGTGACATTGTCGATGGCTTGATCGCCTCGACCGTACTTCCGGGTCTGTCGCACCTCGAAACTCGGTCTTTCCTTTACGTCTGGAAAAAGGGGCTGGGTGACGAGCAGGTTATTGAGTTCCTGTAGAGTACTCAGGGAGATGCTTTTTTTTGACATCGACCAGTATTCATCCCTCTGCTTACGAAAGCGGAATTTGACGATCAACTCGGGGGAGACCCGGATACCGGGGGGAGGATCTTCCCAGCCAAGCCGCCTTCCACGGCCGATGCGCATTAATATTTCAGTTCCGAACGGGTAGTAGTAAGCGATGAGGTCTTGCCGGCTCAATCCATTTATGACTGCGTTAATGTCCTCGTAATCACTTTTATCCTGTCCCCCTAATATGGATAAGCAATGAATCTTGTCCATACCCTGCATTAGGACATGCTCCGACACCGGTGCCACGCGTCGAATCATAGTGGGCCTGTCCACAGTACTGTCCAGGCGCAGGGTGAAAGTCATGGCCGTATTGGGACCAGGTTCCGTTGGAAGAGGGGGAATTGTGTCCGGGAGCAGCACATGATTTAAGAAGGTGGTCTTACCTGAACTGAATGCACCTACAATCAGGATGTCTCCTATCCAATTATTACGCGATGCAAAATCAGCCTTCAAACCGACTATCCTGTTTTTCAGGATTACATGGCCTGAAATATGAGATTCAAGCTCTTCCAGAATCCGCAGCGCTTCATTGTAGAGTTCGGAAAACCTCTTACTCTGGGCACTGGGCTCTATACACGGGTGCGGAATGCGTTCACGTTTTTGAATTTTACCTTTTTCTTTTGCGTTCTCAAGAGTCTGCCGGCTCTGTTTGGCCAGCAATTGCCAGAATTCATCAATATTGTGAATTCCAGAAGTGACCAGACTCCCGAAGAGATCAAAGTCAGAACCCGGCTCTCCGGGATAGAAAAATGAAAGTGAGCTGAGCTGGCGAAGCCAGAACCGGAGGTCGTATGGCTCCGATATGCCAGATGGGAGAATGCAGCCGGAATAAGAGGCACTTTGCAGGGTCGGTTTCAATGCGTTCGACTCGCCAGCACTGTAGTGTCTGCTTACTGTGAACAGCTGCAGCTTGAAACCCTGATGAAATGCGGTGACGGCGTAATATTCGTCGCGTTCCAATCCGCGACTGTCACAGATGACAACATCCGGCACCATCCCGTTCATGTCGACAAGACGGTGAAACGCCAATCCTGGAAGCCCCGCCGATTCGGTGCATACTTCGGCCCAGACATCCCGGCTGACGCCGATATTGAGGCTCCTCATCCGGTCACCTGCAGAATCAAGACCTCATCGAGTATCTGTCCGACGCGCTCAAGGCTGGAAATGGCTTCGCGGCATTGTCCCGCGGCCTTCTTCAGTGACTCAAGATATCCGTCGCTCCACTTGGAAAGCTCGTTGTGGTGATATTTCTCTAATGTCAGGCTGCATGTATCCACAACCCCTTCGTAGACGGTTCCCGCCCACTTGTTCAAAAGTGCATAGTTGGCAACGGGCAGCACGAACTTACCCGCCCGCCTGATCCTCATAGTAATTACGGTTAAATACTGAAGAAGCTGGTAAGGGAGCGGTAACCCCGCAATGATGTCATCCACAATGCTATTGATCTTTTCATCAGTCAACGGCCAGTCTGGCGGTGAGCCGGGATTCGGCAGGGGCCTGTCTTTCAACCCCACGCAACTGTAAACCTCTGCGATTCGGGATTTCCCGCCCGTGTCCGGATGCAGTCTTCGGGCATATTGGACATGATCTGATAATCCAAAACGCCTTTCGAATGCCTGGTCCAGATGATTGAGTATTGCTCGCTTGCATTGCTCCTGCACGGCTTCGTTTATTTTTCTATGGGCTTGCTTTGTTGCTTCCGTATCAGCTTTCGGCTCCTCTCCGTCTTTTTTTCCATTTGCGTCGGCTGAAGTCTCGGAGTGCGCATTATCAGTAGCGGCCCCCGCTATTTTGTCTGTTTCATCATTGCCGGTCTCGTGCGTCTTTTCCTTGCCCGTTTCCTGTCTACTGACGCATTCCTCAATGGCGCCAATAGCACTCAGCCAGTCAAAATCAGGCTTCATATCACGCAAATACCTGATTTCTGTCCTGAACCGCTGCGCAAAATTATCCGGGAATTCGCTCCATAAACGGGCTATACCGCCAATCATGAATTTATTATACGTATGTGCTTGATCTTCCAGACGCTCCACCTCGTCTTTTAAAATACGTATGTCTTTGGCAATCTGATACAAAATGGTCTTGAATGCCTTTGGAGCTGCCAGTTCAAGGCACTCAGATAGCTCAATGCCTGCAGGAAGGATTTCCTGTAAATTCTTCTTTCCGTTTGTAAAATCTATTTTTACCAGTCCTGCAGCCTTGGAAAGGGCAGATTCTGCTTTGGCTTTTTGCAATGGGTCTCCTGCACCTCTGATAACAATTCGCCCGGCTTGCCCCCACGCTCGCAGATAAAGAAGCGTGTTCTGCGCAAGCAGTGAATGCGCCTGTATTATGGAGCAGGCAAATACCCAAAGTTGATGAGGCGGGAGAATCGTATAGCCTGAACTTTCAGGCAGTTCTTTCAATTCAGTGATAGCCCATTCTGAAACACCATTTAGATTCAAAATGCCCTGAGTGTCAAAAACGATGACCGATGGCTGTTTGTGTGACAAACTCTTAATAACTTCCAGCCCTTTTTTTACTCCGGGGATCAGATCTCCCGGTATACGGTCCGCGCTGATTTGTTCCAGTATGCCCGCCAGCCGTTCGAGATGTGCAATTTCCTTGGAAATCATGAGCTTTTCCCCCGAACATCAGATGCCCTGAGCTGGCCTATTATATTTTGGATTGAATCCAGGCATTTCAGTGTGCGATCTCTGTGTCTCTGCGCCCCATCGTCGTCGAGAGCTGTGAGCCAACCAGCTGCGCACGTTTGATTATATGAATTCAGCACCTCTTGAATTATACGTCGGATATGTAAGCCGATTTCCCAGGCAGCACTTTTCACTTGACCAAGCATTTTATTCTGGATGGTGCTAAGCATGAACCCAAAAGTGGCGAGGGCTCCCAAGCCCACAACGATATCGAGGGCTGTTCCGGTCTTTGGGCTCAATATGAGCAGCAGAGTAGTGATGACCGTTGTAATCATCGTACCCACGATGGAGGCAAGCCTTGCCTGTATATCGTTTACCATCGAATTTACCAGTGCAGAGAAGTCGGGAGAATCTGAGGCGATGCTTCCAAATGGCAATCTGGGTTGATTTTTTATGTTCAGGCGCGCAATTTTGTCGCTATTGGCAAACAGTTTCCATTCAGCATTGATTCTTCTGGCTATTCTTTCAGTATGCTCTCTTATGAATTTATGAAACCATCCGTTATTATCTCCGCCAATGTTCATTACGCTTTGAAGTCGGTTTGCAACGGCTTGCTCTATTCGCTGGCTGAACGAGCTATCATGCTTGTGTGATTTACTAACTGCAGAATCCCACGCAGTCTTTATAAGGCCTCCCAATGATGATTCACTGTTAATAAAGTCTCTCAAGACAGGCTCAATTTTACTGCTGCAAGCATCATTTGCCGCGTTCAGAGCACCCTGTGCAATTAGTTCTTCTGTTGTGTCAGTTATGTCGTAAACTTCAGCAATGCACCTGCTGATCTGCTTTTTCTCAATCTCCTGAAGTTCGACTAATTCGCGGAGCGATCCTCTCGTTTGATTCAGCAGGTCGATGCTGTCTCTTATGCGTTCGTAGACAGCCTCTTCAGCAACATCAACCGGAGAGAGCACACTTAAAACCATGTTTTCGAGACGATTCATGAATTGTGTGATTCCGGTCTCTTCTGTTATATTTCCCTCAGATGCCTGACGACACCAGAGTATTACAATGTCTTCATCTTCAATAATGTCACCAATTTGATCCTTCAATTTCTGTAATTGCGCATCAGCTTCGCATTTGGATTCGAGGGTAATCTCTGATTCATCCTGCTTTGCATTCCAGACCGCAATGCAATGCCGTTTCGCCTTTTTCAGTTCAGAAATTTTATTCTTTTCTGCTCTTGTTGGGAACTCCTGATCTATGCCCCCGTGCACCCAGGCAATGACAGCGGAGTCATGTAACCTCGAATCGACGATATGCTGGTGCGATTGAAAAAAAGCAGTTCTCAGGCCTGGCAAATCGAGAAAATCGTAGCTGTCGAGAGGCGGTGCAAAGAGCGATATTCTTAGCTCTTCAATGTTGTTGTGTTCTGTGCTCTCAAATGCTGAATCCATGATTTTTAAGACATCTGCAATGGGCATATTTACTGCCCTGCCGTCCAGGTATAGTATTTGTCCGGACATTTCACCTGCGGTCAGGTCCGGATCATGCGAAAGACGCACAGGCAATGCAGTAGTCGGCTCGATTCTTTCGGGCAGGTGTAGTCTCTCTCCGTAATCAAGAAGCCGAAGAAGTGCGTTTAGGAAAGTTGTTTTTCCTGTTGAAAATGCTCCAAAAACGCTTACAGTCTTCTTCCTGTCCGCAGTTCTGGCCTGGCGCAGGATATCCTGGTTCCACCTCGTAAGGCGTTCCAGTTTGTCAGGAATCCCTAGATCATGCCGTTCATTTCTTGAAATATCGTCAAGAGTGGATATTGCCTTCGTTAGGATCGCGCTTACATCTTCAATTTTATCGCTTAATTTCCTCATTTCACCTCTCATCCGGTCTGAGTAGTGTGTTTTAGTTATTCATGATGCCGAAATACATATGTTATCGAGCCATTGCCCGTATCAATTATATCCTGCACGGTCAGTCCGCATTTAGAGATTGCCTTATTTACATTCTGTTTCTCATCGACTGGGAAAGTATAACCGGCCCAGATGGGCATGCCTGCTGATACCCCTTCTGGCAGAATATACGTTTTATTGAGTTTACTGATGTAATCAGGTATTTGTCCTCTGATTATGATTTCATGACCGCCAATTTCTTTTGGCAGGTGTCCCGTGGCTTCCTTCTGCGCCACAGAGATACGAACTTTTCGAAAATTGTCACTATCGCTGCTCTGAGCTTGCCTCCAACTCGGTGAGTCCGGCTGTTCTGCCGGTGATTTGATTTCCCCGATAATGAGGTTTCCCCCTTTTTGTGCAAGGTAGTCCGGCTTACTCGCGTGCGCTCTTCCGATTCCGGGAATGTCCTTCTCCGAATAATACAGATATCCTTCTTTTGAGAATGCCTCTTCAGCTTTTTTGTAAAAATCTGCTTTTCCCTGTTTCATAGTCAGTTCCTTTTAGATTACTGATATCAGTTCAATAGACTAATGCTCTCTTTTTCAAAGAACCTCTGATTATCTGGACATCGACATAAACGGATTTCCATCTTTTGAATAAGGAAAGATAGGGACAGGCCTTGTGTATCCGTAATCAGTGCTATGACGATATTTTTTTAACACGAACCTGCCTGCCATGCTATCCAACGGCTAATTTCTTCTGCAAGTCTTTCTGCCAGTGGTTCCGGTGCGACGATCCTGACGTTTGGCAGCCACGTCTTGAGCGTCTCGCGGATCTCCCCGAAGTGTCCGACCTTCAGGCTGACAATCAATGAGCCGTCGGGTCTGGTATCCCTGATCTCCTGCGTGGGAAAGATCTTTCTTCGCTTGAAGTAGTCGGCCGCCTTCGGGTTCACCTCGATGAGCACCTCCAGGTTGCGCTCCTCGGTAAACCAGATGTTGGCGCTGAGCCGCAGCAGCTCGTCGAGGTTGGCGGGCACGGCGGGGAAGCTCTCGGCGAGCATCTTGAGATCCTTGAGCTTGTCCAGGGCGTAGCGCTTGATGATGCCCGTGCCGTCCTCTTTTGCGACGAGATACCAGAAGCCGTCGTAGTGGACGATCTTGTAGGGGTCGGCGATGGCCGGGTGGGAGTTCTTGGCCGAGGCGTAGAGGAAGGAGAGCCGCCTTCTGTTGCGGATAGCCTTGAGGAGCCGGTTCATCAGCCGGGCATCCAGGGGCACCGATTCGTCGACGTGGATGTAGACGGGCTGGGAGGCCGTTGCCTGGTAGAGGCGGTTGAAGACCTCGTCGGCTGCCTTCCGGAAGGGCTGGCCCAGCTGGGAGACGGCGCACTTGAGGGCCACGATGAGGGCCAGCTCGTTTTCGTCGAAGAGCTCGAAATTCTTGAAGATATCCTTGTCCAGTTTATAGACGCCGGGGCCTGCCTCGGTCACGGGGAAGCCGCACTGTTTGAGGAAGGAGAGGTCCCGCTGGATGGTGCGGGCCGTGGTGTGGAACTCCCGGCTGAGGGTGGCCGTCGTCACCCGCTCCTTCTCCAGGAACAGCTTCAGCATCTGCCCCACGCGCATCAGGCGCTTGTGGGTGTTCTTCTGCCCTGTCATCTGGCACTCTCCGGGTTCCACAATGTGGTCTTTTTATGCAAGAGGCCTGCCGGAGTTCACCCTCACCCTGACCCTCTCCCGCGAGGGGAGAGGGAAAATTCGTGTAGAGAAGGTCTTGCCTTTTGCCTTGGTCAACAAGCAAGACGCCACTTCCCACCTGCTGGATACGGGAGGCCATCGATGAAGAAAATCGTGGTGCATGACGAGATTCTTGCCTGGGTCGGGCTTGCACTGAGGCGGGCCGCAAAGAGGGCCGGGGAGATCGTGGCCCAGACCAACACGCCGCTCGCCGTTTACGAAAACGTTAAAGTGGTGAAGGAGAAGCTGAGGAAGAGGTGTAATGTGGGCCACGACTGTTCTTGTTGCACGGGAGAAGGACTTGCTTCGGATTAACCCCTTGTATGCGTATTCCGACGCAATCCGCCACCTGATTCCGATTGATTCCGCCACCCGATTCCGACGGAAGCCGCCACCCGATTCCGATCGATTCCGCCACCCTCCGACTGGAGCTTGGTGACGCTGGATAAAT
>Ga0208196_1003839_pt1 | contig 12244 bp, 10 predicted proteins | sample AD_JPNNA7_MetaG_FD_184443 | JGI IMG/M metagenome (GOLD analysis project Ga0208196, IMG submission 184443) | Active sludge microbial communities of municipal wastewater-treating anaerobic digesters from Japan - AD_JPNNA7_MetaG (SPAdes) (version 2) | ecosystem: Engineered > Bioreactor > Anaerobic...
TCCTGCTGTTGTCCGTCGTCTTGTTCCTATAGTCGTATCTCGAATATCCAAGTTCGTTCTCAAGTTCCGCATCAAGGGCCGCCTGGATCGTCTCCGCCGTCAGCATCTTCACAAATTCGTGCACGTCATTGAGGTCCTTAATTCCGTACTCCTTGATCATTTCTCGCAGCTTGCTGTTGTCCTTCTTCCCTCTCTTTGCCATAACATAAACCTCCATCGTCTTGAGAGATATCAATTCTCCCCAACAATGAAGGTTTACACAAACTAATAAGCACTACCCTTGTCCCCGATCCCCGGTTGACGGATTCCGCCTTCTCTTTACGCCTTTGCCTCTGCGCCCCCAGTATCCTGTCTTTAAGATTTTGCCCTTCAGATTCACAGTCCTCGCTTTTCCTGCGGTCTGAAGCCTGTCGCCTTGTTTTTCCGTCTCCTGCCCTCCAATTTACGGTTTACGATTCACGGCCCTTGCCTTTTTGATTTTCCGTCTTACTTCTCCCGCTCTTTTGCTTTTAGTCTTTCGCCTTGCCCCCTGCTCTCATTTGACACAAAAATAAGATGTGGTATAGAATAACCACGTGGTATGTAATAACCACATTTGGGGTAATTTGGAGGGGGAGGAGTGGAGATGTTTGGGGAACTGGTCAAGGCCGCAAGGGTAAAAAAGAGGATAGGCCTGCGGGAGTTTTGTAAACTGGCATCTTTGGATCCCAGTAATTGGAGCAAGGTGGAGAGAGGTCTTTTAGCTCCACCCAAGGATGAGGGAAAATTACACCTGATAGCGGAAGTGCTGGGTATCGAAAAGGGATCTCCCTTTTTCGAGGAGCTAATGGATAAGGCTGCGATCGCGGCGGGGATCATTCCAAAAGACATCCTTTCGGACCAGGAAACCTTTGACGCTCTTCCTCTCTTTTTCCGGACTATCCGAAGCGAAAAACCCACTCCGGAGGAGATCGACAAGATAGTCAAGATCATCCGGGAAGGCAAATGATGAAAGACATCGCGAACTTTGTATGTCCTTTCCTGGAGAAACAAGTAATCTGGTCCAAGGCGGACCAATTCAGTGAGAAATATTGGCCGGGAAAGCCCTTACCCAGAGCCTGGGCCTTCTCCGGAGGCCTCGACCCCAGCGCTTTGAAAGCTTCATAGGCTTTCCCCTGCCCCTGGGCGGCCACTCTCATCGCCGGAAGCTTCTTCAAGTCCGCCATCAGGTTCCTCAGGCCCATGTCCTCTCTTTCCGCCTCCTCGAGACGGTGCACCAGGACAGACTCAGGGACCAGGGGCAGGAAGCAGACCGTTATGTGACCCCTGGCGCATTGTCACGGCTAGGTTGTCAAGGAGCAATGTCTGGGCGGCTATGCAACCAGGAGGGGTTATTCAACAGCTTTTTATGAATATTTCCTAATATGGATGTGGCTGTATCGAAGTCAATTCTGTCAACAGGGCGGAGAACATACTGGTCTTGCATAATCTCATAAGCCTTTCGGACATCGGTGTTATTGCTGGTTTGCGTAAAAAGGACGAACTCATCAGGAGCTACGCCGGGAATTCCGTCTAATCTTTTAAGCTCCTCTTCCATCCGTATTTTCAAAAGGCTTTCCATATGGTCTGCGTCAGATAATAGTTGAATGATTTTCGAGTGGTTTTCCATGACTACCAGGTCATAAATATGTTTCGCCGCTTCGAACGCTCTATGGTCCAATGAAGAACTTCTGACATACGCTTCTGCTGCAAAAATCTTATCTATAAAGATCCTCTCAAGCGTGATCGTCTGGATATCGAAGGGATTCACGTCAAAAACATCCTGGAGTATTTTCTTCTGTTCTGCTGAAGCCAGTTCGTATAGTATGACGGATACTTCCAGGGCTTCGATGGGCTCGCTGATGGTGAAAGATGTCGCTTCAACTTTTAACTTCCCGAAACGCTGCAGGGCATCGTCCCGGTCGTATACAGTAACTGGTTCGTAAGTATATATTGATATCACTTCGGACCTATTTGTTTTCCCTTGGGAGGGATCCCTTGACAGTGAAGTGTACTTTTTCGCGGCACGATCCAAGCGTTTGTCACTCTGCGACCTGGTGCATCCTCTGGTATCTACGGAAAGGTCGATATCTTCGGAAAAACGGTTCGTAATTTTCAATGCTTTATACAGGGCGGTGCCGCCCTTGAAAAAGGCGGGAAGATCATCCTTTTGCATCCCCGCCAATTCTTTCAGGATGAGAACGACATAGTAGTCTTTTTCCAGCACGTCAGTCCGGTAGCCGGTTTTAGAGTGGAGATCATCCAGCAAAACCCGGAATGCGTCTTTATCCTGATGGAGTCTCATATCCTGATATCCCCCGCGCTTGCTGTACGCGCAAGTTCCAATACTGTCCTCCGATTGTAATAATTGCCTGCGAGGTAAAGCAGAACATCGTACCGCAGCTTATGTTTCTCAATATGGCGGGCTACAACAAGATGCGGATGTTTTTCATCGACGGGTGCCCGCTCCATCATGTCCAGAACATCCAGTGTCTGCAAATAGTCCTTGTTCCTGGCATTAACTGCAACTTTGGGGGGGCGGACCAGGACGCCGAGTTTCTTGTCGGCCCGCATACAGTCTTTAGCCGCGTTGGTTGCCAGCAGGCGACCTCTGGGCATCTGGGTCGTCAGGCCCATGCGGTGCAATACAGCAGGGCCGGTTTCATATCCGATATCCGGCAAAAGGTATTTATCGGCAATAAGCTGCTCTTTGTTAATTCCCATCTCACCGAAGGGCGTTTCCGCCGTCCGATAATAGATCCCCTTTTGATAGAACCTGAGCTCCGGCATTGCTTTCCCGTCCAGGATGCGCTTAAACGCGACCGAGGCAGCTGCCGCGGCGGCTTTTGGCCCCAGGTTAAAAAACTTTTCCATTTTTGCACCTATTTCGCCCGTATATATTGGGGCTCCGATCTGTTTTTTGCTCAATTCTCCGTATACATATTCCACATAGGTCCCTTTCATATGGGCACCTCCTTTTGATATAATTTTTACGTTTTTAGATCTATATTTATATAAATACTATATCATTTTATCCTGCGCGGTCAACCTTGCTTACTTGCCCTTCAGACTTACGATTCACGGCCCCTCACGCCTTTGCCCTTTTCGTATACAAATGATCGAATTCAAGGTCTGACCCCAATGGACTCCTTGCAATAATTTACAGAACATATATACTGCAAACATAAATTCTGTGTTTTTATCTTTCGCGATCGGAGGGCCGAAATGATAGGGCGCGAAACGGAGAGGTCCTGGTTCCTTAAAAGATCCCAAAGCGGCAAGGCGGAACTGGTCGTCCTTTACGGCCGCCGGCGGGTCGGAAAAACATTCCTCCTGGAGAACACTTTCCCCGACGCCCTCTTCCTCACCGCGGACCTGGCGGAAACGCCGGTGCTGATAGGAAGATTCTCAGAGCCGCTCAAAAACAGGCTCAACCTCCCCGCCGGCATCGAGGTTTCGAATTGGGATGACTTTTTCAGTCTCCTTGAAAGATCCCTCACCGAAAAAAGCACTCGCCTGGTAGTCTGGGACGAATTCCAATATATCCCCCAGCGTGACCCCTCATTCCTTTCCGTATTCCAGCGATGGTGGGATACCGTTTTCTCCAGAATGCCGGTCCTGTTCGTACTCTGTGGTTCCATGATAGGGATGATGGAGCGGATAGCCCTCCTGGAGAAAAGTCCGCTCTACGGGCGGAGGACGGGGCAGTATCACCTCCAGCCCCTGGAATTTTCGGCAACAATACCATTCCTAAAGGAAATGTCACTTATCGACCGGGTCCTGACATGGTCCGTCACGGGAGGTGTGCCGCTGTACCTCAAACAGTTCTCCGGGTACAGCCAATTCAAAGATGCCCTTCTGGAAAAGGTGCTGTCGCCGGGGGAGTTCCTGGTAGAGGAGGGGAGGTTCCTCGTCCTCGAGGAATTCAAAAAGGATCCCACCACCTTCTTTGCCATCCTTCAGACCATTGCCTCCGGTCGGACCAGGGCGGCGGCAGTGGCCCAGTTATCCGGTGTGCCCCACCAGAACCTTCCTGTATACCTCCGGAAGCTGCTCAACCTGGGCCTGGTGAAAAAGGAACACCCCTTCTCCCTGGGTACTCCCAAAAAAACGCCTCTGTACTTCATCGATGACGAATACCTGAGGTTCTACTTCCGCTTCCTGATGAACGCCAAGGACCTCATCTACCGGGAACGTGGAAGGGAGCTGCTCGCGGAGATACTGGGGAAAATGTCGCTCCACACTTCTATGACTTTCGAAAAGATATGCCGATCCTGGCTCATAAGAAGCGCCTCCTTCGACAGGGTCGGGCGATGGTGGGACAAGAACGAGGAGATCGAAATTATCGGACAAAAAGGGGATCGTTTGGCCTTCGCCGAATGCAAATGGACGAACCAGCCGGTTGGTGGTGCCATTTACAGAGGATTGCTCAGGAAAGCTGTTATCTTTCAGCAGGCATCGAGGGCCGAAAACCTGAGAGTGGAATATTACCTCTTCTCCCGTTCGGGGTTTGCGGGGCTCCCCCCGACCGACGACCTGCATCTTGTCGACATCGATGAGTTGGCAAAATAAACGACCCGGCCCTTTCCCGCCTCAAGGCCCTATAATACCGATGTATTGTGATGAAACATGGAGGAACCCGGTTTGAACAACGCCATCGAGAACACCCTCAGTGAATATTTCCATACCAAAAAGAAGAATGCCAGGCTTGCCTTCCTCATGGGTTCCTACGCGAAAGGCACCCCCCGGAGGGACAGCGATGTCGACGTGGCCGTTCTCTTCGACGCCCCCCCGGGGAGCGATGAAGTATCCGATCTCAGGGAGGCCCTCACCCTCCTGTTGAAAAAAGAAGTCGACCTCGTATCGCTGAACCTCGCCGGGCCGGTGATCCGAATGCAAGCCCTGAAGACCGGCAAAGTGCTCTACGGGGAAAAAGGTGCTTACGAGGAATTCTTCACAAGGACTCTCAACGAATACACCGACCTCAAGCACTTCCGCAAAGAAGCGGAAGAAAAGATCCTGGGGAGAAAGCTCTATGCCTGACAGGGATGTAATCCTGGCAAAGGTCGCCACGATCCAGAAATGCCTTGAACGGATCCGGGATGTCACCTCTCTCGACCCGGCAAGCCTCGATGACATCAACCGTCAGGACATCTTCGTCCTCAACCTCCAGAGAGCGATCCAGGCTTCAATAGACCTTGCCTCTCACATAGTCGCCTCCGAGGGCCTCGGGCTCCCCGAGACCGTAAGGGACAATTTCGCCCTCCTCAAGGACAAGGGCATCATAGACCCGGAGATCGCCTCAAGGATGGAGAAGATGACAGGATTCCGCAACATCGCCATTCACAATTACCAGGCCCTCAACCTTGATATCCTCAAGTCCATACTTACCAGGAACCTCAAGGACGTGGAAGTCTTCTACACGGCTGTCTTCATCCGCTTCCGTCTCCCTTGACCTCGGGCGTATTGTTTCAGGTTTTTCCCGGTGTTGTAACGCCAAGCCACTCCCGGTTTCCTACGGTATGTGGCCCTCCATCTCCTCGTCTTAAGATTTGCCTTTGCCCTTTCGATTAACGATTCACGATTCACGGTCCCCTGTTGCCTCACATAAGAATCTAAGTGAAAGTCCTTCGTTGCCTCACGAAGAAATCTAAGCGACCCTACCGGGATCGATCTCCTTTCCGGGGAGACCCTTGCTCTTGCTCGCAAAGGCCCTGTTTAGCCTGGTCTTGAGCCGGTCCACCTCTTTCTTCAAGTCCGCCAGGTTCAGGGCCTCGAACTGCTCCTTCAGGGAGGATTTTACCTCCCCCGTGACATCTTCCGAAGCCATCAGGCGCTGGTAGGGCGTCTGGGGCGTGTCGTAGAGCTTCCTGACCTTCGCTCCGACCCTCGTCTTCGAAACCAGCTTCGCCGAGGGGAGGAAGAAGTTCACGTAAAGCCTGTAAACGTCATAGAGGTCGTTGAGAGCTTTAACCTCTTCGTCCGTGTCGTACCTGGCGTAGCCGGCCACCCTCCTGACGACGGACCAGTTCTTCTGTTCCACGTAGCAGTTGTCGTTCTTGTTGCCGGCCCTGGACCTGGTAAAGGTTATCCTCTCCTCCTCGCAGTACCCCTGCAGGTGGCAGTTTATGAAGGTCGAGTCATTGTCGGAATCTATGCCCTGCAGAGGGAAGGGCAAGCGCTCCCTGATGAATTTCAGGGCTTCCAGGGTCCAGAGCCTGGCCCTGTTCTTGACGGCCCTAAGTTCGGTCCACCCTGAAGCCACGTCGGTGACGTCCAGGGTGAAAGCAAATTCTCCTTTGGCGTTCCCGCCTTCATGGGATACCAGGTCTATCTCGGCGAAACCGGGCCTCTTTTCGTCCCAGTCGGCGAAGGTGCGTATCGGTATCTTGTGCTTGAGCAAAGTCCCGGGCTTCGTGGAAGAACGCTCCTTCAGGCGCAGTTTCCTCTTCCGGTCCGCCAGGATGCGGTCGATGGTGGCGGCGGAAATGGACATGACCTTGTCCCTGGTCTCCCCGGAGAGGGTGAGATCCCCCGAGGCCTCAAGCTTTGGGACCAGCCAGGGCAGGGCCGCGGCAAGCCTCTTGCCGCAGATGTAGTCCATCATCTTCCAAAGCGAAGCCAATACAGCGGCCGCTTCACCGTCATAGGCCCTGGGCCTCTTCCTTTTCCCGCGGCCCTTATGGCCCTTCCTGTCGGCTTGCAGGATCAGGGAGGCGCCCCTGCCGCCCCCAAGGTATAGGCGCCGGCCGAAGAGGCAGAGAAGGTGGGAGGCGTAGTCCCGGTTGTAGCCCGTCGTGGCGGTAACACGGTCCAATATTAGGCCCTTCCCCTTCTTCGACGCCCTGCGGTACTCGTCAGAAGCCTGGACGATCACTTCCCTCCTCGCACCCATCGAAAGCCTCACCCGTCCTTCCCCCTTCCTCCAGGGTCACGTCCCTTGAAGGAAGATGCTACACCCTTCGGCTAGATTCTTAGGTGAGGCAACGTATTACTTTCGTCTAGATTTTAGGTGAGGCAACTCGGGCCATTGACAAATGCCCCGGGGCGTTATAGTATGCTCCAAACGCCAGGAACGGCCGACACCATAAAAGGGGGGAAACCGCGTGAAGGACAGGGTCCAGGGCTCCGCAGCAGTGACCGGCAATGTCATCATTATCGTCCTCGTTCTTACGTGGGGGTCCCCTCCTGGGGCGGCCGTCGCGCTGTAGGCGCGTAACCGCAGACCGGGACCGGGGCCCCCTTTCAACGAGGGGGCCCCGGTTTTTTATTGGGTTTGCGGCAGTCCTGGAGGATCGACCGGAAGGGGAGGGAAGAAGTGATGGAAAAGGGAAGAGGTATCTTCATGGACCAGGTCTCGGCGAAGGGACAGTGCAAGGCGACGGCGGCGATGGAACCGGCGAACAGGTATAGCCGGGACCAGTATACCCAGGACCTTTACAGCCCCAGGTGGCGAGGGCCCTTCGAAGGGTACAGGTAGAGATAAGCCACACTGGGCGGCCTCCTGGCCGTGTGCGGGTGGCGTGAGAAGTAAGGGCGGCGAACCGCGACCCCCGGTCCCGGGGGTTCCAGCCCGCCGTCGAACGCCTGAGCCTACCATTTCCCGCCAGGCATCCATCCTGGTATCATTGGGCGGGAGGTAGGGCTGGCATGGTTATCACGGTCACCGGGTATCACCGGGCCAGGGATATCGAGGAGGAACTGGCCCGGCTGGGAAACGGGCACGACCCGTCCCCGGTCTTCCTAATCCCCTCCACGGGGGACAGGGAACTCCTCCGCGACATCATCCTCGAAGGGGTCTCCTTCGGGCCTTCCGAGCCGCTCATCCTCCGCTGGGAGGATCTTTACCGGGAGGCGGCGCGGGAGATGGACGTGCCCCGGAAGGCGAGACGGAGGCAGATAGACCCGCCCGACCATTGGCTCATCGTCCGGTATGTCCTGGAACGCCTCAAGTCAAGGGCCGATGAGGCGGCGATCCCCGCCGGAGCGAGGCACAGCGGCTTTATATGGACCCTCGGCGAGGACCTCCGGGAACTGCTCAGGGAAGAGGTCCGACCCGATGTACTGGCCCAGTCCATGGGGTGCGACCAGCGGTGCCTGGGGTCGGATTGCCCTAAGCTCCCCGACCCGGGGGCACTTCTTTGCCGGCTTTACCGGGACTACCTGGAATACCTGGACGCCCACTCCCTGGCCGACAGCGCCCAGACCGCCACAGTGATAGCCCGGACCCTGGAGGAAGACCCACCCAGGGCCGCAGCGTGGGTCGGCGGAAGGGACTTCGCCTTCGTGGGCTTCATGAGTTTCACCCGCTCCCAGTTGAGCCTCATCGAGGTGCTCTCGATACTGGGAGCGAGCGTCAGGGTCTTCATGCCCGAGAGCGGGCTGAAGATCCATGATGCCAGGGCCCAACTCCTCGGAGACAGCCCCGCCGCGCTTCCGACAAAGACCTCCGAACCCATACCTTTTCTAACCGTCGTCGCCGGGGACCCCCGACTGGAACTGGAGACCCTCGCCCGTAACCTCGCCCTTTGGAGGGCCGGCAAGGGTGAACTCCAGGCCAGGCTCGGCATCCCCTTCCCCGGGTGGGGCGAGATAGGGCTTTCACTGGACGCCCCCAGGCTGGGGCTCGCCGTGGAGGTCCTCTCCCGCTACCGGATCCCCCACACCCCGCGGGGAGGGCCCAGCGTGTCGGAGACGGCCCTTTGGAAGACCGCCTCTTCCGTCATGGAGGCCGCCGCCCTGGGCTACCCCCCGGAGGAAACGGCCCATATCCTGGCCCAGCCCTGGATAACCCCCGATAGTTTCGCCCTCTCGGACACCCTCAGCCAAGGGCCCCATGGAAAGAAGGGGTGGAGGAACCATCTTCGGAGCCGGGGAGACCGGGAAGCCCTTTCGTTTTTTGAAAGGATGGAGGCCTTCGTTTCGATCATCGAAAAGGGGGCCGGACCCTCGGAACTCCTCCGTTCACTGGGAGACCTCGCCGGCGATGCCGCCGGGGTCGGCCTCTCCCGCTTCATCATCGACCACCCCTCCCTCGATGAGTCCGCGAGGCACCTGAACGCGGCCCTCGAGGAACTGGAGCATAAACTGGAGCAGACGGCCGAGATGGAAAACGCCATAGGGCCGGCGGGGACCGTCATCCTGCAGGGGAGCGACGCCGCGGCGTTCCTTTCGGCCTGGAGCGAACATTCCACGGTCCGGCAGCCCCCAGGGATGAGGGACAGCCTCACCCTTTACGTCGGGGGCGTACCGGTGCTGGCCCACCACAAGGTCTTCATCCTGACCGGACTCACGGCGGACGCCTGGCCGGGCAGGCTCTGGGAGTCGCCGCTGCTGGACGACGGCCGCAAGGAGGCTATCCACGGAAACCCCGAAACGGGGCTTTCGCCCTCCCACCTCCCCCTGCTGAAGGAAAAGAGGAGCCAGCGGGAAGCTATGCTGCTTAGGATGATCGCCTCGGCCGACGAGGTCTGCCTAGGGTCCCGGCCGAACCAGGACGACCCGGGAAGACCCCTCCAGTCCTCGGTCTTCATCACGACGGCCCTGGCGGGGCCGCGGCCTTGGGCGATCGAGGTCGGCGGAGACCCTCCCCTCTCGAGGTCTATGAAGGACGTGATACCCGGCGAGGGTGAGCTCGCCATCGCGGGCATCGAGGCCCGGGCCTCGGACCCACCCTACAGGCCTTCCAGGCTCCAGGAGATCCCCCCGCCGACGCCCTGGCCCGAGGGGGCGGCGAAAAGGGTCCCGGTGAGCGGAATTGACACCTGGGGGGATTGCCCCTTCAAGTACTACGCCGAAAAGGTCCTGCGGATCGAAAAGCCCCGCCCCTGGGGCTTCGACCCCGCCAGGGCGGGGAACGTCGCCCATGCCCTCTGGGAGAAGGCCTGGGCGGAGAGGATGATCACCGGGGAAGGCCTGCTGGCCCTGGCGCGGAAGCACTGGGAGGCCGCCCTCTCGGAACAATACCCCGAACTGTCCCTCTTCCCGGCCCGCCTGGAACTCTTCAGGGAGCGAGCCTTCGCCATGGCCGCCCTCCAGCAGGAACTGGACGACGCCGGGCTCGCCGCGGCAAGGGTCTTCCAGGAGAGGGAACAACTGCTGGAGATGGAGATCGGCGGGGTGCTCTTCCGGGGGAAGTTCGACCGCGTCGACCTCCTCGACGATTGTTCGGCCCTGGTCTTCGACTACAAGACGGGGAGGTCCGACAACCTGGCCGCTTCGCTCCAGTTGCCGGCCTACGCGGTGATACTCCAAGGAACGAGGGAGGTCCCCGTCTCGGGCTACGCCTACCTGTCCCAGAGAGACCGCTCCTTCACGGGACGCCTCGAGGGCCGGGCCCGTGAACTCCTTCCCGGGTGGGGGGGGCGATCAGGGGGCAAACTGGAAGCCGTGATCGAGAAGGCCAGGGAGAGGCTCCAGGCCATGGCGGAGTCCGTCGCGGCCAGCGACTTCCCCCCGAACTACGACAACGACGCGGTCTGCCGGTACTGCGACTTCCAGGACCTCTGCCGGAGGAAGGAGTCCCCGCGGGTGGACCGGGGTGAGGAAAATGGCAACGACAGCTGAGATCTTCCAGAGGTACCTCGAGGAAAAAGCCCGCCTCGAGCCGGAACAGGTCAAGGCCGTCATGGGCGATGGGCCCCTGGTGGTCGTCAGCGCCGGGGCCGGGACGGGGAAGACGCTGACCCTCTCCTGGAGGTTCCTCCGCCTGGTCGTCGTCGACGGCGTACCCCTGGAGAGGATACTGACCATCACCTTCACCGAGAAGGCCTCCCTGGAGATGCGCGAGAGGATCCGCGGGCTCCTGGGGGAGGTCAGGGACGGGATCCCCGCTTTTTCCGAACGGGCTGGCGACGCCCTCTCCCGGCTGGATGAAGCCTACATCTCCACCATCCACGCCTTCTCGATGAGGATCCTGAGGGAGTCCGGCCTCTCCGTCGACGTGGATCCCGGCATTCGGCTCATCACCCCCCCGGAAGAGAACTCCTTCTGGCAGCGCCTGGAGAGGTCCATCGACCGGGAAGAAATGGGCCCCCTCGCCGGGACGCTCACCGGCAAGTGGCGGGAGAGGGCGGGGGAAGTCTTCTCGTCGAGGCGGACCTGCGACCTGGTGGACGCCTTCGGCGCCGGCGGCATCGTCGGCGCGGCTTCCTCCGCCATATCCCTCTTCGAGAGCAAGAACCTTGATCCGGAGGCCCTGTGGGAGTGGTCCGAGGACCTCACCGTAAGGGACGGGGAACTCTCCCGCCTGCTCCGGGAAGAGTTCACACCCCTGTGGCGGCGGGCCTGGGTTGACTGGATGGAAGATATCCTGCCCGGCGCTGGGGGGCTCGACAGGTTCCTAGCCGACAAGACGCAATTCTCCACCAAGGCGGCGGCCTTCATGAAGACCTGGGATGAGGAGCCCGGCGACGAAGACCTGCCCCGCTTCGTGATGGACCTCCTGGGAGAGAACCTGCTGGGGAAACTCTCGGGGGGAAAATGCAAGGAGGACGTCGAGGACCTCGCCCTGGCCGTCACCGGCCAGGGCTTGAGAGAATACCGGGATGACCGCAAGGCCTGGTCCACGGCAGCCCGATGGATCACCGGGGACAGGCCCCCCCAGGAGACGGAGATGAGGGCCCTGCTGCTCAAGATCATCGCCCTCTCCTGGGAACTGTTCCGCGCCGCCAAGTCAGCCGCGGGGACCCTGTCCTTCGACGACATGATCAGCCGGGCCCTGCAGGTCGTGACGGCGGAACCCTCCCTCCCGGGCAGGTTCCTTCATGTCATCGTCGACGAGTTCCAGGACACCAACGCCCTGCAGGACGACCTCCTCTCGGCCCTCGTACCCCCAGGCAAGGGCAGCCTCTTCCTGGTGGGCGACCTTCAGCAGTCCATCTACCGGTTCCGCCATGCCGAGCCGGCCATCTTCCTGAAAAGGTTGATGGAGGCCTTCCAAAGCAACCCCGACTCCCTGGTGAACCTCGACGTGACCTTCCGCTCGAGGCAGGCCGTCATGGACGCCGTCAACAGTCTCTTCGGCCGCGTGTGGAGGGAGGGCGTCACCAAGGCCCTGGAGAGCGGGTTCTCCCGGCTAGCACCCCCGGAATCGCGGGATTGGTGGCCGAAACGCCAGGAGACCACCGTGAAACCCTTCGAGATCGTGATCCCCGCGGGCGAGGAGCCGCCCGCGAAGGCGAAGATCGGTGAAATACGACTCTCGGCGATGCGCCTCCTCGCCGAC
>Ga0208196_1003851_pt1 | contig 12214 bp, 10 predicted proteins | sample AD_JPNNA7_MetaG_FD_184443 | JGI IMG/M metagenome (GOLD analysis project Ga0208196, IMG submission 184443) | Active sludge microbial communities of municipal wastewater-treating anaerobic digesters from Japan - AD_JPNNA7_MetaG (SPAdes) (version 2) | ecosystem: Engineered > Bioreactor > Anaerobic...
TTTTCGATGGCTGAGTCCGGCACTTGATAAATGTCGATGAAAGGGCGTTCGCCAAACTTCACCGTGGAAGCAGGCAGCCCTATCCATGTTAGCAGGAGCAGTGCGGTAAATACGAAGAGTATTCTTCTCATAGCTCTCAACATCTCCTTTATTGGTATTCTGCAATTATATAGTTGTTATCGTCTTTGCCTGGATGCGGTTAAAGGAGACCATTCTTGTGAAATGGCCGCGCAGGCAGGATATTTGAGCCGAAGCAACATTCGCTTTTGCAGACAATTGGATGCGGCAAGATTTGTCAATTAAAATTTGCCTCCACCAGAATAGCAAATAAGGCTCTCCTGCAAACTAAACGGGTGGATTGTTAAGGGTGGATAACTGGCTTGTTTCAAGCCAATGTATTGTTATATTTGCATCTATGTTCATTGTTTACTAAAGAATCCCGCTTGTCCCCCATACCGCTCTCCTTTGCTGCATAAGGAGTTACAGCCATCATCCTTAGGTATGTGGTTGCAAAGTTAAGGATGACCCCAGGAAGATACAGGTTTAGCATCCGGATGCAAAGGGGGGCGAAGAGGCGGCCAGGCGGGGTATAGCAGTCAGTGTTGTATTCTATCCACTCGTTTGGAAAGAGGGTTGAAAACTATATACACGGGGCAGGTTGTTGCGCAGGACAATACCCAGTGTCTGATCTGACGCTTGTAATGATGGGGGTATGTGACATCAGAATACGAGATTAAAATTCCAGGATGAAAGTCACGGGGCCGTCGTTGATCAGGTTTACCCGCATATCCGCACCGAAGATCCCGGTTTGCACTTCGATGCCGGTTTCCCGAAAGAGGGCCACAAAGCGGTCATAGAGCTGTTCCGCCACAACCGGGTCGGCGGCGGGGGTAAAATCTGGCCTGCGTCCCCGGCTGCAATTGGCATAGAGGGTGAACTGGGATACGATGAGAGCCTGGCCTCCGATATCGCGCAGCGAGAGGTTCAGCTTGCCGTTGGCATCGCTGAACACTCGCATTTCGCTGATTTTGCGGACAGCCTGGGGCAGCAGGTCGGGACTATCTGCGTGTCCAAAACCAACAAACAAAAGCAGACCTTGCCCGATGCTCCCAACCAGGCGGTTTTCCACCTCCACGCTGGCCGAGCCAACTCTCTGTATCAGAACGCGCATCAGTCGATTCTAAAGTGGTGCACTTCCCAGCAGCCGGCATCGTCCAGCCAGACGGAACCCTTTTCAAAAGGCGGAATGACGATCTGGATGCGCCCAAAGCTCACGCCGGGCTTCAGGAACCCCGCGCTGATGGTGTCTTTGCTCCACTCGGCGGAGGTCTTCATTTTAGACTTGAATCTGCTGAAGACACGGCCGTTTTCCCAGAACGTGATCAGGCGGGTGGTGATCTGGGGGCCTTCAGGTTCTGAGGACTTGGCGTTTAAGCGCACATAGTAGCCACCATAGCGGCGCACCTTGAAGGCGTCTGAGTAGAGCACGACTGTCTGGTCGGAAGCGTCAATGCGCAGTGAGGTGCTGCCCTGCAAGGCGACCTTGGGGTCGATCGCGGCGTAGATGGCCTTGTTTCCTTCACCTTCGCTGTAGATCGACCACCCCAAAAGAGCCTGGTCGGGATCCAGCGAAAAGGCGTCGAAGCCAGGATTGGAAAGCAGGTTGGGCACACCTTCGGTGTCCTTGTCAAAATAGACAAGGCTGGAATGTACAATACATGAAGAACAAAGCAGCAGAAACGCGGCTGCAGCCAGCAAAAGCAGGCTTTTTTTCATTTCATGAACCCCCGTTCATTTAAATATTTCAGGACCACCCCCACGGACAGGGTATTGATCAGGAGGTTTGATCCGCCGTAGCTTATAAAGGGTAAAGGAATTCCTGTTGCAGGAACCAAGCCAATATTCATACCAATGTTGATAAAAGTTTGAAACATGAGGTACGCCAGGATGCCAGCCGAGGCGATCCTGCGTTCCGGGACCTTGATCTCGCCCACAGCCCTGATCAGCCTCAAAAAGAACAGCGTAAACAGCAATAGCAACAGCAGGCTGCCCACAAATCCAAACTCTTCCCCGATCACGCTGAAGATAAAGTCGGTATGGTGCTCGGGCAGGAAATTCATGTTCTTCTGCGTGCCCTGCAGCCAGCCTTTGCCCAGAATCGACCCGCTGCCCACGGCTATCTTGGCTTGAATGATCTGATATCCGGCTCCCAAGGGGTCGCGCATGGGATCGACAAAGGCAAGTATCCTGGTTTGCTGATAGTCTTTCAATCCATTCCAGAAGACAGGCATAAACAGAGCAATGAAGATATTGGAGATCGAAGCTATGGTGATTGGTACCCAGGAAAGCCCCGATCTGTACAGCAAAAAGACCAGGATCAGGATCCATATCACTATTGCAGGCCACCAGATCGATGAGACAATGCTGACGATGGGGCTGACCATCAGCAACAGGTAAAAGAGGGGTACATCCGCGGCCACCAGCATGGCCAGCAGGCTAAAGCCGAAGACAAGAGTGGAGCCCAGGTCTGGCTCGATAACGATCAGCGCAACTGGCAGGGCAATCATTCCCAAACCATAAAAGATCTGCCTGAGTTCGGAGAGATGTTCCTTGGAAATGACCCTGGCGGTCATGATGATGGTGAGCAGTTTGGCGCTTTCCGAAGGCTGGTAATTGATGCCCAGCAGGCTAAACCACCGGTGTGAGCCGTTGATGGCCTGGGTGAACAGCACAGCTATCAAAGCAAGTATATTCAGGATTGAGAGGGGCAGGATCAAAATGTCGAAGATTGGCATTGGCAGGCGAATCAGAAGGATCATGCAACCTATGGCGATGGCGGCAAAGATGATCTGCTTCCACCAATTATTGGCCACAGAGGTGTATTCCCCGATGGTGGTGGCGGAGGCGGTATAGATTGCCACGCAGCCAAAAAAGATCAATACCAGAAGGTATGCCGCCAGCACAAAGTCAAACTTTTTGCGGTTGATCATGGCTCGGTACCTGCAGGGGTGGTTTCAGCCGGATCAGGAACCGGTTCCGCGCTTTCTGTGGCGGCCGCTTCACCGGGATCCAGATCGCCTGGAGTCTGGAATTGAGGGGGGATTACGGCGGGTTGCTTGATCCTGGCGTAGTTGCCGATGTAGTAGTTGAAGATCCGGTTGGCAATTGGCGCGGCCATTGCTCCGCCGCCGCCGGCGTTTTCCAGAAAGACCGTAACCACGATCTCGGGATTGTCTTTGACGATGTATCCGGTAAACCAGGCGTGGGTTCTCTTGCCCATATAGTTTTCCGCGGAACCGGTCTTGCCATAGGATTGGGCGCCTGCCACACTGACTACCCTTGCCGTGCCGCCCGGGGCGTTGCAGACAGCCCAGAGGCCATCCTGAACAATCCGCACGGTGCTGGGCTTCCAGGGCAGTTTGTGTTTGGTAATGGGAACCACTTCCTCACGGGCAAGTTTGCCCCTGCCCATTGTTTTGACCAGAAGATGGGGCTGAACCCAGAGTCCGTTGCGGGCGATGGCGGCAAAGAAGGCGTTGATCTGCAGGGGAGTGGTGAGCACCTCGCCCTGTCCGATGGCCAGGTTGGCCTTGTAGCCAGCCAGACCGGATGTCCTGCCCAGCTTTTTCTGATAGTAGCGTGAGTCCGGGTAGAAGCCATTCCTCTCGTTGGGCAGGTCGATTCCGGTCTTGTTCACCACGCCGCAGGCCACAGCCATCCTGTAAAAGTTGTCCAGGTTGGCTTTGTTTATCAGATCGTAGAAAAATACGTCACAGGATACTTTGAACGCGTTTACAATGTCCAGCGAACCATGCCCGCCGCTGGACCAGCAACGGAAGAAGCGGTTTCCGATCTTGAGGCCTCCCCTGCAGGAAGCCAGGCGGGTGTTGCGGTCGATCAAGCCCGCCTCCAGTCCTTCGGCTCCAGTCACGGGTTTGAAAACCGAGCCTGGCGGATAGGCGGCATGGATGATCCTGTCCAGCAGTGGCCTGGAAGAGGAGTTCAGTTCCGCCCATAGCTCGGGGCTTATCCTTTGCAGGAACACATTGGGATCGTAGTCCGGTTTGCTCACATAGGCGAGTATGCCGCCGGTTTTCACATCCGAGACCACGATGCAGCCCTTGAGCCCTTCCGGGAAGATGCCATCCGCGTAGTTTTGCAGGTCGTTGTCGATGCTCAGCACCAGGCTGAGCCCGTTAAGAGGCTCTATTGAGGTGTCTTCGCGGAAGAATTCAAGGCTTCTGCCCTGGGCGTCCACCTGCACGATCTCTTTGCCGTCCTTGCCCCTCAGCAGCACCTCATAATAGCGTTCCAGTCCGGTTTTGCCGATATAGCCGTTGAGAGAGTAGTCTTCATCCCGGTAGAGCTGATACTCTTTCTGGTCGATCCTGCCCAGATATCCGGTGAAGTGATTGGGATACATATAGCTGCGGGTGGTTTCCACCCTGAAGGCCAGCTCCGGAAATCTGTCCAGCCGTTCAGACAGGCTAAGCACCATCTCATACGGCACATTCACAGCCAGAAGAATTTCCTCATAGGATTTGAAGCGTTGCTGGAACACCAGTTCCTTCAACTCTTCCGCGCCAATGCCAAAATTCTGCAGCAGGAAAGCGGCCAGCCTTTCGGTGCTGGCGATCTTGCCGCTGGTGAGGTAGAGGTTTTGGGAGGGAATATTGGCGGCGATGGGGCGATACTTGCTGTCGTAAATCTCGCCCCGGGTGGCAATAATCCTGCGGATGCGCACAAAGTTGCTTTCCGCGATGCGTTGGTAATAAGCCCCCTTCACCACTTGCAGGCGAAAGATCGACACCACCAAAACCAGCATCAGCAGACCCAGAGTGATGCGGAAAACAAGGGTGGAAACGCTTTTAGTCACGCGCCACCACTATACGGAGCCGGGAGAGAAACTGCATGGCCCAAAACACGGCAAAGCTGACCAGCAGATTGTAGGCAAAGCCGATCAGGTTGGTGACCAGCAAGCGGGAGCTGAACTCGTAGGATACGCCCAGGATCAGCAACTGTATGAGATGGAAGACCAGGTTGGCCAGCAGGATGGTTAGTATCTTGGCCACCAGGCTGTCCTCTTCAAAGGGTTTGCGAAACTCCTCCAGACTCACCACCAACAGCACAAAAAGCAAAGCGTGCAAGCCAAAGGATGCAGGCTGGGTGGTGTCGTAGATCAACCCGATCAGGAAAGAGACGATCAAGTTGGCATTACGCTCCCTGGTCCAAACGAAATAGACCAGCAGGGGAATGATAATCTGGGGGATCACTCCAAACAGCTCAAAAGCAGGCATGATCAGGATCTGGACATAGATGAAGATAATGCCCAATATAAAGGCCCAGAGGTGCTTCCAGAACATCCTAATCCAGTCTGCGCACGATGCAGAGCGGGGTCAATTCGTCGCCCTGCCCCTGGGGATTGTCTTTCATTACCGTTTCCAGGAAGTGCTTGGACACTCCCTGGCTGGCTCCGATCACCCAGGAGCCGCCGATATCGTTGATATCCATCACGGCGATTGGGTATCCGGTTTCCTCGCTCAATTTCTGGGCTGTCCCGCCCGGGTCGAGCGGCCCCTTGATCACGGTATGGGTGTAAGGCTCCACCGGCGAGGTTTCCGCGGCATCGATCAGCGCCGCCTGCATTCCTGCCAGGCGGTAAAAATCCCCCGAACGCCCCAGCAGCTTTGTGAATCCACCCACAACCGCGGCAAAGAGGACGCGCAGCCAGCCGCACTCATCGATCGCGCACTGCATGCTCGTGGGAGCGCCCAGGCCGATGCCATAGGGCACCTTCATCACACGTTTGGAAAGAAATCTGGCCAGCCAGCCGACCTTGATCTGATCCGCGGGAATAGCCCTGCCCTGGGTGATAGCCAGAGGGCTTTCGCTGATTGTGAGGATATCTCCCGGCTGCATCAGCGGCAGCGCGTATTCCCTGATGATGTCGGCCATGTTGTCTTCGGTGGTAAGTATTTTGGTTTTCACCGGGATGCGTTCCACGCGTGAGTCGTTGATCACTATGATGGGCGAGATGTTTTTGCTCTTGTTCATCGTTTTCCTTTGCTGTTCAAAATGAAGACGTGTTCCAGGTTTTCCACCTGCGTGAAGGGGCTGATGTCGGCACTGATGAAGAGGTTGTCGCTCGACTCCTTGATGCGCTCGATGGTTCCCACCGGGTATCCTTTGGGAAAGAGGGTGGAGAGATTGGAGGTTACGATGGTGTCCCCGGGGCTGATCTGCGAGCCCAGCTTGATCATATTCATGCTGATGGCTCCGGTGAGGTCGGATTGCAGGATGCCCTGCACGCTGGTGCTCTGGTCCATCACGGGAATCTGGAAGAGGGGGTTGTTGAGGGGGAGGATAAGGCTGTAGGTGTCAGACACGCTGATCACCTTGCCCACAATGCCCGCGCCCGATACCACCGGGCTTTCCATCCTGATGCCGCTGCCCAGGCCTTTGTTGACCATCAGGTTGCGTTGGTGAAACTGCCCCGAATAGCCTATCACCTCGGCAATCTCAAAGGTCTGGCCGGATACCTCGAAATCGATGGCGGAGCTGCTCTGGTATTCCTTGAGTTTATTGGCCAGTTCCAGGTTGCGCAGGGTGTTGTCGGCAAGTTTGACGCGCAGGCTGGCCACTTCGGATTTGAGGGATGAATTGGCCTTGATCAGCAGCAGGGAGTTGGAGAAAGGAAAAAGAACCGTCCTGCCAAGCCAGGATGCCCTGCTTATCCTGCTGGCCTCGCTGCCCAGCATCATGAGCAGGGAAAGCACAACCAGGGCCAATGGCAAAATGAATCGTTTCATTTATCCTCTCAAAGCAGAATAGTTATGCGCTGGCATGATGGTGCCGGACGCGTTAAAAACGGGAAAAATCGGGTTAGTCTTCTATGCGCTTGATCAACACTTCCCTGTAGCGGTCCACATCGTCCAACACCTTGCCTGCGCCTTTCACGACGCATTCCAGGGGATCGGGAACCACAAACACGGGCAGGTCAACCGTTTTGGAAATCTTCTCATCCAGGCCTTTTAGCAGCGCGCCTCCGCCGGTGAGGAAGATACCCCGTTCGGCGATGTCGGCGGACAGCTCGGGAGCCGTGCGCTCAAACAGCCCCTTGATGGCGTCGATCATGGTGGCAACCGTTTCGGCAAGAGCTTCCCGGATTTCCTCGGAAGTGATCTTGATGGTCACCGGATAGCCGGACACGATGTCCCTGCCGCGCACGTCCATGCTCAGTTCCTCTTTGAGGGGATAGGCGCTGCCAATCTGCATCTTGATCTTTTCAGCGGTCTGCAAACCCACGTGCAGGTTGTTCTTTTTGCGCAGATAGCTGATGATGTCCAGGTCCATCTTGTCTCCGCCCACCCTGATCGAATTGTGCACCACAATGTGGGAGAGGGAGATAACTCCGATCTCGCTGGTGCCGCCGCCGATATCCATGACCATGTTTCCAAAGGCCTGTTCGATTGGCAGTTCGGCGCCGATGGCGGCAGCCACGGGTTCGGAGATCAAAAACACTTCACGGGCTCCCGCGTGCAGGGCGCTGTCCCGCACCGCCCGCTTTTCCACCTCGGTGATTCCGGATGGAACGCAAACGATCACCCTCGGGCGCACCAGCAGGCGTTTTTTCTGCGCCCGCATGATCAGATTGCGCAGCATTAGCTCGGTGACCTGAAAATCCGCTATCACGCCATCTTTCAAAGGTTTGATCACCCGCACTTCGTCGGGGTTTTTACCCAGCATCACTTTGGCGTGCTGTCCGATGGCAATGATCTTTTTTCCGTCCGCGGAAACAGCCACCACGGAGGGCTCATCGATCACTATGCCAGAGCTTTTCTTATAAACAAGCGTGTTGGCAGTGCCCAAATCAATGGCGATGTCATTGGCCATCATGCCGAAAAAATCAAAAAGGGACATCTAAACCTCTCTATTTGTAAGTCCTGATATAACCGGACACATATTTTTGTACCAATTTCCCATGATATCCCAAGTTTTCCCACAGCTTATTGAGTGTCAAGCAAAAAGCTTGCAAGAGGTATCATCCTGCCGTCAAATCTGATGGTATTGGGTGAGGATTCCACTTCCATTATTGTTTTGGTTCAGGAATTGCGAGTATTATTCCTTATAGGGGAATCTGTTGCTTATCCTGCTATGTTTCACTGACTGCCGCCATCCTGCAGGTATCGCTGGATGGGACGCAGGCCTATAATTGCACCCAAAGCGCGGCCAATGCGGCAACGGATATGGCTTGTAGCATGAAACGGGTGCGCTGACCCGTATGAACACCCCCTGCGCGAGCTGTTTGCTTCTATTTCATCAGCAGCATTTTACCGCTGATTGATTTTCCACCTGACACTAAGCGGGCGAAGTAAAGGCCGGAAGCTACAGATCGGCCATTGGAGTCCTTTCCCTGCCAGATAATTTGATAGTTTCCTTTGCTCTTGTATTCACTCACCAGAGTGTTTACCAACTGACCTTTAACGTTGTAGATGCTGACGTTTACATTGCCATCGGCGGGAACGCTGTAGCTGATTGTGGTGCTGGGGTTGAAGGGATTGGGATAGTTTGCCAGTTGCAGGGCGTTCGCGGGGGGATTGATCACATCTTCATTTCCGGTATGGCCTTGGGATTCAAAACAGCCGATATCGATCCCGGGCCCATAAACCCGGTTGAAACCAAAAGCGTCATATTCAGGAATAACATAGCCCGCGGGCAAGATCGCGGAATCCATTGTCCCGGCGTCTATGGCTGGCGAGAAACCATTTACAGCATCGGCATACAGATAATAAGAACACGGCAGGGCTGGATCACTGCCGTTGAACAGAGGATCTGTGCCGACAAGGTTGTTTACACCCCATTCAACGGGCTGGTTGTCATACGTTCTGTAGATGTTATTGGTTCTCGTGAAAAGGCAGTTTTCAATCAGTGCGTTTTTTGCTTTGATCTCATAATCCGCGACATTGTTACTAAAGATACTGTTAATAATCTTGGTTGATTCTGCCGAGACTTGAAGAAAATCGGAGTATGTACCTACATTATTGGCAAAAGTGCAGTTTGTAAAACGAGCTTCTTCTACCCTGTATAAATCTATATTTCTCGCCCCACCATAAGTATGATTGTCGGCAAACAGGCAATTGTCAATTTCAACTATTCCTGCATAATCATATATATCAGTCCCCCACCCGATTATTCGAAAGTTCGCCCATCCGTTCACAGAATAGTGTGTATTGTTCACGAACTTGCTGTTGCGGATCGTCAGCTTCTCTATTACATCAATGTCAAAAGCCCCGCCTTCCCGTTCGTTTTCTTCCGGTAGTCCCAGGGTCTGGTTATCGGTCATAACGATGTTGTCCAGAGTGATTATGCGTCCGGCTATCCTCAAACCGAAATCTGAACAGGTGCTGCAGTTGTTGCGCATGGTCAGATTACGCATGGTGTATGTACTCTCGCCCAACCCGAAAAAGACCATGGCATGCTCCACCGTGCTGTTTTCGATGCAGACATTCTCGATCAGGGAATCAAACACATCCCAGGAAAAAATGGCGCTGGAGTTAACCGTGGTGATGGAAAGGTCCCTCAGGGTCATGCCGTATCTGCTTATGCCCATGGTTACCGCCCCCGTGCTGTAAAGCAGGTTTGAGCCATAAATGCGGGTCTGCTCTTCGGACGCGCCCTTTAATACGCAGTGATCCTTGATGGCGATGGAGATGTAATCGCCGCCAATGATGTTGTGGTGCTCGCCGGGCATCAGGTGCACCGTATTGGGGTTTTGGGGATTGGAGGCTATGCGCTGCATGGCCAGCGAGGGCGTTTTGAGGGGGGATGCGGGGCTCAGGCCGTCGTTGCCGTCATCTCCGCCGGGGCTTACATAAAGATCCGCGTCCAGGGGCTGCAGATAAGCTTCCTGGATATCAAAGGTGCTGTAAGGGCTATAAAGATCGCGGTAATCAAAATAATCCGCATAGTACTTCTCCCATTGCGGGACCGTGAACTTTTTCAGATACACGTCCATTGTCACCGCGTGTGTATAGTGCCAATGGATGTCCATGCCCCAAGGCGCGTAATTGTTGTAGATACTGCATCGATCAGTCTGATTGAAAACGATTCCGGGTCCGCCATGATACGGATGGCTGCCAATACCCATGCCCCCGCCAAAGTATGTGGCATAATTGTTGTATATGTTGACTCCAGATAAAACCACTGTGTTGGGAGCACTTACTGTAATACCTCCTCCGGTAGCGGCATGGTTTCCATATATATCTAAGTGTGTAAGTGTCACAGAGTTGTTGCGTAATATCAGGATTCCTCCCCCGCTAACCTGATATGTAATCTGACCAGGGTGAAAATCATATCCCTTACCACCAGTGATGGAGAATCCTCTTATGGTGCAGTTGACGGCATTCTCATAAATGAGGATAGTTGATGTGTCGCCATTGCTGCCATCGATGATCGTATTGCTGATGTAGCTGGTATCCGCAGTTGTGTATTCAAAGGAAGCCAATGTGACGTTGCTTTTTCCGCTTAAATCAATGTTTTCCATATACCTGCCGGGATGAACCAATACAAGGTCCCCGCTTACCGCGTCATCTATGGCTGCCTGAATGGAGCTATAGGCTTGAGTCCCATCCAGGGATACGTGGCGGGTAATACCGAACACAGCCACGGGTAGCAAGGTTAATGATATTAGCAGGCGCAGTTTCATAAGGTCTCCTTTTACCGGTATGGCAACTGACTGGCCGATTGTTGCTTATCATGCTTTCAGTGTCAAGCACTATTTTCAAAACGGCCTTGCAAGCTCAATCTGATGCCCGGCTGAACAGGTATGGCGACTTGTTTTATTCATTAACACGTTGCCTGACGGGTTCACTATTCCAGCATTCCGCGATCCTTTCCAAAAGACTGGATCCCGGCTCAAGTCACCCCACCAAACCACTGCGTGCTTTGGCGGGGACCCCGACAGGCCGGGATGACACGGAATGTAGTCTGTTGGGTGTATGTTTCGTGTCTGGCTGGTCTTTCTGATCGGCGCTATGCAAGCGCCGGTACAGTACAGTCGGCCGCCGAACCGCTTTGTTCCACCATATCACCATTTCACCTTTCCACCTTTCCATATAATAATCACAACCTTCTCCATAATCCTTCATACCTCCCTCCTTCGCTACGACTGGCTTTGATGCCATCATCCTTAGGTCATCCTTATAAATTATAAGGTTGACCCAAGGAAGACCAGGGTCTGAACGCCGGATGCAAATGAGAGCTACCAGCACGCGAGAAAGGGGAAGTGGCCGACCCATAACCGAGTAATTACGGGCAAGTATATTTATATACTTGCCCTGGGATCCGCTTCCCGCCTTGCATGAAGGGTTCGTAGCACCTATATATATGGGGGGGGAAATAAAAATGGTGGAAAGGTGGAATGTTTGTTTGGTGGAAAGGTTCCCCAGAATCAAGTCCACCAGGCAATATACCGTGTCATCCCGGTCAAGCCGGGGTCCTCGACGGATCGGCAACGATCCGTTGGGGTGGGATAGCTTGACCCGGGATCCAGTCTTTTGGAAAGGTCGTGGAAAGGTGGAAAGTAGCCCCTGAGTTGTTATATCTCCTCAGATCAGCCCCGTCTCTGCGCCCCATACGCTCATCGCTGGCTGACCGTTGACTGACCGCTGACCAATCGCAGGGCGGGCTTTTGGCCGGGCGTCAATGGGTTGTCGATGGGACATCAAGGTATGAGGGCTATTCGCCTGTATTGTCACGCATGGGGCTCTTTTCCCCGCATGAAGTCCATAGAGCCCAGGCGTCTGGTGGAGATTTGCAGCCAGTCAAGGCTCTATGAACTCCATGCTGGCTGAGTTTGGAGTTTAAGCCGGCAAGGAAGGTTTCATAGATTTCGCCAAACCCGAGGCCGGCTTAGACTTCAAACGGTCTTCAAAAGACTGGATCACGGGTCAAGCATGCGCTTGCCCGTGATGACATGGTATGTAGTCTGGGTGTGCTTTGTCTCGGGGCTGTCTGGTTGTTTCCAAAAGACTGGATCACGGGTCAAGCATAGCTTGCCCGTGATGACACGGTATGTAGTCTGGGTGTGCTTTGTCTCAGGGCTGTCTGGTTGTTTCGAAAAGACTGGATCACGGGTCAAGCATGCGCTTGCCCGTGATGACACGGTATATTGTCTGGGTGTGCTTTGTCTCGGGGCTGTCTGGTTGTTTCCAAA
>Ga0208196_1003853_pt1 | contig 12210 bp, 23 predicted proteins | sample AD_JPNNA7_MetaG_FD_184443 | JGI IMG/M metagenome (GOLD analysis project Ga0208196, IMG submission 184443) | Active sludge microbial communities of municipal wastewater-treating anaerobic digesters from Japan - AD_JPNNA7_MetaG (SPAdes) (version 2) | ecosystem: Engineered > Bioreactor > Anaerobic...
GAGGCCTTGGGATCGCCGCTGTCGAGCTGCTGCTCCACCACATCCAGAGCTCTATTAGCCAGGGACTTCAGCCTCTCACGGGCTTCTTTCCACATCTCGTAACGCTGCCGGTTCAGCTCGGCTATGAAGAGAGGATCATGGTTTCTCCATTCCCATACCGTCTGCCGGCTCACGCCCACGGCCTCAGATGCTGCTCGATCGCTCTTGCCCTGCAGCAGATGCTCGATGGCATTCATCTGCTCCTGTGAGAGCTGTCGGATTTTGTCTGGTTTTGTCGCCTCGGACATCGTACCACCTTTTATCCTTAATGTCGCTTATCTTGTCCTTTCTACATTCAAAGCATATAAATATTTGTACAATAAGGCAAATATTCTGCTTCTATGTCCAAAAAAGTAGAGTTTACCCGCCGCAGCTCCCCCCAAAACTTCAACCGATTGATTCATTGATGCAAAGTGATGCAATCGCCTTTGGGGTTGGCATAGATCTCAGATTGGAATTTGAATTGGAATTTTGGAATTCCCAGAAAATCCTACTGCAATGACCTGTAAGGGTGGAAAAGCATATTGCAGGTTGGGTTCCTGGTAAGTCGCAGGCTATAATTCAGTCCTAAAATTCAATTGTAATTTGTTTTGTAATTCTGTAATTATCGGCTAGGCTCACAGGCAACCTCTTCGACAAGCTCCTGCAGCTCCGGGCTGAGCTCGACCTCAAGTTCTCTCTCATCGTTTTCGTGCTCATAGAGCCACATCATGAAATCGGCCCAGGTAGATATCACCCTAGGCTTTGCTTTCGCTTCCAGGATCTCAAGCCGCTTAACGAGATCACGTCTCATGTTTTGCGCCTCTTGGAGTGCTCAGCAAAATCCCGAAGGCCTTCCTCCAGAATCGGGTCAAATTCAACTTCTTCCTTAATTCCTCGCCTCCATTTGGCGCGCCAGAGAACGAAATCCGCAAGTGTAACGAGTATCCGAGGCCTTGCCCTCTCTTCCAGGGCTGCCAGTCTTCGGTCAATGCCTCTCAGCTTCATATCTGGCCTCCATAGCTTCCATGAAAACGATATCTTCGAGAGAAGGCTCATCCTTTTCAGTAATCTTGATCATTTGGTTTAATTCTTCATCAGAACACTTAGATAGAAATTCGTCGCGCCTGCGCTTCTCTTCATCCTCCGGGGTGGGAAGTCTGCTCTCCAGGACGGCAACGCGCCTTTCTAGGCCGTCCAGTTTCATTCGATCAGCCCTCGGCATAATTCCCTTACCATATCCGATAGTCCACAGGCAGGCAATTCTGCCCGACTCCAGAGCCTTGCTTCTTCCTGGAGATCTTTTGGCAAGGCTTCCTTGCCCAACGCACGCTTGGCCTTCAAGACAGTCCTCATGAACTCTAAGCCGCTTCCCTTAATCCAGACTTCTTGCCTATGGTCATCTATGGATCTGACCTGCCCAGAATAGAATCTCGATTCGAGTTGAGCCAGCTTTTTCTCAATTGCATCAAGCTTTGACATAATCCGCCCATACTCTTGGTGCATTGATCTCCAGCAGGCACATCACAATATCTTTGCCAGGACGCTCAACCGGCAGTTCAACGCCTTCCGCTATCATCTGATCATAAAGGACTTTGGAGAGGCTGCCCTTCACATCTGGCGGCCAGGGCTCGAGGTATCCAGGCTCGGGCTCAAGCCGTTGCAGTCGCCGGAGGTAAGGAGAATATCGGCTCATTCCTTCTCCTTCGCATTCTCCAGGGCCTCAAGCCGGCGCTCGATGTCAGCCAGCTTGTCCAGCTCCCATGCCTTCAGCCAGCAGGTCATCAACTGGGATAGCCGCCCGGCATTTTCCAGCTCTGTACCAGTCGCAAAGGCCTTGTCCACAATGCGCCTAATAATCCTACGCGCATCAGCCGGCGAGTTGAGCGTAATTCCGCGTCTCTTAACGTTTTTATTCTCTGTCATTTATGTACTCCATGTTATTGAAATTAATCGTTACCCCCGCCCCCGGGACAATTGGACAAAATTGGACAAAACTCCCCATGTTATGGGTCACTAAACCACTCTCTGTATTGCTTAAGCTTGGCTGCGACCTCTTCATGAGAAAGGTTCTCCAGCGCCCAGCTGCTTTTAGGGGCTGGCTTTGCTGCCGTCTCCAGGCTATCTAGCCTGCGCGTGAATTGCCGGATCATCGCTCAGCTCTCCTCAAACCACCCATGCCGGCTCATGATGTCCCAAAAATTCTTTTCAATCGCTGGATCAGCAAATGGGTCAGGTTTTTGAGTGATCTCAATTATCCACCTAAGCTCATCATCTGTGCACCTGGAGAGAATGCGCTCCATTTTCTCATGCAGCCGATCCCGTGGTGGATGTTTGCGCTCGATTTCAGAGAGCCGCCGATCAAGAGTCGCCGCTTTCATACTCAGCTCTCCTCTCCACATGGCTTGTCGTATTGCCACTGGTCATAGGTCGCCTGCTTTCGGGCTCTCCTCCGGGCATTGGCCCTCATGATATGCGTTGCCTCTTGGCATCGTTTTCTCGATTCCTCAAACGCCGCTACGAGCTTTTCCGCTCGTTTGTGACCTCTATTTAATTGTCTCATACTGCTCCTGCCTCCAATTTCACAAAGAACAAGTGGCCATTGTGCTCTTCTGGCCGGAACCCAATTTCTTGGATCTCAACAAGAGCTTCAGCATATGTGATGCTGTGAAGTACTGCCAGCTCCTCCACTTGGTGAGCACTGATGTACCACATCTGCTGTTGTCCTTTAGTTGCATCCAGCAACGACGCCCGGAAATAGCAGCCCGAACAAGCCAGCCTTTTGTTTCCATCGAGAAGGAGATCAATCCGGGGGCAGGCATCGCCACAGAACTCACATATTGCCCATGCGGTCGATGAGACCAACCGGATCTTACCCTCGGGAAGGGGGTGAATGGCCGCCGGTCTCTCTTCCACATACAGACGGTGAGAGTGGCAATACTCAGATCCTTCTCGGGCAGCTCTCTTGCACCGCTCTCCATCAGGGCGGAAGGCAGCGCACTGCTTGAGGGTCATGCTCCGGCCTCCACAATGTCCACAATGCCCCTCTTCTGCCAGGCTTCGGCCCTCCACCGGGCAACCTCGATCTCCTCGCCCTCTTTGAAGTCGTGCATCGTACTGTCTAAGTCGGTCCTGTAGTCGGTCCGAAACACCACATTTACAGGCACCGCTTTTTCATCATTGGTCGCACCATCAGAAAATCCGCATCGGTCACCAGTCCTAAGTATGCTAAGTATGGGCTGAGCATCAGCTAAGTATTGCTTATCGCTATGCACCGCCCCCGAGCTAAGCAACTTAGCATTTTCCTCATTTTCACGAGAGAAATCCTTAGCTAAGCCCTCAGTATCCCCCTTCTCTCTCTCTTCTCTCTCTTTCTCTTTCTTACTTATCTTACTTAGGGGTTCGTGGTGCTTAGCGTTTTGATTGCTTAGCTCTTTACTTAGCTCATGCTTAGCTTGCTTAGGAGCGTCGGAGGATGCCGGTTTTAGGCGAACCACCGCATCAAAGCCCGTGAACCTGTCATATTCGCCCAAAGAGTATATGGTCTTGAAAACCGTGAGTCTGGTGTCGTCGGTCTCTTTGTTGCCCGTGCGAACGCTAACCGATTTCTTTTCCTCTCGGATCTGAATTTTTTGCCGGAGTCCACCATAACCTTTTTGGCCGTTGATGATCTGAGAAATTCTATCAGGTGCTACCTTCATCCTTTCGGCTATCTCATCCCTGGTGAGCCCGCCCGAGAATGTGATAAGCAGGTCGATCAGATCCCTTTCTCTGGCAGTTAGCCTTTTGACCAGCTCCTCCGCGTCTTTGTCTGAGAATAATTTTTTAGCGGCGTTGAAGTCGTCTTCCGTCGCCAAAAAGAATCCTTCATCGTCCTGCTCCCTCTGAAATCGGTTCATGGCCGTGATGGAGATCAGCAGGTCCATGAAAATCGAAGGGTTCCGCCGGTTGGTGGTATCGAGCCACTCAATACGATCCCCAAAAGGAACCCTCACGTTGATGTACCCCTGGTCCCTGAGTATCTGGAAAATTGCCCGGCTTACAAGCACCTGCTTATTAATTGGCTGCTGTGGCTCTCCTTTGGCGTACCGTTCAATTGTCTTGGAGTTGACACGTTTTGTCAGATCGACCGAATCATCAACGTTAATAGGCAGTTGCCGGTTGAGTACTTGAATATCTTGCGATGAGTCCACCGATGTTATAGCCCATGTCTGCTCTTTTCCGATTGTCAGGGTCACAGCCGCGTGGTTTGCTACCGTGCGATGAGTATAAGGCTTATGGAACTCCGAACTTGATTGCTTGATTAAAGTGTCGAGGTCTTCGTTCCCGGCTTGGTAATCGTCCAATATCCGAAAGACTCGATCACCATCATTATGATAGAATCCTGCCTTGCTGCTCATCGACCCCTTTATTACCATCTCGCTTGGTAGGTGGTGGGCGAAAGAGTAGACTGTTATAGTTTTGCCGCCACTCGATTCACCCGACAGCTTAGGGTGCATTCCCGCTGTTTGGTTAACGTTTTGGGCTGATATGCAACAAACCAGCTTTTTAAACGCCGTCTCCGACCCGAGAACGACCTGCTCACAACTATCCGCCACATATTGAATGGGATCGCCCGTCCGGAGGATCTTCCAAGCGGCCGCCTTCGTTCGCCAATCGAACTCTTCTTTTGACGACTTTTTCGGCCTCGGGATAGGATACAAATCGGAGCAATCGACGCCTATCTTCCCTAAAGCATCTTTGAACTTCATTAAAAACTTGTGAGCTTCCTCTTCCCCTTCCAACGATAGAGTGTGCGTTTTTTTCAAGGCCCGTTGCATCCGCCTCTTTTGCATCCGCCACTCCCAATTATCGAATTTTGGATCTTTCGTTATTTCGGCTTCATTCGCTAATATTGTGTTGAAGGCATCGATAACAGTGCGCCCCTCAGCCTTCAGCTCATCCTTTGCCGCTTCTGCTTCGATATCTCCGATTGCGTAGGATACCGCATAATCTCCCGGCCATCGCACACATTCATCTGCCGGTTGGCAGGCTCCTAGCCCCCTGAGCCCTAGGTGCGGATAGCCTGCACCATCTCCCTGAATTGTTGAACACGATGGACAATTGATCCGTCCAAAACAGCTCCCGAAAATGTGATCTGCATTATCCAACCCGTTCCTGTCAGAGACGTGCGAGACCAGAGCCCAAGCCTCATCTTCGCTCCAGCCCATTTGATAGAGGAAGGTGGATAGAACCGCCGCAAATCTGGTTTTTCCTTCGCCGTTGTTGGCAACGTTGATGATGTTTGCCATACATGGAGGGAAATATTTCTGATCAACTTTGAAAGGAGATCGCCATATATCCCGAAACTCGCGTTCTGCCTTCTCCTGGGTCTCTTCTTCTGTGGGCTGAAATCGATCGAGCAGCCTCAGAAGGGGCTCACGTTCTGCTGGGTCGAAAGAAGAATACCACTCTCGGGCCTCTGCTATCATATCATCAGCCAGAGGCACCCGAGCCCTACCAAAATCTATCTCAATTGCATCCCGGTTTAATGGGGTCACTGCATATGGTAGTTTTTTATGAATCGAGAGGATGCACTTGAATACCCGCTTTGCATTATTCAAAGCATCATATTTTACTTTGCCGATATATTCGGGGTGGGCCTCAAAAAACAGGTCCGATACATGCCGAATTAACCGATTGTAGCGGTTCGCTACAAGCAGAAAGAACTCAGCCCTGGTCGCGGGTTCTGAAGAGATGGGCGAACAAATTCCATGGTGAATCTTGATATATATACCACCGCCAGAGAATAGCACCCATACGCTTTCACGTATCCCGTTCTCTGCCAAAAAGCCCACCAAGAACTTAGCCGCGGCTTCGACCGCTTCTTTTGCCTCTTCAATGGTGAACCCGTGCCCCTTATCGATGTCGCATCCTAGCGTATAGGCTACGGTGTCCGCCGGTGTCCCCAACGGGTTGTCGGCCGTGATTTCTTTTTTCGGCCGTTCGATCATCCACGAAGCACGATCAAAAACGTTTAGGCTTGCATAAAACGTCCTGAAGTGTGCAGCCATCTCTTCATAGTCTTCCGTTGCATTGAGCAGCCGGGCGACGCTGTCCGTGGTATCTGCACGGTATCGATACCATTCAACGAAATCGGCATTCATTGCCCGCCAATTCCCATCCCCCGGCATCGCAAACTTTGTTATAATCTCGCGGACCTCGGGCCTCAGGTAGTGCTCAATGGTCAATTCTGTCGCAGAAGAGGCCATCCTATCGCCCTCCCCACTGCCTAGCGCTCTGCCAGGGCTTTCTTCTCGGGATGGTCTTTGTGGGCTCCTTGCTCACCAGGCCATCCGCATCTACCGCGAAGGCTGCAAGGCCATGGTGCCGTCCCTCATCAGTCCACTCAAACCATTTCCGGTCCTGCCGCCTGGTGGAGAGCTGAAAATTGGGTCGCGGCCCGAAAAGCGAAATCCACGCTGGGAAAGCCGTATTTTGCAGATAGCTTTCGCCTGCCTGGGCGGTCCAGGGACCGCTGGAAGCTTGCGAGGGATCAGGCATTGTCTACACCCCGGACGTAAAAGCGTCCTCCCAGCCGGAGCACAGCCACGGTTCTGCCCACCGAAGGAGCCAGTTTTTCGCGAAGCTCCAGCGGCAGAGCGATCTCTCCCCACTCGAAAACGGCAACTGCTGACCCTTCCGCTTCGAAGATCTGGAGCAGTTGGCCGCGGGCTTCTTCAAGCTCCGCTATATGATGGGCCTCTGCATTGCGATTATTTTTATGGAAAGGCTTAAATGCGATGCAATCATAGTTCATCAATGACACCGCCCAACGCGCGCGCGTGTTGTCGGCCTTGTGGTTCGGTCTGGACAACTTCACCGCGAGGCCCGCTGTTATGTTTTTTAGATGACATCGCCGGATTGCATTCTCCGCATTTCTGAGTCAATCAACCCCCGGATCACGGCACAGATCGATATGTCCCGAGCCAGTGCCTGAGTCTCCAGGAAATGCCGCTGTTCTGTACGGAGCTTCGCAGATACCATTTCTGCGCACCTGTTCGACCTGAATTGTTTCATGTTTAGAAGGTAGTACCCTCTTATATTTATATCTTACCACTGAATTAGTGGTATGAATACCATTCATAGGTATAGACTCAAGACTTCATGTGGTAAGATTTAAATATCCTGGAGGTAAGTATTACCTCATGAGCTTGACCGACCTGCAAAAAGAATATCTGCTGAAACGAGATGGTGCAGATTCCGCAACTAGATCGCGATATGATTTTAAAATGATCCAAAAACTGAAAGGAACACTAGATTCGGTGCAAGACGCTCGATGGATCATCAAATTCTTACCGTGGGATCGTGTGAAGAAAGTAATAACTGATGCTCAAATTTTCACAATGCTGGAAGTTGTGACTATGCTTATGGCCCGGATGGAATATAAGAAAGTTCGATCCGTCGACGGCAAAAGTCTGATAGTATTCAGTGAAGATGAAGAAGGGAGATTGAAAATCCGCCCACCGTCTGAAGTTGAGCTGGAGAGAGCAAGGGCATTATACGATCATTTATTTGAGCTGGAGCGATTCATGGACATCCGCCTCTATGAACGCGTACTTATCCCCGGCTATAATAGGCCGCTCGCTTATCCTGGTGGGCTGGCAGATGCGTATGAGCACCAATTGAGAGATGAGCTTGAAGAAAAAAAATGGGGAACCGGAGAGCATCCGACCACCGAATAGTCCTCCTCCCCCTCATCCTCTCTATTTGCGGGCGGCAGACCTCTTCAGATCCCCAACTGCGGGATGCATGCCAAATAAGCTTCCTTCAGCTCCTTAAGGTCGATGTGATTGTACAGATCAAAAGCCTTTGTGACCGCCTCATAAACATCCGTCCTGGAGATCCTATATCCCCAATTGCTGAGGAATAAGGCCGTCTCGGTTGAGCTTCAGGAACTCCAGGAGTTCGTCTGCCTGCTTTTGGGCTTCCGGCTCGCTTTTGATGTTTGGCAGATAGATGTCCGGCCCAATGAGTTCACCGTATTTGGCTATCGACACCGCATCAATGGCCTTCCCCTGGATCTGGGGCATGCTGGAGTTCTCCGACCCAGGATCACCGGTCGTTGCTTCGGAGAGGTCGCCGTGCACCGAGACGATATTGATATAGCCCATCACGGATTTGGAGGTGTTCTGCTCAACTACATGATGATCCAGATTGATGGTGGGCCTGCGCTTGGTCGAATCCCAGATATGGAGATGGCCGGTTTCGTCCACGAACACAACAGCACCGTTCACCTGGGACACGCAATAGTTGATCACTTCCTGGAAAGTGGTGCATGCATCAAACTGCTTCTGCTCCAGGTCCGGGTCATGAGCCTGGTAATCCACCTCGATAATTGGATTGTGGAGGGCCATCACGGACGTCAGTATCTCGGAAATTTTGACCTTCTGGTGGTTGCTCGACCAGTGGATGGGGAGGGCATCAGCCAGGTCGCCTATCAGACAGGTGCCGTTGATGGTGCACCAATCCTGATCGCAGACGACATCCGATATGATGCCTTTGGCGATCGGCCAGATGTATTCTTTCCCATTTTCGTCGATGCCCTGCGCCTGGATGGTGAACGAGTCCTTCTGGGGGGTGAACATGTCATCGAACTTGCGGTTGATGTTGGCTAGGACGATTTTGGCTTTTGTGGCCTCGCTCCGGGTGTTAATCGAGCCGTCCGCGGTGAACTCTGTGCAGAACTTGCTATAGTATGTACCGGCGATAGTAATAATGGGTTTGATCAAGAAAATTCCTTCTCAGAATCGATTTTGCGGGCCTTTTTCGGTGCTGGTGGATAGATATGTTGTCCGGGCGGAGAAAGCCCGAATTTGGGCATCTCAGCCGTCATATTTCTCAACGAACTCCAAAGACCAGGTGCCAACCCAGTCATCCTCACCGGCGACCTGGCGGAACTTGGGAGAGCCCTTGAGGTACATCTCGTCGCATTTCCACAACGAAGTCTGGACCTTGTACGGCCCGGCACTTTTGATCAGTCTCTGAAGGGCCCTAAACTTCAGGTATCCGTCCGAAGCTTTGGTAGATCGTTTGACACCGCCGGTCTCGGTCGTCCGGATGGTTATCCGGCAATGTAGCAAGACCTCGTTCGAAGTCCGCTGTGTCATATCCTTATACCCGGAGATCTTGTACTCCTGGACTCGATGCTCATACCACCATTCTATATCCAGCGGGCCGGGGTTGCGCGGTATATCCTGGTCGGGATCATCGAAGACAATATCATCAATAGTGACTTTGGTCATGAATACACCAGAAAAGTTAATTATGCGGGCGGTTCTATAGGTACACCATGCAAAGATTGCTATTCATCGGGCTCTTGGTTGCACTTGTGGGCGGCGCACAGGCCGAAGAGCTGATCAACTACAGCGAAGATATAGGGCCTTACGTGGTCTCGTTCAGCCTCCCAGAACTCCAAAGCGGGCCAGTGGAGTTCGAACGGAACATCTCCCAGACAGAAACTCTGAGCGGCATCGTCGATGACACATACGAACTCAGTATGCACTCAGGTGGCCGCATGGTAGGGTTTTTGATTATTGATAGCTTTGGAGAGGATATAGAATATGACATAGCACGGCATCTGGAGCAACAGGTAGGTTACTTCGAAAGCGCTGGTTTTGTTGTGGCTCCGGCAGAACGTAAAATCGATGGCGCCTATGGCACAATTTTACAAGTGCGTGATGTACCAAACAATGTCGACCTCTTTGACTTTTTCTACCAAAAGGATAGGCGGACAAGCGTCCAAGGTGGGATACTGCTCCTCTGGGACCAGACGGTGCCCTTCCTGAAAACTCTAAATGTGACTCAGGTGATATACTGAGCCACCTTTCGCATAACCACGCTCTCGATAAACGGCTCCAATTGCCTCCGAAGCACATCGCTCAGCTGATAGGCTGCACCAGAGTCAGGCACCACAGGATTAATGACCTCGACCTTGAGACCTTCGACTGTGATGTTCACCGATCGGCCACTAGGGCCCTGACCGCCCTGCTGGAGGTCTCCCAAGACCTTCGAAAGCGGGCCCGTTCCCTTTTGGGCTATGGCCTGGGGGATGTCCTTGATCCTGGCGGCCTGCTCATAGGGGATGAGGTAGACTTTGCGGCCCATCTATACCTCCTCCTCAAAGACGAGGGCGATCATCTCAGATCGCCTCCACCGGCCCATTGGCCCTCTGTCCATCCGTCCCTCTCCACCCCGGCAGGCTTGCCCTGAGGTCTATTGTGGGCTCCTCTACTGGTTTGGGCTGAGGGAAGTACTTGCGGCTATGAGGTTTTCACACTCCCCCAGTCTCGTTTACGCATACCCTTTGCATTTATACCATTGGTTTGAGTACTCCCTCCCCTTTTCGATGTATTCGGTGCCAACTCCTGGGCCAAGCTTTAACTTAACAGCTAATGGGCTTTTTGACGCCCATGCTTGCGATAATGTGAGCAACTCATTGCATTCTTCGGCTTCATCACCCCATTCATTATCCGAGAATGGCTTACCATCTGTAGCGATGCTGATTATTTCATCTTGTATAGCCAGAGCTTCTTCCGTATTACCAGAATCCTCCAAAAAAACTGATTTTTTATCCAGGAAGTATGTATTTCGTGGCTGCAATTTTAATATAGTATCTAGATATTCTAATCCTTTTGTTACATCTTCTAAATTGTATCTATATGTTAATGCGATATCAAAAAGAGCAGACAGATTATTAGGATCCGCATCTAGAACATGCTGATAGTATTCGATCTTCTTTCTAGCATCATCCTCATTTTGTGGGTCAATGCTAACTGCTGCAGTGTACCACTCATCTACGGTGTTTGGTATCACTTCTGCTGATTGGTCTTTAATGCTATCGGCTTCTGTTTCACTTGAATCAGGCGCGGGAAGTATGGCACCTAGAACATTAAGAAAGATAAATGCATAAATAATATACCCAGCTATGCGAATGCCCTTTTTATCGCTGTTTATTAGTGGTAGTTTTTCCTTTATACCCATCTAAATCCCTCCGTGTTTGTACTTAAAACCGGCTACCTAAGGAAATACTTTGGGGGCGATATTGATGATATGAATCGACAAGGTCAACAATCGCCGTTTTTCCTTTAGTCAGCGGGATGAGGATAGCGGGGTGGCGTTCGCTCTTTTTTTTGGCCGTCTTATATGCACCGACATACCTTTGATTGCAAAAATTTCGGTCAGTCACTTCATGCTGGTGTTTATGAAACACCCTACGGCACATGGGATTATCACATACAACGCTGGTCATTTTTAGACCGCCCCCGTTGCCCTCATGCTAGCATAAAATTGCTCCCTCACCGCTCTGCTATTCACCTGATCATAAAGTGGTTCCGCTTTGAAATGAGCTGTTATATGTTTACATGGCTTGCCAGGGTTGTAGGTCGCGGCGGGGCAAGAGCAGGCCCGCGAGGTCACAGTGTAATAAGCATCCTTCTTGTTGCTCAAAACCAGCACCAAGCGACCACCATCCAAGCTGACCTCTTGTGGCAGTGGATCGCTCGCGACTTTCTTGTAGGCAAGAAGGGTTTTTACAGCGTCGGTGCTTTGCGTTTTTGGGCTTTCGACTTGGTAGACGAGTTTCTTTCCATTCATCTCAACTCACCAATACCCTATAGGCCTGGAAGCTATTTAACTCTTTTGCTCTCTAAGTGTCTAAAGAGAGGAAAAGTTTTATAGCTGAAAAGTGAGATACATAGAGATCATGGAGACTGAAAAGAAAAAGTTGAACATCTCCGTGTCACCAGAAGTTGCCGCAGCGCTGCGAAAATTTGCATTTGAGTCCACGGGGCACATGCGTGGCGTATCGGATGTGGCGGAGAAAGCAATTCGCGAATTTCTGGAACATCAGGGGATTAAGATTGAAGGGCAGGTTTGACCCCGCCCGTCGCATCTTCAATGGTGAGTTGAGATGCTAGATTCACATACTCCTCTTCAGAGAATATAGTCGTTACCATGCAAAAATTAATAATGATCTGAAATAATCTTCACCCAAATAATAGTAGTAAAAATGTAATTTCTGGCCTGGGCGCTTGCAACACCCGGCCAGGACTCCGAGAAGGAGCGTATGCGTATGAATAACTTAGCCAATGCCAGCATAAATACCTTTGGGCCTTCACCCAAAGCCGGTTTTGAATCGCCTTCAGAGCAGCT
>Ga0208196_1003856_pt1 | contig 12202 bp, 14 predicted proteins | sample AD_JPNNA7_MetaG_FD_184443 | JGI IMG/M metagenome (GOLD analysis project Ga0208196, IMG submission 184443) | Active sludge microbial communities of municipal wastewater-treating anaerobic digesters from Japan - AD_JPNNA7_MetaG (SPAdes) (version 2) | ecosystem: Engineered > Bioreactor > Anaerobic...
GACAGTATGATCAATATACCGCTCATCCCTGCTGTCAGATATACATTGACTGGCTGAGGATAAAAGGTTTAGCTCCCTGTCTATCTCACGCAACAGCAACAGCCCACCGTCGCTGCTGATACGGTCAACGCTAAAACTGAGTTTAATATCTCTGCCTTTTATAGGGAAAAGAGTTAGTTCGTTTGGGAAATTTTCAGTATCTTTATCTATCATTGTACAAAGGTTGTTTTTTTGTTTTTAATCACTTTAAATATAGCTAATTAAGTTATAATTAAAGAACAAAAGCACCCTTTTTTTTAAGTACTTATGAATAATTCAGGCTAAACAAAACAAGACTCCTGTTAATATAAAAAGTATTCTCCTCATGTCAAGGCCTGATTCAGTAATTACACAGGTCTCAGCGATAGCTTTTGATATTGAATATATTCCGCTTCAACCTTCAGCCAATACTCTGATAAAAGCAATTGACAAAATTGAAACACGAGGTAATAAGATCTATATTAATTTAATAGATAACATATTGTGTTTCGATAATCAGGGACATTTTCTCTATAAATTGTATGGCAATGGAAAAAATGAGAATGAGAACGTCGTTGCAATCTATGATTTTGATATAGAGACAAGTGATACATCTCTGATTGTTCTTTATGGTAACAAAATATTGCATTTTAGAAACGCAGGATCTGGATTTGACTATATAAAAACTATAAAACTGGGAAGGCTTTCACCATCAAAACTGAATTTTGTTCCCGGGACCAATAAAATCTTACTTTCATCTATTCGAAGGGAGGGTTACGAACCTTCACTTAATGTGCTAATTAATATAAATGGAGATACACTTTCTTTCAAGCGAAATTATTTTAAAAGATTTAATCCGGTAAAAAGCGGAATCCGGAATAATATTATCCATTACCAGTATGATAATAAATTGTACTTTCGAGAAAGATTTAGTGATACTATATTTTCCCTTGATAACGAATCAAACAGCTTTACACCAGAATTAATTCTTGATTCTCACTTGTCCAGTACAAATTCACAGAATATAAATGATCCGGGATACTTTAAGCTTCTTCCGAATGTTGTCAAAATTTTTGAGGTTCCCAGGTACCTCTATTACGATTATTTTTGTGTTCAACATCATAAAGTATTCTATGATAAATATGAAGATAGAAAGTACGAAATAGATCCAGGGAATGAGGGTTTGAAAGATGATATCGGAGGAGGTCCGGATTTTGATCCTATATTTTGTAGCGAAGGGAATATGTACTCCTGGATTAGTGTACGTGAACTAAAGAAATACGTTGAAAACGATAATTTTAGAAGTGCGCAGGTACAAAATATTCAAAAGAAGAAATATCTTCAATCCCTGGCTGATTCATTGAAAGAGACTGATAATCCGGTTCTGATGCTAGTCAGATTGAAAAAATAAATCATGCCCGATTTCCCCTTTTTCAAGCAGCTCGATTCCATGGATTGAGGTCCATCGTGTCTCCGCATAATTGCTAAATATTTTGGGAAATCTTACACTTTACAATCACTTCGTTCCAAATCTTACATAATAAAGTCTGGTGTCTCAATGCTTGGCATCAGCGATGCTGCCGAAGCTATAGGTTTTCGTACCTGCGGTTACCGCCTTACCTGGGAGCAGCTCCGCGATGAAGTACCACGATCATGTATTGTCCGCCGGAACCAGAGGCATAGAGTATAGCACCATCTCCTCCTGTAGGCAGCTACTATAATTATTCGGACAGGTGTTCGATTCTATGTTTAGCTCATCACCGGGTTCGAGATGTCCCGGTTAAAATCCTGCAACAGCAGGATAATTACCGGTAAAATCCTTAGTATCTGAACGGTCTTTTTCATACCACCACGCTCTTCCGTACTTCAGATCATCCTGATGACCATATATTACTCCTTCATTCTGAAGCTTATAAAGCGACCTGAAAAGTGTAACAGTCTCCCTTGTTGCCAGCTTGTCGACTGGAGAAGGCGATTTTGCTGAGGAATCTGATGCAATGATAACAACAACAAATAATAATGGAAATAATGATCTCATCTGGCTCTTTTTTTAACAATATTGATATCCCGTGTTCCTTCCGGACACAGGACATAAAAGAAAAAGAATCTTGACAAACCAGGCTCCGGGAAAAATCATGATTCCTGGTGTCCCCGGTAATTAAAATACTCCTGTAAAGCATATTTTAAGCACATTTATCTTGATAAATATGTATATATTTGTATTTTTATCAAGATAAATGTGTAATTTTGTCCGGTTCATTCCCGGTAAATTGTGTGTCATTTTAGAAACCACATATAAAAATGAAAAGAGACAAGCTATCTGATCTTATCAGGTGGAAACAGAATGAAAGGCGAAAACCTTTAATAATGCGTGGAGCCCGTCAGACAGGAAAGACATGGTTATTGAAAGATTTCGGAAAAAGTCAATTCAAAAAAATGGTTTATGTAAATTTTGAAGAGACTCCGTCACTGCAATCCCTGTTTAAGAATGATTTCGATATTCCGCGGATTATCACCACATTGCAGATACATTCTCAGATTAATATCACTCCAGGAGACACCTTGATTGTATTTGATGAGATTCAATGCGCGGAAAGAGGTATAACATCCCTGAAATATTTCAATGAAAATGCACCGCAATATTTCCTTATTGCTGCAGGGTCATTACTGGGGATGAGTCTTCACGATAATGTATCATTCCCCGTTGGCAAGGTCCAGTTTATCGACTTGTATCCAATGTCGTTTACTGAATTTTTAAGTTCAGTAAATGAAGAAGGTTTATCTGAAATTGTAAGGAAAAAGGATTGGGATATCATATCCGTTTTCCATGATAAACTTCTGAATTATCTGAAATACTACTTGTATACAGGTGGCATGCCTGAAGTAGTAAGTGTTTTTTCAGAAACAAGAGACTGGGAGCTCGTGCGTACTGTACAGCATCAGATACTTCAATCATATGCAGGTGATTTCTCAAAACATATTCCAACGGAGGTTGTACCACGAATAAACATGGTATGGCAGAGTATCCCTTCTCAGCTGGCTAAAGAAAATAAAAAATTTATTTATAGACTGATTCGTGAAGGAGCACGTGCCAGGGATTTTGAAACAGCTATTCAGTGGCTTACAGATTGCGGATTGGTTTTGAAAAGCCACCGGATTTCAAAACCAAAAATGCCTCTGATCGCATACCAGGATTTATCTGTATTTAAGCTGTTTCTGGTTGATGTGGGTCTGCTTGCAGCAATGACGAACATTCATATCCGTACTCTGATAGAAGGAGATGCAATCTTTACTGAATTCAAAGGAGCTCTGACCGAACAATATGTAATGCAACAACTTCAGACTGTGAGTAATCGTTATATCGGTTATTGGACTAACGAGAGAAGTACATCAGAAGTTGACTTTGTTATTCAGGACGGGAGTGATATTACTGCAATCGAAGTAAAATCCGGAACGAATCTGAGATCAAAAAGCCTCAGGTTCTTTTATGACAAATATAAACCGCTTCGGGTGGTAAGAACTGCACCGTCACCCTATAAAGTGCAGGACTGGATGATAAATATCCCCTTATATGCTATATAATCCTTAAATAATATGGTTTTTAACGCCGGGGTAACTGATACCACTTTCCGGTAAAAAATGATTTCATGAAAAATTGATGAAAAATGAGGAATTAATAACCTTACGGGGAGGTTATGATGGATATTGTTGTACTTGTACAATTAATGGAATTCATATGGCTGCAACAGGTCCCTGGGACTGTTATTGGAATTGTGCAGCAATTGGCAGTGGATCAACTTGGTTGCCTTGTTAGAATAGTTGTAATTTAAGAGCAAATATTTTATTATGGGCAAAAATTTGAATGATATTTTAGATTGAACGTTAAATAGAGGTTGATTATGTAATATATTGTAAATTCATAATGTTATTTTACCAATTTCCAACAAATTACCTTTGGCTTACGCAGAAGGACAGAGGTAAGGTCAAAAAGCAGTACCAATTTGTACTTGGCTTTCATAAATGCAGAACAAGGATTAATTAATGGTCTGGACAGGGGCCTGAGTATTGAAATAACTTGCAAGACTACATCAGGCATTCGTATCAATCATGGAAATTAGAATCTCCTCGGAACCAATATATTAATACCCGAAAATCAAATTAACGTTTTAATCAAAGATAGGACCTTATCCAGTTCAGACTGACTGGCTCTTGATATAAACTCAACTTTCCTTATCCTCCAGTCCAGGCTTTTAACCTGATCCGATAAGATAACTCCTGAAATCTTTGATCCGATTATTCCGACCTCAAAAGGATAGTTTTTCTGGTGGCTTGTTATAGGACAAAATAGCCCAAGACCAGTCTTTTGATTATATACTTTTGGAGAAATGGTTAAAGCGGGTCTTTTCCCTGCCTGCTCATGTCCAACCTGAGGATTAAAATCGAGCCAGACCAAATCTCCCCTGTCAGGAACGTATTTTACCATAGCTCACCACCGACTCTTTTGCCTGTTGAAACCTCTGTATGCAAGTTATCAGGCGTTATCAATTCTATCAATTGTTCCAGGATTTGTTCCTTTTTTAAAGGACTAAGGATTATTTTGCCGTTCTCAGTCCTGATCTCCATGCTGAATCCTTCTATTATTTCTGTGTCTTCGACTATTCTTTTGGGCAATCGTACCGCCAGACTATTGCCCCATTTTTGCACTGTTGTTCTCATTTTATTTATGTTTATACATTGTAGATACAAAAATACATATTCTAATTTAAAAAGCTTTAATTAAATGATCAAAAAACTAAGAATATTCAAAAATAATAGCGAATTACCTTACATCCTCTATGGAAATGAACCGGGTGTTGATTAACTATTATACTCCCCAAAATTTAGACCACTGGTTAAGTTGAAAAACAAACTTAACTTTACAGTGGATATGAAAACAAGCAGAAGAAAATTTTCAGGAGCCTTTAAAGCCCAGGTAGCCATCGAAGCGCTGAAGGAGCGCGAGTCATTGGCAGAACTATCAAAAAGATTTGAAGTTCATCCTCAAGTGATATCAAGATGGAAACAAGAGTTTCTTGAGCGAGCCTCGGAGATCTTTGAGACAAAATCACCGGATAAACAATCGCAGGTTGATCTTGATAAGCTGTACACCAAGATTGGGCAGCTGGAGATGGAGCGTGATTTTTTAAAAAAAGTCTCAAAGAAATTAGGCCTATGAAAACAGAACTTGTTCAATGCGTATCGGAGAAAGAGCCTCTTAGCAAGCGCAAACAATGTGATTTGTTGGAAATAAGCCGTGGTTCGGTGTATTACAAACCCACGGGAGAGAAGCAAGAAAACCTTGATGTCATGCGAGAAATGGATGAGTATCATCTGGAGCATCCCACCGCGGGAGTTTTGAGGATGCAGGATTATCTCTTTACTCTTGGTTTTTTGATCAATCATAAGCGGGTTCGTCGGTTAATGCGAAAAATGGGACTGATGGCGATTTATCCGAAGAGGAACCTGAGCAAACTGGGTCAGGCAAAGTATATCAAGCCTTACCTGTTAAAAGGTCTTGTTATAGATCATCCCAATCAGGTATGGGCGATCGATATAACCTACATACCCATGAAAAGGGGATTTATGTATCTGACGGCCATTATTGATCTCTACAGTCGTTATGTTGTCTGCTGGAACATCTCCAATACCCTGGAAGCGGAATGCAGCTTAAATGTGCTTAAAAATGCCATTTCACTCTATGGCAAGCCTGAGATTGTAAACTCGGATCAGGGGAGTCAGTTTACCTGCGAGCTTTGGACAGCCTATCTGGAGGAACAGGGCATAAAAATAAGCATGGACGGTAAAGGCCGTGCACTGGACAATATCTTCATTGAGAGGTTATGGCGTTCGGTAAAATACGATTATGTATATCTGAACCCGGCTGGCGATGGGAACGAACTATATCATGGCTTGTGTAAATACTTTGATTATTATAATCACCATCAGGCCCATCAGGGCATCGGTCGCCGAATCCCGGCAGACCTGTTCAGCCCGGCCGCATAGGTAGTTATTAACAGAATTTGAATATGTTAACAAAAGAAAAAAGTAGCAAAAAAGAAAATTGCGTTAATAACCAGAATAACTCTATCGAGTTATTTCCGGTTATTAACACCTTGGTTACATCATCATATTTATATTTAATTTTTAAACTAAAAAAACTCAACCCGTGGTTCTAAGAATGGGGAGTAGTAATGGTTTTCAAAGGATAAAATAAACTCTGGATTGACGGGTATTGGATTAGATTTACTATGAAAAAATGAATCGTTACCCCTTAATATCGGTAGTTATGCCGGCATATAATAGTGAAAGATATGTTGGAGAGGCTATAAAAAGCATTTTAAACCAGACCTTTAAGGACTTTGAACTTATTGTAATTAATGATGGATCGACAGATAGCACACTGGAAGTAATTCAATCTTTCAGTGATCAAAGGATCAAGCTCATTGATAATGTAACTAATATGGGTAATACAATTGCCCGGAACAAAGGTTGTGAAAGAGCCAGGGGTAAATATATCTGTGCAATGGATTCGGATGATGTTTCAACATTAAACCGACTGGAAATTCAATTCAAATATATGGAAGATAATCCGGATGTCGGGTTATCAGGGGGCGGATTCAGAATATACGAAAAAGAAGAAGATATTTTTTTGATGGAGGCTGACTATGATGAAATAAAAGTGATGCTTTTGCGAAGTTTTTGTTTCCGGCATTCTGCACTGATTTTCCGGCACAGTCTATTAAAGAAATATAATTTGAAGTATAATGAGAAATATAAACTTGCACAAGATTATGATTTAGTCATGAATTGTTCAAGGTATTTCCCGATAACAAATATCCCTGTGGATTTGTATCATTATCGTATTCATGATAACCAGATTTCCTGGAAATATCGATCAGAACAGATTTCTGCAGTTAATGAGATCCGCCTGAACCAATTAAGATACATTGGAATTGAACCTGATACTCATGAATTAGAATTGCATATCAGTTTACTTAAAAAAGCACCGATTGAATTCAACGAAAGCGCAAATGTTAATAGATGGATTGATAAGGTTACTAAAAAGAACAAAGAGAAAAAATATTATAATCAGGAAAAACTTGAATTATTCTTTGATGCACTTCTGACAGATCAACCTTTCTGTTATAAGAGAAAGAGAGAAATTTTATCATTTAAATTAGAAAGTAAAGAAAAAATAAAAGTTGACCTGAAGGATGTAACTTTTCTACTCATTTTGAAGATTGATTCAGATGAACAGATTGAGAACACGAATACAGTTGTAAGATATTTAACAAAGAACTTTAGAACAACTATTATAATATTGGAAGCAGATGAATTTCAACATTATTTTCCTGAAATTGAATCTGATGAAGTAAAATATGATTTTGTTAAAGATAATTGTGTCGGCCTGCAGAAAAACAGGTGGATAAACTATCTGTTCCCTGAAATTAAAACACCATTATTTTCAGTTTGGGATATTGATACGATAGTCCCTGAAAAACAGGTAATTGATGGTATTAACATACTGAGATCGGGTAACTCAATAATGAATCTGCCTTATGACGGAAGGATCTGTTATTGCGATAAGCTGATGAGTAATATTTTCAGGCGAACATTGAGTATGGACCAGTTACAGAAATATAAATCCGCATTTGAGTTGTATGAAGGATGGAATTCATGTGGATCAGTTTTTTTTGCTGACACAAAAAGATACATTAAAGCTGGCACTGAGAATGAAAAGATACTTAACAGTAAGATAGCTGATGAAGAAAGAGTTAAAAGACTGGAGGTATCTGGCTTATTGATTTCCCGCTTAGGAGGACCAGTATTCAAACTTTGGCAGCCCGGAATGACAAGACGTATTATTATCAGTACTGAGGCTGAAATAAATGACAGAAAGGAATTTTTAAAGACTTGTTCAATGGTTTATGAATGTAAAGTTAATTAAACAGACATGAATAAAATTACGGAATGACATGTGAAGTATTATTCAGTATATGGGGAGATTATTTTTAATGAATCAATGATAATATGATTGTTAAGAAATGTTTCTCGAAGCTAATATTGGTACGGTACTCTGTTATTTGGACTGTGCAATTAATCAGGCCTTTAAAATGATATGTCGTATTTTGACTTCAGCATTAAAAGAACATGAAAAGAGTCAATGAAGAAAACACGGTGTCTGTACTGCAAAGAGCAATAAAACATTTGCGTATACATGTAACAGCGGGTGCCGTTAAAGAAGCGTTAAAAGCTCATCCCCATTATCCATCTTTTAAAAGTATCTGTGATGTTCTGAATGAATGGAATATAGAAAACTACCCTTTGAAGTACCAGCCGGAAGAATTAAAGGATATTTCACCTCCTTATTTAGTGCATTTCAACCATGGCGGAGGGCAACTGGCTTTTGTTACCAAAGTGGGTAAAGAATTTGTTACCTATTATAATTCGTATGACAATAAACGATCAGCAAAATTTGACGAATTCATTTCAAAATGCTCGGGAGCGGTAATAATTCTAAATCCTGATAAGGGATCTGGTGATAAGGATTACAGGAATAAAAGACAGGGTGAGATTATCAGTAATGCCATCCTGCCTGTAACTGTACTGGCATTTATCATTTTCATTATTTTGATTCTTGCTAAGTCATTTGCATCAGGCAGTATTTTATTTGATAGTATGATAAGTATTTTGTTCCTTACAAAAACTGCAGGAATAGTTCTTTCCGTTCTTTTGATTCTACATGAGTTTGAGGTTCGTTTATCGTTAACAGAAAAGCTCTGCCATTTAAACAAAGCCACAAATTGTAATACGGTTTTAAATGACAAAGCTTCAAAAGTATTCGGATGGTTCGGATGGGCCGATATAGGATTCATTTACTTTACCGCTGGCTTAATCTTTCTTCTGCAGGACTTTAAAGGGGAAGGCTTATCCATAATAGCTATATTGGCTGCATTGTCAATTCCATATCCTTTGTTTTCGATTTATTATCAGGGATTTGTTTTAAAGAAATGGTGCCCTCTGTGCCTTGGAGTACAGTTTATATTAATTCTCGAGTTTTTATTGTTAATACCTCAGCTTTTACATTTTAAATATTCTTTTATCGCTTTCCTTGGTTTGGTTCTGACCTTTCTTGTTATCGGAATTGTTTATATTTTATTTATTTTATATCAAAGGGAAAAGGTATCACGTGAGAATTATTATTACAAATATCTAAGATTTAAGAAGAACCCGGATATTCTGAAAACTCTCCTGTTAAAGAATAAACATTATGATATACCAGTGACAGAGTATAGTCTTGTCTATGGAGACAAAGACTCATCGCTTCAAATTACAGCTTTTTTAAGCCTTCATTGTTCTCACTGTGCAAAGGCCTTTGAAAAGATTAAGGAGATTATTAAATCAGAATATAAAGCTGCAATAAATATTGTACTGGTTGCGAAAGACAATAAAATAATTGATGCTTTGTATCACTTTAAAAACCTCAAAAAGGAAGATGAAGCCTTGGGTCTTTTGGATAAGTGGTTTAATGCAGATCCTTACTCCAGGAACAGGTTGGCTGATGATTTATGTATTCCTGATATTGATGACGTTGCAAATGAGTTCAGCAACGAAAACAAGAAACTTTATGAAACATGTAATGTTTCAGGTACACCTACATTTTTCGTTAACGGTTATAAGCTTCCTGTTCAATATGATATAGATGATATTAAATCTTTTTCGGAGATCTTTTTCAAAGAAGAGAAACTGCTTGTATAAAAAGTTTTAGAGCCCAAAAACAAATTAACAAATGTTAAAAGTATATTATCAATAAACATTTAACGCGTTGTGCGGTTGAAAAATAAACATTAAAAGTTAAAAACTAACAATGATAAAAGTTATGTATAATACTGAGAAACAGTACATTAGAAGTAATATAAACCAAATATTGACTTCCTATATGCATAACTTGAAAACAAATTTCGAAAAGTTCTTTAACATTACCAAATCGGTTTTTAAAGATCGTTTAAATCAGGCTGACAATTTCTACTTCTATCCAAACAAGCCTAAACTATCAGATTGTGAGATAATTGCCTTATCAGTTACTGGTGAATCAATTGGCATTGACAGTGAAAATTACTTTTGGGGTAAACTCAAAAGTGATCATAAGGGTGACTTCCCAGGATTAATTCACCGTAGTAATTTCAATCGCCGCCGTAAACGTCTTTATCCATTTATTGAAGAACTAAATGAACATATAGCTCATTTTCTAAATGAATCAGAAGACGTTTATCTTGTTGATTCTATTCCAATTCCTGTTTGTCAGATTGCAAGAGAAAAGCAAAGTAAGATATGTAAAGATGACTTTGAAACAGCTCCGGATAAGGGATATTCGGCAGTAAGTAAATCCTATTATTACGGATATAAGCTTCACCTGGTAACATCTGCCAGGGGGATATTTCACAGTATGGATTTAACCAAGGCCAGTGTTCATGATGTACATTACTTGTCAGAGATTAAAAATTCCGGCCTGTCCACTTGTGCACTGGTTGCTGATAAGGGTTATCTATCAAGCACTTATCAGCTGGATTTGTTTAATTCATGCCAGGTAAATTTACAAACCCCTAAAAGAGTAAATCAGGAACGAATACCCTATCCGGTTATCTTCAGAAGAGTTAGGAAACGTATTGAAACTTTGTTTTTACAACTATGTGACCAGTTCATGTTAAAGCGTAATTATGCAAAATCAAATTTGGGCTTATCAGTTCGCATACTCTCGAAGATAACGGCTGTAACTCTCTTGCAATACATTAATTCAAAGAACAATAAACCATTAAATCATTTAAAATACGCGTTGGCATCTTAACCGCACAACGCGTTAAACATTTAATTATTAACCTGAAAGAGAATGGCAGGAAGTTTTGCTTTGAGCTCCGCGCCATGCGCAACATCCTGCCCGGACCTTTCTAAAAACAGAAAGGAGGTGTAAGGGCAAAGATAAATGTTTTAACCGGACTGTCGCCAAGCAGTTAAATGAATCCGCAGTTGAAACAAAAAAATCAATTATATTAATGCTTAAATTTTTAAAGAAATGAAAAAACTCAAAAAATTGCAGATAGATAAAGAAAAATTGATGAAAAATGAAGAATTGGTCACTTTGAGAGGAGGGGATAGAAGTTGTTGTGTATGCCTTAATCGTAGTGGTACAGTCATGGGGTATATGGCTGGTTACGACCAATCTTCATGTGACGCAAATTGTGACCCTCTTGGTTGGTACGGTAGTTATGGACCTTGGACCTATTGTTAGATTAGCTAATATTTTGGTATTCCTAAAGTACTTTGATATTTATTTTTTACGGAATCTGTAAAACAGGAGAGGCTGATAAATACATACATTCAGCCTCTTTAAACATTTTAAAAACAAAATTAAAATGAAAATTAAGTGCTTATTTTTATATATTCTTTTAATATCTTGTAAATCGAATACAAATACTATATATGAATTTGATCCAAGAGTTCTAAAAGAGAATAAAGCATCATTAACAGAAATAGCTGATGACATTATCTATATACCCTTGGATAATGATTTTCCGATAAGCCTCATTTATAGTCCCAAATATTTTATTAATAATTCCATTTATTTATCTGCATTAAACGCTGGTGTTATGGTATTTGACAGACAAGGCAGATTAATCAGGAAGATAGGAAGAATTGGAAGGGGACCAGGAGAATATGCTCGTTATTATATATTTACTGTTGATAACAAAAACGAAACAGTCTATATTATGGATAGTGGGGCCAATTTTATCAAAGTATACTCCAAAGAAGGTAATTTCCTTAGAAATATTTCCCTTAAAGATTATGGTAATGGAGTAGATGCTGTTGAGTTTTTTAATTCTAAATTGATTATATCATATCATTCTCAATTTCGAGATATTAAAAATGATTTAATTGTTTTAGATACATTGGGGAATTTTATTGATAAAAAAGAGAGGATTGATATACCTTTTACCAGTAATTGGTTAATTGGTGGGGGATTGGAAAAAACGGTGATATTGACCCCTCAAATCGGTCATGTTGACCCCCTGAGGTTTTATTTGAAAGAACAGATGGTAACTGACAATATTACCGTTTTTTTCTTAAGCTTTCACCCTTTAATTCGATT
>Ga0208196_1003858_pt1 | contig 12196 bp, 10 predicted proteins | sample AD_JPNNA7_MetaG_FD_184443 | JGI IMG/M metagenome (GOLD analysis project Ga0208196, IMG submission 184443) | Active sludge microbial communities of municipal wastewater-treating anaerobic digesters from Japan - AD_JPNNA7_MetaG (SPAdes) (version 2) | ecosystem: Engineered > Bioreactor > Anaerobic...
GATGGATATTCTGCTTGTTTAGGATGGCAAGAGTCGATGAGAATGCATCCGGCGATGTCTCTCGCATCAGATCAAGAATCGGCAAAAATTTTTTAGGATCATCTCGATAATAGTAGTTGAACATGTTCTGAATGAGTTCATCTGACTGAGCCAGAATCCTGGAATTTGCGAGCGCGCCGGGTTTGCGATGAAATGTCTTGATGTAATGAGTGATATCCAGAGAGTACTTCTGCTTCCCGGTTATCCGGCGATGGGATGCTATGACCGCGTTTCCATCAAGAAAATCGATTTAGTCGACTAGTATCTTTAACGTAATATATCTTGGACGATATGTATCTGGGATCGAGTAGTAGTTCCCGTCATGTTTTACCAGCGAATACCGTGATATGGTGGCACGTTTCAGTTCATAGTTCTCATATTCCAGTGTTGGCAAGGCATGCATCAAGGCTCGCTCTTGATCAAGTCCCTGGACTGGCACATTCGAACGACGATAAACCGGATGAGCGTTTATTTCGGCAAGTCTCATCTTGAGCCAGTCAGTAGCTTCTTCAAGTGATGCAAACATGCTTCTTTCGCTGAATGTGGCTCGTCTAACATAGCCCACACTCTCTTCGTCTGTACCCTTCTCGTTAGGTGAAGCGGGATTGCAGACACAAGGGCGAAAACCGAAGTGCATGGATAGCTCCAGAAACTTATCATTGAACTGCCCTTTTTGAGAATCATATACTGTAGCCATTCTGTCATAGAAGATCGCCTCAGGAACTGAGCAGATATCATGGAAAAAGTCAATGTGAGCCTGAACAACTTCCAGATGTGTCGATCTATGATAAAGGCGAGCAAATCGATAGAGCGAGAAGGGTAGGACGAAGACTGCAAGATAGAATTTATGCCATGTTCCACCAATGCTGAGTGTAACCTCGCCCCAGTCAAATTCAGCACGCTGACCAACACGAGGCTCCTGCAATATGAATACCTCTCGTGGCGCATTAGTGCGTTTCCAGCGAGCGACTTCATTCTTTACGCTGGAATATCCTATTATATGGCCATCTTCGACGAGAAGTTCCCAAATACGTTTGGCTGTGATGCGCTGCTTTTTGGGGCGGTTTAGATTTGATTCGAGATGATCACGGATCTTATGGCGAACTGGTTCTGAGAGGACTCGTGATGGCTGAATGATTTCTCGGTTTTTAGGAAGGATCTCATCGGCCAGGCCATCTTGCACATCCTTGACCCGAAGCACGTACTTCTTCACAGTATTTCTGGAGATCTTGAGTTCGCGGGCCACTCTTCTGTAGGATTTATAAAGGTCGTATAGATCGACGATTCTACGTATATCTACCATCGTTTTCACCCTAATGCCCACCTCTCGAAATACTTGGAGAGGGAAGGCTTTCCTTCTTAGGGTGGATCAAAAACGAATTGGCGTTTCCTTAAATAGACGGGTCAAAATGGAGTTGGCGAAAACATAGGATGGAAAGGTTCAAATGATCGCATAAGATACAAGCGATGAGCATGTCAAATAAACCAAACTCACATCTTCGCATCTGCATCATCGGCAACCAGGCCTTTTCTCTACTAAACTTCCGGGGCCCGCTGATCTCGGATATGGTTGAAAAAGGCCATGAGGTTTTCGCCCTTGCGCCGGATTACGACGAATACACACGCGCGTCTGTGCATGCTCTGGGAGCAGAGCCTTTGGACTACTCGCTTTCACGCACAGGCATGAACCCCCTCAGAGATGCAGCAGATATGCTCCATCTGACCTTTCTTTTTCGCCGATTAAAGCCCGATCTAACCTTTGCCTACGCCATCAAGCCCATTATCTACGGGACTCTCGCCGCCTCTCTTTCACGGGTACCGCGGCGTTATGGCTTGATTTCAGGACTGGGCTATGTATTTACCCCGCCGATGGGCAGAGAACCTTTCAGGCGAAAGTTGCTTAGAGGGGCGGTCAAGGTCCTTTACTCCGCTGCGCTTAGCAGTGCAAGTCGCGCATTCTTCCAGAATAAAGATGATATCGAGGAGTTCCTGAGCCACGACCTAGTCTCCGCGGAGAAGGTCGTCCTACTAGACGGCACAGGAGTAGATCTCGATTATTGGACTCCAGCACCGCCCGTGAGGGACCCAGTGACGTTCCTGCTGGCGGCACGGCTTCTGCGGGAAAAGGGAATTGTAGAGTACGCCGAAGCAGCCAGGCTCATCAGGAAAAAGTACCCGGAGACTCGGTTTGTCCTTCTCGGCAACCTAGACACCAACCCAGGTGCTCTCTCCCGTGCGGAGATCGAAGCGTGGGCATCTGAAGGAGTTTTTGAGTGGCCTGGCCATGTACGAGATGTACGGGCCTGGCTTGCACGCTCTAGCGTCTATGTGCTGCCTTCCTACCGAGAAGGCGTGCCCCGCAGCACCCAGGAGGCTATGGCTATGGCGCGCCCTGTGATCACCACCGATGCACCCGGCTGTCGCGAGACAGTGGTCGATGGGGAGAACGGTTTCTTAGTGCCTATGCGAGATGCAGAGGCACTGGCAGCTGCTATGGAACGGTTCATCTTGAATCCCAGCCTAATCGAGACGATGGGCAAGGCCAGTCGGATAATCGCTGAGGAGCGCTTTGATGTGAAGAAGATAAATCGGGTGATACTAAAGGAAATGGGTTTATAGAAGCATGGCATCTAGCATATAATATAAATATCAGGCCAGAATTTCATATGCATCTCTGGCTAGATGAGTAGCAGCAATAGAATCACAACATCGCTGATGCTGCCTGGAAACAGTTTGAAATATAGGGGCAGATGCCGATGCAATAAGAGAACCAGGCAGAGTTTAACTTGAGGCAGGTGCCAGAGATGTATCACACGCATTGACCAGAGCTGAGCCGCATTACTTACGGCATATTATGCCTATATTTACATTAAGTGAAGGTGGCAACCAATCTGCTTGAATTCCCTCTATTTTTATAACTTTGAAATATATTTTCAATTTTTTAGCCATGGCTTGCCAATCGAAGCCTTTGTGATTATTCCTCTCCACAAATGCCATCCGACCTGTGGTAGCAGCAACAATCTCCTTAAAAGAATAATTGCTTACACCATTATAATATAATATTTTTAAAATATATTTAAGCAGAAAAATTATGCCCTTTTCATTTGGTACTGTGATAATAAAATATGCATCATTTGCCATCACGTCGCGCATTACACTGAAGTAAGCCTCTAAAAGATCAGGCTCTATGTGCTCCAATGTTTCGAGAGATAGGACCAAAGAAGCATTTTTTATTTTTTTGATATCATCTGGTGAAGACGAAATAAGAAATGAGTAATTTTTATATTTTTCAACCGCATCTTTAATGCCATCCTCCCATCCAGCATCGAATCCAAAATACATAGATGGCAATTTGGGTAGATAATCTATGGATCGCGCATCGAAACATCCAAGCTCTACAACTGTGTCACAACATACATCATATTCATTACATTTTTTTTTCAACCATTTAAATCGGGCTAGATGTATACTTTTTCTAAAGCCTTTTTTGAATAAGCGTTCATTATATGACATACCAATGTTGCTGATACAATCTCATCTCATTTCAAGTTAACGAAAGAGTACATTGAATGTAGAGTCCTAAAAGTGTTTCGCACATGCTATAGGTACCAACCCGCAACACGGATTATAAAATCTAATCAACGCAAGATCCAGTGGATTATCCGCAAAAGCAGAAAGGGGTAACGTTTAGGATCTAGGCTCATTCATAATGATCTAACGCTCCCTCTTTTTAATATGCTAAACCGAGACGGTGAATCCCGATGTACTCATCGGGAGATAAAAAGCGCCGCCCCTGTGTTACTTGATAGGCAATTTCAATTAGCTGCCCATTGCATCCTCCATCCCCTCTGATTAGCTAATTGTGGGGTCAAATAATCGCTTAACTCATCTCGCAGATAGATTCTGAAGCCTGTCCGTGTGGGTGAATAGATCGCATTTATTCCATCCACTTCCCAATGGTTAGAATCTCCTGCGATTGAAGTGAAATACATTGGTGTATACGTGAGGCCTGTATTTGGAGCTACATCAACGTAAATGGAATTACTGCCATACCATATCCAATCTGTAGCTTTATACGCTGTTGAACCTGCTTGATTATCTGTTATTTGCAAACCAAGCCACTGTACTATCCATCCCCTCTGATTAGCTAATTCCGGAGTTAAATAATCGCGCAACTCATCTCGCAGATAGATTCTGAAGCCTGTCCGTGTGGGTGAATAGATCGCATTTATTCCATCCACTTCCCAATGGTTAGAATATCCGCCAAGAGATGTAAAATACAGTGGTGTATCGATAAATCCGGCCGCAGCTGTATCCACGTCTGCATAAATGGAATTGCGGCCGTACTGCCTCCAATCCGTGGCTCCCCGGACTGTCGAGCCCACCATATTTTCTGTTTTGGGAATCCCAGTCCATTGGATATACCATCCCCGCTCATTTGCATTATCTGGTGTTAATGAATTATCTAACTCATTTCGCAGATAGATTCTAAATCCTTCTGCAGTAGGATAATAAATTGCATCGAATCCATCCACTTCCCACTGGCGATAATATCCGCCTAATGATGCAAAATACAAAGGAGTTTCAGTAAATCCCGCTAATGAGGTGTCCACATCTACATATATCGAATTCTCGCCATATTGCACCCAATCCGTTGATCCGGGGATAGTTGAACCAGTCCATCCATATTTGCCCATTCTAACGGGACCGGATGAAATGGTTGTCAGTTTAACCACCCATAAATCCCCTAATCCGTGATTTCCACTTACATCACCATCATTAGAGTGTGATAATCCTACAACTACATACTTGCCTTCATATGCCTTTTCGATGCTATGTGCAATATCTGCCCTAGATCCGCCCAGCGCTTTTTGCCACTTGATATTGCCTTTGTCGTCAAGCTTTATTATCCAGAAATCTGGAAAAATATAATGGGGCGCAACATGTGAGCCAGTCACATCGCCATCGTCAGAATATGTATCTCCAACAATGATATATCCAGCATCATCTGTCGACTGAATGCTATAGGCTTCATCAGCATGACTGCCACCAAGGCTCTTTTGCCATTCAATGGAGCCAACTGGATTGAGCTTTACCACCCAAAGGTCGAAGCCGCCGTGATTCCCGCTAGCATCACCATCGTGTGAGTCAGTCTTACCTCCTATTATATATCCACCATTACTCGTCTGCTGAATGCTATACGCCCAATCATTTCCGCTGCCACCTAAGCATTTTTGCCATTGGATAGTACCAGCACTATTAAGCTTAACCACCCAGAAATCTGGGTTTCGCGAACTAGGATTATGTTTTCCTTTTACATCGTTATCGTTGGAGTATGTCACCCCGGTAACAATAAAGCCGCCATCATTGGTTGTACTTATGCATTCGGCGGTATCATCATCGCTGCCTCCAAGGCATTTTTGCCATTGAATAGTACCAGCACTATTGAGTTTTACCACCCAAAAATCAGCGCGACCATGATGGCCACCACCCGCAACATCGCTATCATTGGAGTAAGTCCATCCAGCAACGATATATCCGCCATCATTCGTTTGCCGAACGCTGCGTGCGGTATCGTCTTCGCTCCCACCAAGACATTTTTGCCATTGAATAGTACCAAAGCTACTTAGTTTAGTTATCCAGATATCATAGCCTCCATTAAATCCTCCTCCAGCAACATCGCCGTCATTTGAGTTAGTATCGCCGACCAAAATATATCCAGCATCATTCGTCTGTTGAATGCTATAGGCCGTATCGGAACCGCTTCCGCCCAAACACTTGTGCCACTTAATAGATCCTGTAATATCCAGCTTTGCTATCCAGAAATCGAAAGCTCCATGGAATCCTCCACCTTCGATATCGCCATCGCTTGATTCAACAGTTCCTGCAACGATATATTCTCCATCGCTTGTCTGTATAATGCTACTGCCTCGATCAAATGCGCTTCCGCCCAGACACTTCTGCCACTGGATTTTTGCATTGGAAGAACCAGATTCTATCGGATCGGTGTCTATTTCAGTCAGATAGTCCGGGCTCATCTGTATAGGGTATTCTGGAGAGACATTGCTGAAAGGCAAAGGCTCAACAGAAGAAATATTTTGATCAAGGAGTTCCTCTGATCCCAGTGATTCATGGATAATCCCAGATGATAAAGAAAAAAAAGTTACAATGAATAGTATCCCTATGATCAGTATTGATTTCGAAGCCGACATATTGCCATCCCATTTTATATTTAATGCTTTAGCGATTTTGTATTTAAATTTATCCCAGAATCCAGAATCCTCTCAGGAGATGGTGGTGATGAGCTTTTCGGAGGATATAACCGATATTTCTGGGCGCCCCTTGTCTATCAGAAGTTTGGACGGCTCCCATATCTTGCACGTCTAACGGCATCACATGCCTTATCAAAAGTCCCTGCTGCAATTACGGACCTTGTCTTTAGGACAGTACGTCACTTTCAGCGTGGTGGGTGGACTAGCACCTACTCGGCCCACAAGCTGCAGCGCTTCGCCACAATGCTGGATTTTGAGTCGCCTGAGGACCTTTACCGGAATATTGTATCGCAAAGCAGAAGACCTGCAGAGATCGTCCCGGGATCGACCGAACCAAAGACGGTCATTACAGATCCGAGTCAGTGGATAACATACCTCCCGGATGACATACTTGTGAAAGTGGATCGTGCCGCTATGGGGGTCTCCCTCGAAACAAGAGTTCCTATGCTCGATCACAGAATAGTGGAGTTTGCGTGGCGCCTGCCACTATCCATGAAAATACGCGATGGAAAAAATAAATGGATATTGCGGCAAGTACTGTACCGGCATGTTCCAGCAGAAATAATTGAAAGGCCAAAAATGGGCTTCAGCGTGCCAATTAGCGACTGGCTGCGAGGACCACTTAAAGAGTGGGCAGAGATGTTGCTGGACGATAAGAGAATAAAAGAGGAAGGCATCCTAAACCCAGGGCCAATACGTGATAAGTGGATTGCCCATAGAGAGGGGAAGCGCGATTGGCCATGCTATTTATGGGATGTGTTGATGTTTCAGACCTGATTGGAGGCAAAGCGTTGAAGCCTCTAATGGATGCGCACTACTGATTCGGGCTCTCCGAAGGATGGAGGATCTTGTTCTGTCAATGAGCTGATTGGATTCCCCTATAGAGTCCTATAATAGAAACCATTTTCTTCATTCCTCTCTTCGCTAAATATCCCTCTCACATCAATAAGCACCGGCTTATCATCCATAAATCCTTTCAAATCCTTCAGAGTCATATGTCTGAAATCCTCATGTGCCACAGCTATAATCACGCCATCCATCCGTTGATTATTGAACACCTTGATTCCAAAATCCTCGATCGCCTCCCTGTTGAGCAGCGGATCACATCCATAAACATCCACCCTGAACTCCTTCAGCTCCTCCACAATCCCGGCTGCAGGCGACTCCCGAATATCAGGCACGTTTTCCTTGTAAGTCAGGCCCATGATCAAGACCCTAGACCCATTGATCACCTTTGCTACCTTATTCAGCCCTTTGATCATCATCTGAGCAACATGCTTGGGCATCTGATCGTTGACGGCCCGACCGGCCAGGATTACACGTGAATGGTAGCCCAGCTCGCTGGCCTTGTGGACAAGATAATAAGGATCCACGGGGATGCAATGCCCACCTACTAGACCTGGTGAATAGCTGTGGAAATTCCATTTGGTACCAGCTGCCTCCAAGATGGCCGAGGTCTCCAGCCCCATCTTCTCGAAAATCATGGACAGCTCGTTCATCAGGGCGATATTGAGATCTCTCTGCACATTCTCTATGACCTTCGCCGCTTCTGCAGTTCGGATATCTTTCGCCAGATATACGTTAGTTGTTAGGCTGTAAAGAGATGCTAGGCTTTTGGCAGTCTCGTCATCCATACCAGCTACAATCTTAGTAATCTTGTTCAGAGAGTGCTCTTCGTCTCCGGGATTTATTCGCTCGGGGGAGTAACCTACCCTGAAGTCGATACCACATTTCAGACCCGACTCCTTCTCTAAAACTGGAACGACGATCTCTTCCGTGACACCGGGATACACAGTTGACTCCAACGCCACTACTGCTCCTTTTTTAAGGTTTTGACCCACAACCTTCGCTGCGGATTTGACATGACAGAGGTCTGGATCTTTGGACTTGGTGACGGGAGTTGGGACACAGATCAATACAAAATCTGCGTCCTTGATCGAGCTGGAATCTGAGGTACAAATCAGATTGCTGTTATTGCTGCTCATGTTGATCTGAGCTACTTTGGCTTGATTCACCTCAAATCCAATCGTCTTTAGATGCTTTGAAAAGGCATAGGCAAGAGGTAGTCCCACATAACCCAGCCCCACTACACATACTTTCTTGTCTTCTAATTTTTCTGGAACCATGCTATCGTCTCCTTAAGTCCCGAGTTGAGATCGAACCTGGGCTCATATCCCAGCATCTCTCTTGCATAAGTTATGTCGGCTAGAGAATCTCTTACATCACCCTTCCTTGGCAGGTCGTAGACCTTCTTCACCTCAATACCTATGATCTCCATAATTCGGTCTGCCAGATCGTTTAATGTGATCTGATGTCCGCAGGCAATGTTGAATACTCCCTCAGCCGGGCTTTCCATAGCCAAAACGTTAGCTTGGACCACATCCTTAACGAAAGTGAAGTCCCTTGTCTGCAGGCCATCTCCAAATATTATGGGAGATTTTCGGTTGAGGGTTCGAGTGATGAATAGAGGTATGACAGCCGCATATTGAGAGTTCGGGTTCTGCCGAGGTCCGAAGACGTTGAAATACCTGAGGCAGACGGTCTTCAAGCCATAGACCTCTGAAAATACCCGACTATAGTATTCACCAGCCAGTTTAGTTACGGCATAGGGAGACTTGGGATGTGGTTTCATATCCTCTTGTTTCGGCAGAATTGGGGTATCGCCGTAAACTGAGGATGAAGAAGCGCACACCACCTTCTTTACGCCACAGTCTAGCGCCGCAACCAGAACTTTCAATGTGCCATCGATATTATTCATGTTGGATGTGACGGGATCCTCCACAGATCGCTGGACTGAAGGAAGAGCAGCCTGGTGGAGGACGTAATCAACGGATTGGAGCCTACTCATTAGCATGTCAAGGTTGTTCACATCGTCTCTGACGAACGTAATGCGATCTGCGATATCCGATATGTTCTCATAGCGCCCTGTTAGAAGATTATCTATTACTATGACTTCGTTCTCCTCGCACAAGGAACGAGCAATGTTAGACCCGATGAAGCCAGCTCCCCCAGTGATTACGATCCTCTTATTTTCTAGCAATAGTATCCTCCAATAGCAACATGGTCCTGACAGAGGCTAGATATTAGGATTGCGCTCATAAAATCGAATGTAAAGTCCTAAAAGTGTTTAAGACTCGCATCTCCCATAATCATAGGTCGTGTACTTACTTAACTGAATTGGAGTGAATGGAGTGAACCCCTCCGAGTGGACAAAAAGTTAAGCAATGCCGACTCATGGAGGGAAGTGCATGAAGAAGATAAGGCGGCGTTACGACCGGGACTTCAAGATATCAGTATTAGCCGAACTTGAGGCAGGCAAGCCACTTGCTCAGATCGCCCGCGAATATGGCATCCATCCGAGTCTTCCTTGCCGATGGAAGGCAGAGCTGGCCGAAAATCCCGAAAAAGCATTCAGAGGCAACGGAAACAAATACAAAGATCAGGCGAAGATTGCAGAATTGGAAAGACTTCTGGGCCAGGCTCACGCCGAAATTGACCTTTTAAAAAAAGCCTTCGCCATGACCCAGAAGAAGGTCCGCGAGGAGAGACTAAAGCCGATGTTGAGGGACGACATATGAGGGTTTCGAAAAACCTTTATATGGAAAAGCTTATATACTATTAATACTATAATACACACTGCATGAGGACACTCATAGACTTTGCCATCCTAAAGGAATACGAGCGCGTAAAGAAGCGAGGAGACAAGCTTGTAGAGATAGGAAGTATGATCGAATGGGAGCCGTTTAGAGTAATTTTAGATCCTATTTTTAAAAATAAAGGTGAAAGTGGAGGCAGGCCAAATATCGACGTAGTGATCATGTTGAAGCTCTTAGTGATTCAACAATGGAAAGGATTATCGGATCCCGCTCTGGAAAGAGAAGTAGCGGACAGAATATCCTTTAGAGTCTTCTTGGGCACGACAGAAGTAATACCAGATTTTTCAACTGTATGGCTGTTCAGAAAGCGATTGGCTGAAACCGGAAAGGATAAGGAGATCTGGGATGAGCTTCAAAGGCAGATGGATGAGAAGGGCTATACTGTCATTGAAGGCACCGTTCAAGACGCCACGTTTATAACATCCGATCCCGGACGCAATCATAAAAAGGAGGAAGCGAAAGAAGAAACAGTAACCCCCGTGAAGAGAATGGAATTCGATCACGAACTTCTTGAAATGGCAGGCAACATGGCGGAAATGAAATCTAAGGCGAAAGCATCCGACGAAATGCCTACCAGTGAAGGAAGCTGGGCGAAAAAAGGCAGCAAGTCCTTCTTTGGGTTCAAAGGCCACATCAGCATTGATGGAAAGTACCAGTTGATACGGAAAGTCGAGACAACGACCGCCTCAGTGCATGATAGCCAAATCGACTTGGGTGTAAAGGGTCTTCCCAATTACCGCGACAAAGGCTACTATGGAGCCAAATGTGTAGGCTATGATGCTGCAATGGCAAAGGCAACAGGAGGACACGGATTGAGCATTCAAGACATACTACGTAATAAGAGAATCGGAGCAAAGCGATCAAGAGTGGAGAGATGTTTCTCAGTCATGAAGCGAGTCTTCAAGGCAGGCCATGTCATGGTAACCACGGTGAAAAGGGCAGGAGTGAAAATCATGATGAATTCATTTGTTTACAACCTGTACCAGTTGAGAACTCTGGCCAAAAAAATGTTGGCCTAGCGTAAGCTATCAAAAAAATACGAGAAAATGGAGGAAAAAAGCAAAAAAATTGCGAAAATTAGCGTCTGAAAGGTGAAATTATCATGAATTATCACTGAACGGATCGAAAATATTGACAGGCATTCTTTAAGTCTTATTTATGTTGGGTTTTTCAAAGCTCTCATATGATCATTCAGGAAGCTCAATCAGATGGCCTTCAGTTGCCAATATATCACTCCTGCTTGGCGCTGGATGTGAGTCGCAGCGGTTACTACGAATGGTTGAAGCGGTCCGAAAAGATCCCTGCGGAGAATAGCGAATCTTCGGATCTGATTAACCAGATTCAAGAGATAGCTTTGGAGTTTCCTTATTACGGGTACAGGAGGATCACGGTCGTGACCCCCTAATAGGTTTGAGTTTTGTAATATGGAAAAGTCAAGAGTTCCTGCAAGCTCCAGACATGATCGATTAAGCCAGCTTGCTTCGCAGGACTATTGAACTTCGTTATGCCCATCTCATTTCTATATTTTAGAGCGCGATGCTTTCGGCAGTAGTTGAAGTGCGCGAAATATAGGGTCATTTGGTTATCCAATTCTTTAGTCTCCTTAGAGAAACCTATGGTTTTCCTAGATATGCGGTTATTATCTTGTCTGCATGTCAGGTTTTGCCGTTCAATGTAGCTGGTAGATATCATTTTGTGGTCTATATCTCTGCCAAATATGATTTTCTTGACCACTTTTTTTAGCCTGCCGTTGATCCTCATTTTAATGACTTGAGCATATTTTAATAGGTCATCTACGATTAATTTAGGACTTCGAGGTCGCCCTCGCTTGCCTGTTGGTGCGAATGGCTGTAGTTTTCCATATTGCTTTCGAAGAGCTGTTGCATATAGTCTTAATCCATCTGTCACAAAGAGCGGCATTGATCTGAGTCTTTTGGCGGTATTTGAAACGAGCTGATCTGCATTTTCCTGAGATCGCTCACCGATAACATGGGAAAGCACTAACCTACAATTTGCGGCCATGCTTATCCAGATCCAAGTTCCTTTGTCTTCGTACTCACCTTCTCTGGGTAGTGTTTTTTCCCCACAAAAGTCCATGCCTCGTCCAGCTCTACCTTTGGAGTCTCTACATCCTTCAAGACAACTTCATTGACTTTTTCGCTATGCTTTGCTGCTTTCGAGATCCAGGTGCTTACCGTAGATGGTTTTGACTTAACGATCTCAGCTATT
>Ga0208196_1003862_pt1 | contig 12190 bp, 10 predicted proteins | sample AD_JPNNA7_MetaG_FD_184443 | JGI IMG/M metagenome (GOLD analysis project Ga0208196, IMG submission 184443) | Active sludge microbial communities of municipal wastewater-treating anaerobic digesters from Japan - AD_JPNNA7_MetaG (SPAdes) (version 2) | ecosystem: Engineered > Bioreactor > Anaerobic...
AACTAAAAACCGATACATAATTGGCGAACAAAATAATTAGTGGGAGTGGATTGATAGTGGTGAATAACACTCATGGGTTATGCGTATGCGAGGGGAAGTTCTTAGTTCCGATAGATGGATACAACTGCGATACAGAGGAATTGTATAACAGGCATACGGATAAGGGTGAATTGGATTTAGAATTGTATTGTTCGGTTACAGAGCCATATCAGAAAGTGGAAGGAGTATTGGTAAGGATGCACGTAAATAAATGAACCACTAAACAATAGTAGCCACAATATCCTTTTCAGTAATTACCACGTAATTGTGCTTTCCAATCGTAATTAATTGGTCTACATATCTCGCAAGAAATACTGATGTACCCTTTAAATTACCTTTAATTACATATCCACCACGATTATACACCACAATAGCGGAAGTATCAATCTTGTTTACACCGTTCTTAGGTTTTATGGTAGCACCACCACTAATAATAGTGGATTTCATCTTTTCACCTAACACCGCATCTTTCTTTTGCTGAGTACGCGCCTTGTTCGCCACCATTTTCACAAGGTTAATGCCATCATGTAACACAAAGCTCACCAATAGGCTTTCCATATCGTGTAATTTATCAGCCGTTCTAACGCCTTTTACAAATTCTGCAGGGAAATAACCGAAAATACCACCGATAGCATTTGGTTCATCTTCAATCAGCCAATATTCAGCTTCCGGCAATCCGAGTTCTATGCCGGTGAAGTAATTGTTGTTCGCTAATACACCACGTTGCAGGGATTCCTTGAATTGCACAATATCACCTTTCTTATAATACCTGCTATCGTGTACACATTTGGCATTCACACAAAATGGATCACGATTGTTTACGTTGAACTGCGTAATAATCCTTTTCTTTAGTGGCATTGGTTCAACTAATATGTATCCTGGTATTGGAATCATAAACTATTCTCCTTTAGGTGGAACAATAAATAATACATGGCGGGCATTGATGTAATTGATTTCCTCACCCATGTAATTGTCAATCATAATCTGTGGCTCAGGCAGACGCAGAATGTCGCCTACTTTAAATCCCTTTTCCTGTATTACAGGATTTTTGGTGTCGATAGTCAACACTTCAACGTTGCGTTTCAGGAATCTCTCGGATTCAGGTGAAACGATAATAGAACCGATTTTGGTTTCCTTTTCAAGTAATTTTACTACGATGTTTTCTCCGCTTGCTTGGAACATAAAAATTAATTTTCCATAAAAGTAAAAAAAAGTTACCAATATTAAAAATTAATTACTAAGTTTGCATTAACAACAATTGTACATACAATAGTTTCAATTGCAATTGTTTTATAAAAGTTATTTATGGTAGAAACAGAATTAGCACAACCGGAAATAAAAATCAGTCAAGTGACAAGAGATAGCAACAGCCAAAATAGTGCCGTTGAATTATCTGTTGCGGAAGTGAAAGAGGATGTGGTAGCAGAGATTCCTGTAGAAACTAAAGAAGAAGTTGCAGAACCAAAACCTGAAAAGGAAGAAAAAGCAGATGATTCCATTTTAGAAATAGTACCCGAAAAGGAAAGTGCAGAAGTTAAAAAGGAAGAAACTGTTAAAACTAAGGAAGAAGCCGTTGACTACAAATCAATGTACGAGCAGGCGGTAGCGGAAAGAGAGGAAATCACCAACAAGGTAAAATCTTACGAAGGTGATGTGAACCACGAAGCGGTTAAACACTTAAAAGAATATTTGGATAAAGGCGGGAATCCTGCCGATTACTATAAAGCTCAGACTATTGACGTGGACACCATACCTGCGGATACTCTTATAGAGGACTTCTACAAGAGAAAAAATCCCGATTATGATTCCATGATGATAGAAGTAGGCTTGGAAGATAAGTTTGGTGTAGGTCAGGACATTGATGCATTAATTGCAGAAGCAAAAGAAAACATGGACCGAACAGAATTATCCAGATTGATTACAATTAAAGAAAACCGATTATTGGCACAAACGGAACAGAAAGCGTTTTTAAGGGAACAAAAAAACACACTGCTAACTCCGAAAGAAGCTGAGAAAACAGGTTATTCAGACGAGGAAGTTCAGGCGTTAAAGGCGGAATTTGACAAAGGATTGAAAGCACAAATTGACGGCATTAAGGATATTAAAGTCGGTAATTGGAAAGTGCCTGTAAAACCTGGTGATTTAAAAGCAGACAGAGTTGTTATGAAAGATAACGGCTCAGGTTTATTATATGTAAATGGTGTTGATGAAAAGACACTTCTTGAAGCATTGTACGTTTACGAAAACATGGGTTCTATACAAGGTGCCATTGAGAAAAAATACAATGTTGAAGCGGAAAAGAAATCAGATACTATATATAACCACTCTCAGGAATCACAAATAAAACCATCTATTACACCGAATACCTCCATAAAAATTACACAATTATCATAACAATTAAAATTAGGAGGAATTTAAAATGTCAAATCAAGTATATACATCAAATCCAGTTCTAACGTCAATCAAACAAGCAGACGTTACAGACTTATACAGCTTAGGTGGTGCAAGCGGACACATGGTTCGTAAGCAACTATCAGGAATGGTTCACTCTAAATACGGAGAAGAATCAAAAAAATCAATGGTAGATAAATTAGATGCGTTAGGTCGTAAAAGAACGACTTCATCTGATTTAGTTTACCACCTTGAAAAAGGTCGTTCAGTACAGAACGTAAAATTAGCGGCAGCCACAGCAGCTTCAGGCGCAGGTGCAGCTAAAACATGGACAATCGCGGCAGGTTCACACTTGGGTACGCGTTCATTCCCAATTGTAGGAAGCGTATTTGAAATCGCAGGTACAGGAATGCAGGTACAGGTTATCGGTAAAGACCCGGGCAACAACTCAACAAATCTTGGTTACACAAGTGCAGGTGTTGCGGTTACAGCAGGTTCTTTAGGAGGTACAACTACTGCACACAAAATCATCGTAGTACCAAAATTGTCAGGTGACACAATCCCTGCAGTTACAACTTCAACGGAATTAATCAATATATCTACAATTGTAGGTCGTGGTTCTTGCCCTGTTGATGGTATCATGCCGGATTGGGATCGTTTTGAATACGGATTCTCTATTGTTCGTAAAGACATTCAGTTGACAGGTTCAACTACTCAAACAGAGTTTTCTTGCGAAGATGCAAACGGTTTCAAAACCAATGTAATCGCAGACCAAATATGGATTGAGAATGAATTACAGTTCTTGCGCGAATTGGATGGTGAAGTAATGTTCGGTATCCCTGTAACAAACACAGGATTCCAAAACAACGGTATCGAAAACGACAAAAACACAGGTGTCATTCCACAGGTGCAAAACAATGGTGGTTTGGTTCACGATTACACTACATGGACTATGAGTGACTGGATAACTATCACGAACTATTTGTACCATAACGGTGGTGACAAAAAGTATTTGGTATCAGGTGGTTATCAGGCAATTTCCGACATCAGAGCCGATTTATTGGCTAACGGACTTATCCCTATCACTGCACAAATAACAGTTAAAGGTTCTGCAAACGAAGATATTGCATTGAACTACGACTTTGATATGATTAAATACAACGGTATCGAGTTCTACTTTGAAGTGAACGACACGTTCTCTCAAACAAACGGATTCGGTTCTTCTTACGAAGGCGATGCGGTATTCATTCCACTTGGAAATACATCTGTAAAAGGAATGGATGGTAAAATGAAAACAACCGGAAAAGTAAACGTTTGGTATATGGAAGGCTTAACCGTAAACTCTATGAATGGAGTTCGCGATTACACTAACGTGGGTGTTTCCAACCAAATGAAGAACAAAGGTTGTGACTACTCACAATGGGATGCGCTTGCAGAAGTGTGTGTCGAAGTGATTACCGCAAACCAGTTCGTGTACTTAAATAAAGTATAAACACAAACAATATGTCAACAATTCAATCAACTAACAAATTAGAAAAGATTAAGGAATTGGTAGCGTTCTACGCTGCCAATCCTACTGTTCCTTGCACATTCGAGTATGCAAGACAAATGGGTAAGTCAAACAAGGTAGGAGTAACACCACAGACACAGCAAAACGTGCCTGCATGGATGGAACTTACTATCGAAGGTGATTACAAAAAAGTAGTGTATGACGGGGCAAAAAACCTTTATGGTCCACACCCTCATTTGTTTGACAAGGACACAGGTGATCTTAGAAAACGAGTTGAAATTAAACCTATCTCTTTCAGTAATTTCAGACAAGGGATAAGAGGTGACAGCGCGGAAAATTTGAAGTTGATTGAATATTTGTTGCTTTTGGACAAGTACAAAGATGGAAAAATCGTAAAGCATATTGCACATGAAGCACAGCATAACGACGCAGTTGCCGGTCCGTTAACAGGATATGAGCTTGCGAAGATGGTGGATGCCATGTTGGAACATGAAGATGGTGTTTCCTTCTTATTGAAACGTGCTAAAGATGGTACTTTAGGCACCGATGCGGATACAGTGGATGCTATGTTCTCTGTAAAAGGTAAATCGGCTGTCGGCGACATCCTGAAAGGTGTTGCACTCACAAATCCTACTACATTCAAGAAAGGCTTGAACGACATATATAAAGCGGAAAAGGAATTATTCGATGCTGCAAAAGATAAGGTATTCGGATATAACCCTAAAACCAAGTCATACCAATTAAAGGAAGTAGGAGGAGAATGGGCGAAAGACCAGATTTTACTAAGCACACAGATACCAAATGAAGATGTACGGGATTTATTATTCCTTGACTATCTGCACGCGGCAAAGGAAGTAGCAGCTAAAATCAAAATTCTTTTAGAAAATGTTAAAACCAACTCTTGATGTATCTACTCTCTTAGATGTTGATGCACACTCAGTAGTAGTTACTGACAACACAGATTACGCTGCTATAGGAATTACGCCTGCAGATGTAAAGATAGCCGTTGAAATTACAACGCCAGTAGGCTTGTTGTATATCAATCCAAACTACAATACTCCTGTTACGTCACCCGACATTACAAGCACAAGTTTATCATATACCAACACAGGCTTACCTCTTTCGGGGGGTAAGTTTATTGTTGGCGATTACACCGTTAAACTAAAATGGTATAGTGTTGACACCGAAGAAACATTTGAATACACCTATACACAAACCATAAACTTTGAAAAGCCGTGTGTGAAGTTTGACCCTGAAAGCGATTGCTTTTGTGCTAAACTGACAAGTAAGGATATAACCGATTACTCAGGCAGTACACAGGTAGATTACGAACATAAAATTTATTATCCTGCAGCGACGGAAGAAGAACCGGCATTGACAGGATTATTGGAATGGACTGACGACCAATTAGCAAATGGTGTTTATACCATGCAGGTTACTACTACGAGAACGTGGGCGTATGGGGATAATTTCTCGGTAAGTCAAACTTTAACAGGAAAATCTGACTATCAGGTAGATTGCAGTGGTATCTGCGACATTCGTTGTGGATTCAACGGATTATGGAATAAGTACGAAGAAATTAAAGGAAAAGACAAGAAGAGTGCCGACATATTATTAGCGAAGATTAACCGAGCAACCGCACTATGGACATTGGTTTCCCTTAACCGTAAATGCGGAAAAGTGGATACATCAAATTCATACATGGCAGAACTGAAAGAAATTTTAGGTGACTGCGGATGTGACGACTGTGGAAGTGAAGAAGATATTTGGGTGACAGGTGTATGTGGAAGCTCAGGAGGTCCTGGCACCGCATTCGATTACGTATTTGAAAGCTGTAACAACCTTATCAATATTGATACTGATATTACGGGAGATACAAAAACGGTTACTATCTGTTTAAGCCAAGCGACTTTAAATACATTAGTGACTAACCAATTCAATACATTAGCGACGACAATAATGGCGACATTAAACGCTTCATGGTTTGAGGGATTGGATACAAGTGCTTTAGCAGGATTTCCGACAGGTGGAACAGAAGAAGATAAACGTCAATACATTTTAGATTCATTGGCGACAGTATTGGCGACACCCGCACCTGTAGCACAACCTGATTATTCGGTTACGGCATACAATACGACAGTTGATAAATTAGTAACAGAAAACGATTTCTTTTCTTCCGATGTAGTGGTGACAATTACAACAGCACCGAGCAATGGTGTGGCTACAGTACGACCTGACGGTAAAACAATACGTTTTGTACCGACAACAGGATATAGTGGTGCAGACCAAGTGGGTTACACAATAACAGATGGAGAGGGCAGAACAAGTTCCGCAATATGGTACATTACAGTTAATCCGATAGCAGCGATTGCGTGTAGCACAGTTACGCCATTATACAATTTATCATTATCAGCAACGTCAACAGGATACCTACAAGCTGTTATCACAAACTTATCTACCTATGGTTCAAACGTGGTTACGTTAGAGCAGTATTTGGTACAAGTTAGAGATTCATCAAACGTAGTATTGCACTCATATACAGTGACAGGAAGTTTGGTTGCCGACCCGACAGTATATACAACACCCGATTTAATTGCTGCGAATTGGCATAATGTAAGAGTATTGCTTACTACTACATCAGACGCTGCAACAGGCGGTGCTTGCGGAACGGAAACATACGAAACACCTACACCTTTCTTGATTACAGATATTGTAACATCATGGTTTGAGGGAACAACAGTGCCTTCATCTTTCAATTTCTTAGTAGGTGATACTGAAATTGAGAAGAAAGACAAATTCATGGCATTAGTAGATACTATCAATACAAATTTGATAGCTGCGGAAAGTGATATTGTGGATTTGCAGAACGACAAGGCTGATAAAAATGGATATGATGCATGGATAACGGCAACTTTAAGCGCAAGTCTTACGGATGGAAGTTTTCAAGTACGTAAATATCACGATGGCGGAGTTTGGGTGTATTTTTTAGGAGCATATTCGGCAGACATACCTGTAGGTACTGTATTAATAGATGGATTACCTACAGGAAATACAATAATAATGGTTATTCCTGCTCTTATTTGCACAGACCTATCATTGACAGGTGCAAGGTATCAGAATATAATATTTGCTGGTTTAACAGGACAATTAAAAGTAGATGGTTATAATCAAATAGAAATAGCTGCGGGTGGATCTATCTCTTTTTCTTTTTATTACAAAACCTAACTAATGTCTGATGATCAATATAAACGACCTTTTTCAAAGATTCGATTTTGTGTCAAATCAGACGCAACAGGGATACGTTTCTCCTGAGAAGAAAATTGAACTCGCAAAACTTGCATCTTATGGCTTATGGCTTGAAAGGTTGGGATTGCCTGAGCAAATGGAATTTAACTCAGCGGTGTCACGTATTGCATACGCACGCACAAAAAAGATTCATCTTGATTTAGTGCCGTTTAAAGAAAAGGTAATCCTTTCAACAGGTATAGGACAGGTACTATGGTCACAACTTCCCGAAGATTGCTACATAACGAATATCCGTTCCATAAACTATGTAAAGGAAACAGTTGATAATGCGGATGAATGTAACGATTGCGAAACGGCAGTTACGGCACAAGGAATTGTAAAGTACAGAAAAGCAAACGAGGACATTGACATCATTGGTGAAGATAAGTGGTCGTACCGCACAAAAAGCACGATTATCAAGGATGATTTCTGTTGCCCTTATTCCACGTACATAGATTTCTATTTCCATAATCCTGTAGATGCAGTAGAGGTAACGTATTTGAAAAAACCACAAACTCCTGTATGGGCGTACACAATTGTAAATGGAGAACCCGTTTACAATCCAACAGGAAGTGTGCATTTGGAATGGAGTGGATTATTGTTAGATGCTATTGTAGCAAGGATGGTGAAAGAGTATGCGAAATACACTTCCGACCAACCGGCAATGGCATACGCAGAAAACAAAATAGCAAAAGGTGAGTAAACAGCCGACATATAACCTAAAGGAAATGGTTGACTTCGGCAATTATTTACTGTCACCGAAAAGGGAAAAGAATTTGATTAATAAAAAGGATAAAGGAATGGTTTGGGATGCGGATTTAGCGAACTGGCATGAGAAAGGGAAGATGATTGGTAAATACATTGGTAAAAATTCAAGATAATGAAATACGGCGAGATAGCGGAATTATTACTCAGAAATGAAGCAGGCGGTGATGTATCGCAGGATTTCTCTATCAAGGAAGATGAAGTATTCGCACGTATTTCGGCAATGCTACCGTTCTATATCCGAAAGGATTTCTATGAAACATACGCGCTTGAAGCAGGTGGTTTAGATACCACACTATACACAACATTTACAGCAAATGTCGTTACAAAGAACGGACAAAGCTATCTGATATTACCGTCAGCACCATTCATAATACATGGTCGCGGTATTCCACAATTATACTACACAAATGATATTGAAACACAATTCACATTCGTGGATTTAGGGCAGTACCGTATGTATAAATCAATTGGAGTAACCAATGAAGTGAAAAGCATCATTTATTACTATGAATTAGAGTGCGACGAACACCGATTGGTATTTGTAGATGATGTGTCGGAAATTGACAAGCTGAAAGTAAGAATGATACAAGGAATCGGAAAATACAACAGGGAAAGTTCGGTGCCTGAGCATTTAGTAGAACCTATCATGCAGGCATTACGCGCATGGTACTCACCACAGGCAAACGAGCAGAATGATATGGTAAACGATGGTAAAAATAATCCACCAGGAGGAGTAAGAAGATAAGATGGAAACTACCTTAGAAAATATCGCCAACGAGTTCGCCTTACGTAAAAACGAGGGAGAGCAAAATAGGTTACGTTACCTGATGTATGGTCGTATTGCCCTGCGTGAATTAAACCTTACCATTGAAGAAAACGTAAAATCTATCATGTTGGATTTAGATGCTATGAATAGCATTGTACTACCTGATGATTTTTTAAAAGTATATAAGCTCGGATATTGTGTAAATGGCAGAATATTGGAGTTAGACCGCGATGATTCTATTTGCGGTTACGAGAAAAAAGATAATTACTATAAAATCGGTTGCCCTACAGAAGAAGGTACAGGAACACTATACAATATTTTAGTAAAAAGTGCAGAGCCAATTGAATTTACTTATACTAAAAACATTGAAAATCCAAATGCAGAAAGTATAACCGTTTACCATAACATCCAACAGTATCCTGCACTAAATGTATGCTCGTACACGATTCCCGTAACAGATGCAGATGGTGAATATGAAGTAACAGAATTAGGAACTTGCACCGATGTTGATCCGTCAGGATTTTCCAATAATGATTGTGGTTGTGACGAAGAAGTTACAGACGAGCAAAGAATATGTAATGACTGTAACTGTCTTTCAAGTGGACAGGATTTGACTTGGTACGGTGAAGCCGGTTCTTGGAATAATATTTATTACAATGGTCGTTCAATGTCCATGCCTTCATATCCTGCATACGTATCAAAAGGATTCTATGAGATTAAAGGAAACAGACTGTATGTGCATTCAGTATGTAGTGGTGATGCAGGAAAATTGGTATTGGAATACAAATCCAATGGAATTGAAGCAGGAGAAACCACTTATTTACCTGCAGAATTATCCGAATACATTGTAGCGCATATCAGATATAGCAATGAAATGGATAAGGGTGGTCGCATGATTGCCGTATTCAAGGATGAATTACGTAGACAGTACAATATCTATAAAAACTTTAAAATACGCATCTACCTGAAAGATGCTGTAAAATCAAGACGTAAGAATATTTCACAAACACATTTAGGAAGGTAGTATTATGGCGCACAAATACCCACACAAAATAATACCGCAGAAGCAGGACTTGGATACCGAAACGCGGTATATGGGTGAAGGTACTATGCCTGAAATTCTGAATGGCAGATTAGGAACTTCTGACGAACAAGCACAGCGTATTTGGGAAAATATTCGTGGCACTAAAGAAGTAATATTTGAGTTGCCGGAAGGAATAAATAAGTGTATCGGTTGGTGCGAGGATGTAAAAAACCAAAGATTATATTATTTGGTATGGAATAGCTTAGGATACAATGGCATTTATGCCTACCAACCGCAGGACACCAACGAGAAAATAAAATTACTGTTTGGTGACACACCCGATAATAAGGTGTTGGATTTTAGTGAATTTCATTTAGCGACAGTAAAGTTACACGACAGCAAATACATAAAATGGGTAGAGCATAATTACAATCCGCCACGATGTATACGTTTAGATTGGTGCTATGTGACTAAAAAGTCATGGATAATAGATGATTTACCAGGGCTTTCTGATTATCATGTATTAATTGATGGGGAAATAATAAGCATGGGGAAGGCATCACTTGATGTTTTCTTTGATATTGACGATTGTGATTGCATGAAAGTTACACAAAAAGACGTTCAATGGCATGGACAAACCATGCAAGCGGAAATTAAAGATGGTGTGGCATTGAACTTTTATGACTTACCGCACAATGAACGTCAGATTGATTACGTGAAATATCCGCTATCATTGGCACCAAAAGTCAGCCTTCATGTAGATGGAAAATTTAGGAGAAACCTTATCGGTGGTAACACATGGCAGATGCGTACACAGTTGAAATATACAGATGGCACATACAGCGCATGGTCGCCTTATTCAAAAATGGTTGATACCACAGATAGATGTTCCTCTAATTACAACTCTATTGTAATTGACTACAACGACCCTATATTTGATTTATTCAACGACTTACAGCAGTTACAGACCATTGAAAAAGTAATATTAGGATACAGAAATACCAATATCGGAAAACTGTATAAATTCGCAGAAATTTCTGTTTGTGATTTACGTAAAGACGAGTTTAAATACACATTCTACAACGATATTTATGCGGAAATAGTAGATGATATAACCGAACAAAAGCAGTACGATTGTGTGCCATTACAGGCAGGTGAATTGGAGATTATTGCAGATAGAGTAGGATTCGCTGACATTACAGAAAACTATGATGGCGATTGTGGTAATTTTGAATTAGATGTAAAATTCTATCCAAAGAAAACAGGAAAAGTGGCTACAGTGCGCACTAAGATACGCATACAAAACTTTTTTATGACGAAGCATGGAGACAATCAACCTATCGCAAGATTTTCTGATAGCTCAGGACCAGATGGAACAAATAAGGATTATACATCAACAGTATTTGGAGGTATGCCTGGTAGGGGAAATGATGATTTACCAGATAGATATGACCAATATTTACCTGATGGTGGATGGTGGGGATATTTACGTGGTACGGATTTTAAAGGATTAAGCAAACAGATAAAGATAGATGGTATAGATTATTATAATGCAGACAGAGGTATTATTGATTTAAGGACTAATGACAACAGGATACACTTTGATACAGCGGTTAGTTCAGGCAAAAAAGTATATTCTATTTTAGATATAAATGATGTACCGTATGGTACTTATATTTTCTGTTTAGCCAGCCATCTTGTCAGTGAACCCATTGATGGTTCAGATAAATTAGGGTATGGGAAATATTACGATGCATCTAACAATTTGTTTCAAAAAACATCTACACAGGTAATCGGCATAAAGGAAAATGGCGTTTACAAAGATAAGGTGACAGAATTTATGTTCACCATTGATGATACAACAGTAGTGAATGGTGTTTTTACATTGCCTGATTTTTATATACAGGATGTTACAAAAAGAGATGAGGCTGTAAGACATGGCAGTGCTATGATAAATGGATATGTATTGGATAATGATGGGTTTTCGGGTGGAAATACTACATTGGAAAAATTTGCAGAAGGAACGCCGGTTGAATTAGCTGACTTCAAAGCATATATTGGCCCAAGTGAGGATTTTCCTTTCGAGTACTTTAGCAATAGGAGAAAAACGGATCACAATGGTTTTTATTTCAGTGCAGATAATTTTGATGATGTATTACAAAAAGATATTCACTTCAAAACACAGGTTAGGGATGTCGGAATGCCTGATTTGGATTTTATAAATACAAGTGAGAATATATACAAAGGTAGGCTTACATCTATTTATGACGGAACGGCAGAGGCGCTACCAAACAACAATCTTACTGTTGGTTTCACAAGGAATGTACATATAAATATTCCAAACTATAATCCGAACATTACAAAATACAACCGTACACATATTAAAGGAGTTATTCGAAATCAAAGT
>Ga0208196_1003868_pt1 | contig 12178 bp, 10 predicted proteins | sample AD_JPNNA7_MetaG_FD_184443 | JGI IMG/M metagenome (GOLD analysis project Ga0208196, IMG submission 184443) | Active sludge microbial communities of municipal wastewater-treating anaerobic digesters from Japan - AD_JPNNA7_MetaG (SPAdes) (version 2) | ecosystem: Engineered > Bioreactor > Anaerobic...
GCCGAAGCCACCGCCACCACCTGCGCCGGCACCACCGGGCGCACCGCCGCCGCCGGGACGACCGCCGAAGCCGCCGCCACCGCCACCGGGACGACCGGGGCCGCCGGGGCGAGCACCGGGAGCCGGACGGGTGCCGGGACGGGCGACCGAGGCACGGTCGGGCATCATCCCGGGGTTGGGGCGCGGACCACCGGGACGCGGCCCACCGGGGCCGGCCGCTGCCGGACGAGGCCCGCCGGGGCCAGCAGCACCCGGACGGGCCTGCGGACGCGGCATCCCCTGGTTGGGGGCGAAGGGGTTGTTGCCCGGTCGCGCCGGGCCGCCTTCACGCGGGGGTCGACCCATGCCCTGGCTGGGGGCGAACGGGTTGTTGCCCGGTCGCGGCGAACCTGGACGCGGAGCCGGACGCGGGCCGGGGACCGGGCCTGAGGGCGCACCGGACGGTGCGCTGGTCGGCGCAGCCGGAGCCACGGGAGCCGACGGACCTGCCGCGGCCGGACGCGGCGCCACCGGCGCTGCCGGAGCGGCGACCGGAGCCTGGGCCGCAGGAGCCTGGACCGCCGGAGCGGCCGGAGCAGGTGCTGCGGGAGCCGACGGTGCCGGCGCGGCGGGAGCCGGCGCCGAGGGGGCCGGCACGCCCGAGCGGGCCGGGGCCGGAGCGGGTGCAGCCGCCGCGGGAGCAACGGGCGCCGCAGCGGCCGGAGCGGGAGCCGACGGGGTGACCGGGGCGGGTGCCGCCGGGGTGGCCGCACGAGCAACGGGGGCAGCTGCAGCAGGCGCGGGAGCCGACGCAGCGGCGGGCTTGGGGAAGGTCTCACGGACCTTGCGTTCGACCGGTGACTCGATGGTCGACGACGGGGACTTGACGTACTCCCCCAGCGCACTGAGGTGCGCCATCAGGGACTTACTGTCGGTGCCGAGCTCTTTGGCGAGCGCGCTCACACGGACCTTTGCCACGTTTCTCCTGTCTTGGGTCTGTGCCTCGACAGGGGCGCAGACCGCGTTAGTGCTGGGGCTTGCTCATTGCTGAGTGCTCATCGCGTGCTCATCAGCGTCTAACCCGCCTTGTGGTTGTTCGGACATCGTCGGCTCGAGCGGTGGAACGAGATCTCGCAGGTATGCCGTCAGGGCTGCGGCGTCGGCGGGGACCTGCAGGCGCAGGGCTCTTCCGAACGCCCGTTTCCGGACGGCGACCTCTAGACAAGCGGTCTCCGGGTGCAGCCATGCGCCGCGCCCGGGGAGCCGATGTCGCACATCGGGGACCAACCGGGCTTGTCCGGCTTCCACGATGGCGACCACTCGCACGAGAACCAACCAGCTATCCGGGCGGCGACATCCCACGCAGGTGCGCACAGGGGATCCCTGTTGCGCGGCATACGGGAAGGACGCCGAACGGAGTCCAGTCCGGTCGGTCCCCATCAGTCTACCCCGTGGCGGGGCGACCCGTGGGTCACCCCCGGCGCGGCGGGCCGGACGGACCGGCGCCAGAGCCACCGCGTCCAGTGCCGCGCGAGCCGGTATGCCGTCCGCCGCCGCCCTGCTGCGGGCGGCGGTCACCGGCCGGCCGGGTGGCGCTGGCAGGCGGCGCATCAGACGTCGGAGGGTTCTCGGCGACAGCGGTGTCGGAGCGGATGTCGATCCGCCAACCGGTGAGTTTGGCGGCCAGTCGGGCGTTCTGGCCCTCCTTGCCGATCGCCAGTGACAACTGGTAGTCGGGAACGATTGCCCGGGCGGCACGCAGCACCGGGTCGACGACCTCGACCGACTGCACGCGCGCCGGTGACAGGGCCGCCGCGATGAACTCGCGCGGGTCGTCGGAGTAGTCGACGATGTCGATCTTCTCCCCGCCCAACTCGTTCATGACGGCCCGGACCCGGGCACCCATCGGGCCGATGCATGCCCCCTTCGCGTTGACCCCGGGGACCCGGGAGCGCACCGCGATCTTGGTGCGGTGGCCGGCTTCCCGGATCATCGCGGCGATCTCGACGGTGCCGTCCGCGATCTCGGGCACCTCAAGCTTGAACAGCGACCGGACGAGGTTGGGGTGGGTGCGTGACAGAGCAATCTGCGGGCCCTTGGGACCACGCTTGACGCTGACGACGTAGCAGCGCAGCCGCTCACCGTGCCGGTAGACCTCGCCGGGCACCTGCTCGGCCTGCGGGAGCATGCCTTCGACCGTCCCGAAGTCGACCAGGACGTTGCGAGGGTCTGACCCCTGCTGGACGATCCCGGAGACGATGTCGCCCTCGCGACCCTTGAAGTCACCGAGGATCGCCTCGTCCTCCAGGTCGCGCAGTCGCTGGACGATGACCTGCCGCGCGGTCGCCGCAGCGACCCGCCCGAAACCGTCCGGCGTGTCGTCGAACTCCGGGCCGGGCTCGCCGCGAGTGGGGCGTTCGCCCTCCTCGGTCGGGGGCAGCAGCGGGCCCTCCTCGCGCGCGAGGACCACCACATGGCCGGTCTTGCGGTCCAACTCCACGCGGGCGATCTTGAACGACCCATCGGTGCGGTGATAGGCGGTCAGCAGGGCCTGCTCGATCGCCGGGATCAACACCTCAAGGCTGAGGTCGCGTTCGCGTTCCAGCGCCCGTAGCGCTGCAAGGTCGATGTCCATCAGCCCTCCTCACTTCTCGGCTCGTCCAACTCGTCGTCTGTCTCGTCTGTCTCGTCAAGCTCGTCGTCTGGCTCGTCCAGGTCGACCTCGTCGATCCGCCCGAACTCGATGATGACGCGGCCGTCGCGCACCTGGTCCACCGGGATCTCGACCGGCCCTGCGGCGGTGGCCGCCGGATCGGCAGCCGGGTCCGGTGTCAGGACGATGACCAGATCGCTCACGGAGGCGATCCGCCCGGAGCGCTCCGCGCCCTCCTTCAGGCGCAACCGCACGAGGCGCCCGACGTTGCGGCGCAGGTGACGAGGCTGGGTCAGCGGCCTATCCACGCCGGGCGAGCTCACCTCGAGCACGTAGGGCGCGTTGCCCACGCGGGTGTCGGAATCGAGGGCTGCATCGACGACCCGAGTGGCATCGGCCACCTCGTCCAAGGACAGAGGCGCCACGAACGAGGTGGTGTCAGTGTTGGCGAGGCCGGCCAGGGAGCGGTCGACCGCGATCCGAACCACCGAGCGACGCCCGGCAGCGGTCACGGTGACGTCCTCCACGACCAGATCCACCGCGGCCAGCGGCGCTTCGACAATGGAGCGGACAAGGCTTGCCTGCACGGCGCACACCTCCTGCTCTTGTCGATTTTCCGCACTCGCGGGACCCGTCGGCCAGCCGATGGGTGACACCACTGTAACGGCGCTACCGCTGCCCTGACGTCAGTCGAGCGGCGCGGGCACCGTCCCATGCCATGATCGGGCCGTGTCTCGGGCCCCCCTCACCGCCGGTTTGGGCGGCATACCCCGTCGTATGCCGCCCCGCCGCACCGTGTTGCGCGCGGCGGGGTTGGCGGGCCTGTCGGCCGTGGCGGGCATCGGCCTGGCCGGGTGTGGGATCCGGTTGGAGGACGACGCTCCCACCATCCCGTTTGTCAGCCGCCAACCGATCCCCGACGAGGCGTTGCTCGTCGCGGCCTATCGACGGGCGACGGCGTTGGCTGGAGTCGCCGGCCGGGCTACGGGGGTGCCTCTCGCGCCTGAGGTGACGCAACGGCATACCCGTCAGGCCCAGGTGCTGCGTGCGATCCTCGAAACGGGGCAGGTCCCCGAACGAATCATCAGCGGGCCGCCCGGCTCGACCGCGACGGCGACCTCGGGGCCGACCGCGCCCGTCGATGGAACCGCGACCACGGCGTCCACATCGGCACCCACGAACGCGGTGCCGCCGCCGGTCACCGCGGGGGAGTTGGCCCGCGCGGCTCGCGACACCGCCGATGCCTCGATCGCGGCTGCCGGGTCGTTCGTCACCCAGCGAGCCCTGGGTGTCGCCATCGCCGCCCATGACGCTGCGGGCGCGGCAAGCCTCGCGGCGCCGCCCGTCTGGCCGACCCGCGACCCGCTGCCCGCCCCCGTCGCCACGCCGTTGGTGGGGGTGACGCGAGCCTGCGAATACGCCCTCGAGGTCGCTGCAGCGCATCTGCTCGACACGGACCGTGAGTCGCTCCTCGCCACGGTCGCCGCGCTGACCCGCCGCGAGGCGACGCTGGCCGCCGCGCTGACCCCGGACCCGCTTCCTGCTTTGGGTTATCACCTGCCCTTCCCCGTCACCGGGCCGGACGACGCTCGGCGGCTGGTGAGCGTCGTCCTTCGCAACCTCGTGGACCGCGGGTTGGACGATCTCGATCGGATCCCGCAGGGGTCCTCTGCCCTGCTCGAAGTGGTCCGGCTTGAAGCTGAAGCGGTAACGCTGGCCGTCGCCCACGGCGTCGCCTGGCCGACGATGCCCGGGCTGGCGCTGGGGTGACCGTGGTGGCGCTTCCCGCCGGTCTCGTCGCCGCGGCGGCGGGGCGTCCGGCGGATGTCCTGCTGGACGGCCCGTCCGCACGACACGCGATCGACGGCGACTCGTGGTTGCGCGGGCTGCCGCGGACGGTTGCCGACGTGTGCGCCGATTGGGAGTTGACGCCCGACGGCCCGGCCCGGCACGGGGCCTGCGCGATCGCCCTCCCGGTTGTCAGCGCCGACGGCCCGGCCATGCTCAAGGTCACCTGGCCGCATCACGAGGCCGCGGGCGAGCATCTCGCGTTGCGGCACTGGGGTGGCCAAGCGGCGGTTCGACTCCTGCGAGCCGACCCGTCCCTGTGGGCCCTGCTGCTCGAGCGCCTCGACGCCGACCGCGACCTGCACGGCATACCCATGGATGAGGCGTGCGAGGTCGTTGGTGACCTGCTGCGCCACCTGAAGGTGCCCGCTCCCCCGACCGTGCCAACGCTGCGGGAGTATGCCGCCCGGAAGGCGGACGCGTACGCGGGCGTGCTCGCCGGTGGCGCCGGCCCGGTGCCTCGGCGGTTCGTCGACCAGGCGAGGGCGTTGGCCGCAGATCTCGCCACTGATGACTCAGGCGGTGGATGGCTGCTGCACACCGATCTGCACTGCTCCAACGTCCTGCGCGGGATCCGCGACGGCCGGCCGGCATGGGTGGCGATCGACCCCAAGCCGGCGGCCGGCGACCGCGCCTTCGACGTGGTCGCGCTGTTGTGGGACCGGCCCGACGAGTTGGGCACCGGGGCCGACCTTCGGTGGGGGCTGCGTCGACGGGTGGAGATCGTGTGCGAGGCCGCGGAAATCGACGAGGACCGGGCTCGGTCCTGGGCTATCGTCCGCGAGATGGACAACGCACTTGAGGTGGCTCACGACCCCGCGGCTGCGGACCGCGTCAGCCTTGCGGTGGCGATCATCAAGGCGATGCAGCCATGAGCGGGGCGATGGGCGGGGCCGCGGGCGGTGTCGGCGAGGCGACGGGCACGGTCGGTGACAGCGGCGCCGATGTTCGGGTGCACTGGGTGACGGCGTTCCTGGACCGCCCGGTTGCGGCCTTCGCCTTAGCCGCCGACTTCTGGTGTGCGGCCCTCGGGGCGACCCTGTCGGCGCGTCGGGGCGAGAACGGCGAGTTCGCCACCCTGCTGCCGACCGACGGCGACGCTGCGATCAAACTCCAAGGGGTCGGCGACCCGTGCCAGGGCGGACACCTCGATCTGGAGGTCCCCGACGTCGTCGCCGCTCGCGACCGCGCCGTCGGCCTCGGAGCCCGGTCAGCTGCGGATCTCGGGTCGGTCCAGGTGTTGCGCTCCCCTGCCGGGCTGCTCTTCTGCTTCGTTCCGCTGCGCAGCGCCGGGGTCCGTCCACCGGTCGTCGAGACGCCCGGTGGACGGGTGCGCGCTGACCAGGTCGCCCTCGACGTGGGCCCGGCGAGCGCGCCCGCCGAGGTGGAGTTCTGGGCGGCGCTCACCGGGTGGCGAGTGGTTGCCTCGGTTCGCCCCGAGTTCACCGTGCTCATCCCACCGCCCGAGTTGGCGATCCGCCTGCTCCTGCAGCGCCTGGACACCGAACCGAGCAACGGACCCCGGATGCACCTGGACCTGGCCTGCGCCGACGTCAGCGCCGCGACGGCATACCATCGCTCGCTTGGGGCGCAGGTGGTGGCGGGGCACGAGTTCTGGACGGTCCTGCGTGACCCCGCGGGTGAGGTCTATTGCCTCACTGCCCGGGACCCGTCGACGGGCCGCCTTCCCAGCCGCTGACCCGAGGTCGGAAGGTCGCGCCGACCGCGGCGCCCACGAGGACCGTGATGACGGCGGTCGTGCCCGATAGAGGGTCGCTGTTGATGCTGGCCAGAACGAGGGCCGCGGGAAGGGCGACGAGCACAACAACGCGGTGCCAGACGGGGCTGGACGCCCAGCGCGGCAGCACCTACGAGCCGCCGAAGGCCGTTGCGGTCACCAGCCCAACGGCAAAGATCTTCATGGGTTGCTACCTCCAGTGGTCGCTTGATGTGGCGCGTTCGGCGAACGGGTTAGGCATCTCGCCGATCGTTTGACGTTCAGCAGCGAGTTCAGGGGCCGAGCGCGCCGATCGGGATGACGTGGACACCGTCTGGACGGAGGCCACCGGCGCCCGTCGAGGTGATGACGCCCAGGCAGGCCGGCCGCTTGTGTCGGTCGGTGTCGACGTTCGCGGCGAATTTGAGCACGGATGCTGCCCCGGCGTCGACATCGCGTGGGTTGAGCTTGATGTCGAAGGCTGCCCACGTGTTGTCGCGGGCGGTCAGGACCGCATCGACTTCGTTGCCGTTTGCGTCCCGCCATGAGTCGACCTGCCCACGGTGCAACTGGGCGTAGATTCGGAGGTCGCGGATGACCAGCGCTTCGAAATGGAAGCCCAGCGCGAGAGGGTCCCGCTTGAGCTCGGCGCTGCCGATGCTGAGTGCGGCTGTGCCGATCGACGGGTCGACGAAGTAGCGCACCGGCGCGGTGCGCAGGCGGGTTCGAGATCGCATATGGGGTCGCCACGCTGCAGAGTCGTCGGTGAGCCACAAACGCCTGAGTGCGTCGAGGTAGCCGGTGATCGTCTCGTGGGCGACCGGGCCGCCCTCGCCCCCGACGTCCTTGGCGAGATCGCTGAGCTTGACGGGCTGTCCGACGCCACGAGCTAGGGATTCGAGAAGGCGGCGCAGGTTGCCTGGGTTACGGCGATGGCCCATCTCTGGGACGTCGACCTCGATGACTTGACGCAGGTAGTCGGCGAGCCAGTCTCGTGCGAAGTCCTCGTCTGAGTCGAGTAGGTCCGGCCAGCCGCCCGTGATGATGCGACGGATGAGGTTGTCGAAGCTCAAGTGCGTGCCCAGGCCGGCCTGGCGTTCCCCCGCCAGGAGGTTCGCCAGGGAGATCTCGCCGGTCGAGTGCCCGGTCTCGAAGAGACTCATCGGCCGCATCTGCATGACCGAGAATCGCCCGGCCCCCGAGTGTCGGTTCGCGTTGTCTCGCGGTCGGGCGGATCCGGTGAGGATGAACTGGCCCTTTTCCTCGCGGTCGTCGACCTGCCGACGGACGCGGTTCCAGATCTCCGGCTCGACCTGCCATTCGTCGAACAGGATCGGTGGCCTTCCGGAGAAGAGGGCTTGGGGGTCGAAATCGAGCTGGGCGCGCGCTACGGGGTCCTCGTCGAGGCGGATGATCGTGTTGGCGATCTGGGATGCAGTGGCGGTCTTTCCGCACGCCTTCGGCCCCTCGATGAGGACTGCGCCCATCACGCGTAGTCGGGCGTCAAGCTCGTGGTCGGCGATGCGCGCGACGTAGTTAGCCATGCCAAACTCTATCGTTTGCCTAACTTGAAGTCGAGCTTTCGCGGTTGCTGGATCTGACGTTTTGACTAGCTCGCACTCGACCTCAAGCAACTGCACCCGCCCGAACCGGTTACCTTGACAGGCATGCCAAACCGACTCGCGCAGGCCCTCAGCCCCTACCTGCGTCAACATGCCGACAACCCGGTCGACTGGTGGGAGTGGTCGGAGGCGGCCTTCGCGGAGGCTCGTCACCGCGACGTCCCGGTCCTGTTGTCCGTCGGGTATGCCGCGTGCCACTGGTGCCATGTGATGGCTCACGAGTCGTTCGAGAAGGACGACGTGGCCGCGGCGGTCAACGCCGGCTTCGTCGCCGTCAAGGTCGATCGCGAGGAACGCCCGGATGTCGACGCCGTCTACATGGCCGCCACCGTGGCACTCACCGGCTCGGGTGGCTGGCCGATGACCGTGTTGCTCACCCCCGAGGGCGAGCCGTTCTGGTGCGGGACCTACCTGCCGCGCGAGCAGTTCCTTGGCCTCCTCGACGCAGCGTCGTCGGCCTGGGCTGATCGGCGCGGGGCGATCCAAGCCAGCAGTGCCCAGATCATGGCGGCGGTGCGTTCGCAGATCGCGCCGACCGCGCCGGAGCCGATCACGCGGCATACCGTGGCGGACGCGGTGACCCGGCTGGGACGCGCGGCCGACCCGGTCAACGGGGGCTTCGGCCGCGCGCCGAAGTTCCCCGCCGCGATGGTGCTGGAGTTCCTGCTGCGCCACCACGGGCGGACCGGCTCGCCCGAAGCGCTCGGCCTCGTCGAGGAGGCCTGCACGGCCATGGCGCGCGGCGGCATCTACGACCAACTCGCGGGCGGCTTCGCCAGGTATGCCGTGGACGCCGCCTGGGTGGTCCCGCACTTCGAGAAGATGCTCTACGACAACGCTCTGTTGGCCCGGGTCTACGCACACTGGTGGCGCGCCACGGGGTCGCCCCTCGCGGCTCGGATCGCCGTCGAGACCTGTGAGTTCATCGTGCGCGAATTGGGCACTGCCCAAGGCGGATTCGCGGCAGCGCTGGACGCCGACACCGACGGCGTCGAAGGCCTCACCTATGTCTGGTCCAGGGCCGAGTTGGTCGAGGTGTTGGGCGCCGAGGACGGGGATCGGGCCGCGGACCTGCTCACGGTGACCGCCGAGGGGACCTTCGAACACGGCCGATCGACGCTGCAGTTGCAGGGCGATCCCGACGACCCGTCGTGGTGGGCGGGGGTGCGCACCAGGCTGTTGGCAGCCCGAGCCACCCGACCGCAACCGGCCCGTGACGACAAGGTCGTCACCTCGTGGAACGGGCTAGCGATCGCCGCGCTCGCCGAGGTTGGCACCCTGCTGGGGCGGGCCGATTTCGTTGCGGCAGCGGCAGCCGCGGCAGAGCTGATCCTTGACCTGCACCTCGTCGATGGTCGGCTGCGGCGAGTCTCGCGGGACGGATCAGTCGGGACGGCACAGGGGTGCGCCGACGACTACGGGAACCTCGCCGAAGGGCTGCTGACCCTGGCCCAGGTCACCGGGGAGGCCCGGTGGCTCTCGGTTGCGGGGACGCTCCTCGACACGGCCGTCGCGCTGTTCGGCGACGCGGACAACGAGGCCCCGGGCACGTTCTACGACACGCCGGGCATCGCTGACGACACTGACGAGCGCCTCCTGCCAACCCGGCCGCACTCGTCCGCCGACAACGCCGAACCGTCGGGTCAATCGTCCCTGGCCGTGGCTCTGCTCGGCTTCGGCGCGCTCGCCGGGTCGACGTCTCACCTGGAGCTGGCCGACGCCGCGCTCGCCGTTGCTGGGTCGGTCGCCGAGCGGGATCCCCGCTTTGCCGGTTGGACTCTGGCAGGAGCCGAGGGCCGGCTGGCCGGACCGCTGCAGGTGGCGATCGTCGGGACCGGCGCCGACGCCGAGGCGCTGCGACAGGTGGCGCTGGCCAGTCCCTCCCCCGGGTTGGTGCTGGCTGCCGGCCAGCCCGACGCCCCCGGCGTGCCCCTGCTCGCGGGGCGCCCACTCGTGGACGGCGCGGCGGCGGCATACGTGTGTCGCGGGTTCGTGTGCGATCGTCCGGTGACCACGCCCGCCGACCTGGCGGCAGCGCTGCGTCCCGTCGCGGGGTGACTCAGAGGTCGACGACCTCGTATGCCGGGTGCTCGGCGAACGCAGCTCGGGTCGTCGCGCCGCCGACGAACAGGGCCGTGGCCCAGATGTCCGACCACAGCAGGTCGGGGCCGACGACGCTTGTCGACCCGGGCCGCCCGACGGCCTGACGGGTGTGCGGGTCAAACAGATGGGCACCTCGCGCGGCGGTGCCCGACGTGGCGACGGCCCCGTCGGTGAGCGGGACGACTCGGGCGATCTGGCTGCGGTCGTAGGGGTTCTCGATGCCGATCCGCCACGCCTTAGCGTCCTCACCGGTCGGAGGCACGTGCTGGTGCCGACCGGCTCGGACGTCGCCGCCTGCGTTGATGCACCACGACACACCAGGAAGGCCGCGCAGTTCGTCGCCGGCCAGGTCGACCGCCCACCCCTTGACGAGCCCGGCCGGGTCGAAGCGCGGCATACCGTCCGCGTCAGGCAACAACGTCGTGAAGGCGCCGCTCGTGAGTTCCTCCGCCTGGCCACCGATGCGGGCCGCCTGGTGGACGAGCGGGTCGCAATCGCTCAGCGCCAGTTCGCCGCGCCGCAGCCGACTCACCTGGGAGTCCGGCGACCACGTGGAGAAGATCTCGTCCATCCGGGCAAGGAGGGCGTATGCCGTTGCCACGGCCTTCTCGACCTCCGGCCGGGCCAGGTCGTCACCGCGCAGGTGGATGCTCATCGGCATCCCCATGTGGTGCTCGACCCAGGCCCGTCGGGTCACAAATTGGCCTTGTCGATCGCCGACTGCAGCGACTGGATGTAGGCGACAGAGGTGACCGTGGCCCCGGACACCATGTCGATGTCGGCGCTCTGGGCCTTGACGGTCGCGCTGTTGAGGATCGGGACCGCGCGGTTGTTGATCTGGATGTCCTTGCGGTCCCGGTTCGGAATCTGCAGCACCGTCGCTGCGGTGATCTGCTTGTCGACGACGGTGATCTGCACCTGGACGTTGCCGAAGCGGGTAGGCACGGCGGCCCCCGCAAAAGTTGTGCCGTCGGCGCTCGACGCCGAGCCGTTCGATGACCCGCCCGTCGTGCCGTTGCCGGTGCCCGCGGACCCACCGGAGTTCGGGACGGAGCCGGGGGTCGTCCCCTTCGATGCGCTGCCGGGGGTCAGGCCGGAGGCGTTGACGGTGGAGGCCGTGCTCGAGGTCGACGTGTGATAGCTCATGAGCAGCACGAGGGTCGTGATCGTGCTCAGTGCCCAGGTGACGATGCGTCGCATGCGCGGTTCTCTTCCGGTCAGGATCAGTAGACGAAGCGTTCGACGTGGATGTTGGCCTCCGGCACGCCGCCGGCGAGCGCCGCCTCTTCGACGCGATCCATCCACTGGGGGTTGCCGCAGACGTAGACGTCGTGGTCGGCGAGGTCGGGGACGAGGTGACGCAACGCGTCGACGTCGGACAGGTGGGCGGCGCTCTCGGGGAGCCAACTGGGTCGACGGGTCGTTCGCCGCCCCATGACCGTGAAGACGCGCGCGCCGCGGGCTCGGGCCAGGGCAAGAAGTTCGTTGGTAAAGATGAGGTCGGTCTGTTCGCGTGCCCGATAGACGAGGGTGATATCCCCGGGGCCTTGGGGCAGTTCCTCCAGGAGCGCCCGCATCGGCGTGACCCCGATGCCGGAGGCGATGAGCAGCACCTTCCTGCGCCGGCGCACCCCGCCGTGCAGTCGCCCGTAGGGGCCTTCAATCATCACCCGAGAGCCGGGCTTGAGGTTGGCGAGCGCGGCGGACCCGTCGCCCAGGTGCGCCGCGGTGATCCGCAGGGAACGGCCGTCGGGTGCGGCGGACAGCGAGTAGGGGTGGGCGCGAGAGGCGCCGGGGTTGCCGAGAAACCGCCACTGGAAGAACTGCCCGGCGCCGACGGGGATCCGGTCCAGGTCACGACCGCTGACGACGACCGACGTGACGCCGGGGCCCTCGGAGTAAACCCGCTCGACGACGAGTCGGTGCCGCGTCGTCCGCCAGATCGGCAGGCCGACCCGCCAGGTGAGCGTGCAAACGATCGCCGCGCCCCAGAGGGTCCACCAGAAGGCGGTCGCGGCGAGGTTGCCGACGAAGTCCTGGCCGGTCCAGAGTTGGTGCGGCAGGGCCAGCCCCACGCCGAGGTAGGCGTAGAGGTGCAACAGATGCCATGACTCATAGCGCAGCGCCGCTCGGGACGCCCGGAACGACGTGACGACCACCATGCACAAGGCAACCATCCCCGCCAGGGCCAGGAGCATCCCCGGGTAGTTGAGCACGAGGTCGACGATCGTCCCCCAGAGGCCCGCTCCGGACGAG
>Ga0208196_1003890_pt1 | contig 12120 bp, 10 predicted proteins | sample AD_JPNNA7_MetaG_FD_184443 | JGI IMG/M metagenome (GOLD analysis project Ga0208196, IMG submission 184443) | Active sludge microbial communities of municipal wastewater-treating anaerobic digesters from Japan - AD_JPNNA7_MetaG (SPAdes) (version 2) | ecosystem: Engineered > Bioreactor > Anaerobic...
CATTATGACGCCACCGACGTTGTTGCCCTTGAACAGCGGCAGTATGAAGGCAAAAGCCAAGTGGCAAGCGATAAGCAGCAACGAGCCGATCATCAACATGGACGCGGCCTTGCCTTTGTGGTCAACATATTTGCCAATGATGGGGGTAATGCCAACTGCAAGAAGCGGGAAAACCGCGAAGATGGACTCGGCCGACTGGCGTTTGTATGCAAAGAAGCAAAAGGCGACCAGGAAAACTACGGCGGAAATCAGCAATGCAATCCGAACCTTACCTTCTTTGAAGTTGCTCATGAACGCAGTTGCGGCCACAACCAGCGACAAAACGTACTGAACAACGGTAATCCAGCTGGACCCCCAAATTGAACCCTCGGCCACCTCCTCAAAGGTTAAATTGCATTGCAGCATGTTGACCGCGTACTTTTGGAACGGGAAAATCGCGGAGTAGTATAAAACGCACAGCAAAGCCACCAGCCAGAAGCCGCTGCTGGTGAGGATTTTGCCAAGGTCACGAATTCTAAAGGGGTCGTCCTTTTCTTCAGCCTCGCCAGTCTGGGCGTCAAGTTTGCGGTCAATAAAGAAGTACACGATGAACATCATCAGGGCGATCATCAGCAAGACGACGCCAAATGCGACCGACCGCGACACGTCAGGTTTTGGCCCCATGTGAGCGAAAACTGGCGAGAAAATCATGCAAGTGGTGACTCCCAAACGGGCCAGCGCCATTTCCGCGCCCATAGCCAAGGCCATTTCACGGCCTCTGAACCATTTCACGATACCTCGGGAGACGGTGATACCGGCCATCTCGACGCCTGAGCCAAAGATCATGAATCCAATGGCCGCGAATTTGGCTGATGCGGGCATTCCCTTGTAGAACGGGGACACGCCCAATTCGTCAAAAATGGGTATGTAGTTGAGATTATTGTTAAACCACGCCTCTAGGCTGGAACCCATGAACGCCTCGGTTACTGCATACCAGTTGATAACCGCACCCACGAGCATTACCACGCCAGACAGGACTGCGGTAAATCGCACGCCCATCCGGTCCAAAATGATGCCGGCGATTATCAAAAAGAAGATGAAAACATTCAGGAATGGCTCCGCGCCTGAATAGGTGCCAAAAGCAACCGAGTCCCAGCCTCTGGTTGTTTCCAGGAGGTCTTTGATTGGCGATAGGATGTCCATGAAGATGTAGGAGCAAAACATCGCGAATGACAGTAACAACAAGACAAGCCACCGCATCGCGGCGCTGTCTCTAAGGGTGGTTTTCGTACTCATTTGATTAAAGCCCCTCCAAATCAGTTTTGATAGCTTTTCACAAGTCGCCCTTCTTTACCAGCCACTGCAGGCAAAAAATGCGCGTAGAAGCTTTTACCCCTTTTGGCGCTGTCTTCATAGCTGAAATTACATTAAAAGGCGCTATTTCCAGACAGTCTTTGCCTACAATCATGGTATCATTCGCCGACCTTTGGGAGTGTAAGATGAAAAGAATACTGTTGTTTGCCGTTGCCGCGTGTGCTTTGGCGGGATGCTCAGGTACAGACAAGCCTTCTACAGATGACTCAGGTTATCTGCCTGATAGGGACATCAATTATTTTGCAGATAATTTGCAAGATGTTGCTGACAGCTTTGATACTTCGGATGATCGTCCAAGTGTTGATACTCCCAATGATAAGACCGCGTCACCAGATGAAATTGGTGAAGAAGACATTAGACAAGATGAGGTTACAACTGATGAAATCACCCAAGACGAAATTACGCCCGACGAGACCACCCAAGACGATGGCAATGGTGATGACCCAGAATGCCAATGGGAACCCGGACCATCTGACTACGTAAGAAAAGTGGTAGTCGCCCTACCATTCGGCCCTGAAGGGCAACAATCTGATAGATACACGGTTCTTGATTTGGATACGGATGGAAACCTTACTGCCTCTGAGGTCTTTTTTGAACTGACCCGCAGCTCCTATGGTAAGGTGGTTTTTACACCTAATGGTAAGTACGGTTTAGTGCCGACAGACCAAGGAAAACTGGTCGTTTTCAGCATCTCGGACACAAACGAAGTGACCGTAATTGAAAAGGAATACGTTGGAGGATTTGGATACGCGTCAAGTGTAATTCCAGCTGGGGATGGGTCCAGATTCTATGTAATCAACAGTCAGTGGCGCAATCATGGCGGAGGCATTTACTTAATCAGCCTGAACTGCGACGGCAGTGTCGTGGATGAAGGGCTTGTGGCACCTGGAAAAATAGTCTCGAACCTGCTCTTTTCACCACAATTCCCAGGAAAAGCATTCGTAAGCGCCATGGATCTTTTGGATTCTACCGAGGGCGATGATGCCTTCGTACTTTCGTGGGGCGACGAGCCTAAACTTCTGGCAGGCACGAACGCGTTTGGTGACGACGTGGCCCAAATCGCTTCTGGAGCCTTGACGATGGACGGCCGCTTTATGCTTTTGGGCGACAACCAGGTTTATAATGATGAAAACGTTCCAAATCGAGTTGCAATTGTTGAAATTGGACAAAACTCGATAGAACGAAAACAGGTCATTTCCCCAATCAATGACCCGGTCGGAATTGTGACGTCACCCTTTAACAACGCCGCCATTGTTCTAAGCGGCTTTGGCAATAACGTCATAGTTTTGGGCTACAACCCAGCTGCTACGCCTGCCTTTACAAACAATGGCCCTGTTGCTTGGGGCGCGAGTGGCAAGGTGCAGCTGCCTTTCGCGACAGATATGATTACCCGTGGTGCTCTAAAAGGGCTGGTTTTGATTGCAGAAGTCGAGGGAATCCGTTCGTTGCGTTTCAATCAGGACGGCACAGTGTCAGACCTTGGAAACACGCGGGTTGGAACTGGGGATATGATGATACCTGGCGCCATGGGTGTCCAACCATAATGCTGATCGACACCCACTGCCATTTGACGGACGCTCAATTAAACAGCAACATTTCTGGTGTTATTGCACGAGCTTATGAAGTTGGAGTGGCAGCCTTCGTTTGTCCGTCGGCGGATCGTGAAAGTTCGTGTGATGCAGTGGAGGTGGCTAAACAATGGCCAGGTAAGGCCTTTGCCGCAGTGGGGATTCATCCCGCTTGGATACCTGCAAGCGTGGACACTACCAATGTGCAGGCCTACATCAAGCAAGAATTGGGTTGGCTTGAAGAGCTGATTTCCCAGGGAAACGTCACAGCCATTGGGGAAATTGGCTTAGATAAAGCTGTTGTGCCTGCTAATGTCGAGGTCCAAAAAGCGGTGTTTTTGGCTCAGGCGCAATTGGCCAAAGACGCTGGACTGGCGATCATCGTCCACGTCAGAAAGGCGTTTTCGGAAACGCTGCAAGTGCTTAAATCTTTAGGTAAACATCTGGGTGTTGCGCACGCTTTTGGTGGTTCCACCGAGCTTTCAAACGAGCTGTTCAAACTTGGGTATTATCGAGGAGTTGGCGGCACGATCACTAGGCCAGGTTCCACCAGAATTCGCGCCGCTGTTAAGGCGACTTCGCTGGAAACCATTGTGCTGGAAACAGATGCTCCTTACATTGGAACCGAGTCAGTCCCTGCAGGCAGAGTGCAGCCTTGTGACTTGCCTGAAATTGCCGTGGCGCTTGCAAAATTGCATGGCTGTAGCATTGCGAAAGTAATTGAACAGACCACAAATAATGCGATGCAATTGTTTAATTTGGAATTGGAGCGTGCGTCTTGAAGGAATTGAATGACGAATCCACTGGCGCTGACCAGGGTTTGGCTCCAAACCTAGAAACTGTTTCAGCCCGCCCCGCCCCTGACCCTGACCCTACCCCCGCCCCTGCCCCTGTTCCTGTCCCTGTCCCTGCCCCTGACCCCGCCCCCGCGCCAATCGAAGGGGCCTACAGCCGAATCAGAATGAGAGTGGGTGATGAAGGATTACAGCGTCTTCAAGGCGCCAAGGTCGTCGTTGTTGGCTTAGGGGCCGTTGGCTCTTTTGCCACTGAGGCCTTGGCCAGATCTGCGATTGGAACTTTGCGCTTGGTAGACTTTGACAACTTGCAGCCAAGCAACCTGAATCGACAGTTGTACGCTTTGAAAGAAACCATGGGCTGTTTCAAGGCAGATGTTGCTGCACAGCGGGTCAAATCAATCAATCCAGCTTGTAACGTCCAAGGAATGCGCGTGTTTTTTGACGCCACGCAGGTTGATGCGGTGCTCGAAGGAATGGATTGGTGTGTTGACGCGATTGACAGCCTGAACTCGAAGGTGGAGCTGTTAGCAGCATGTGTTGCGCGAAACATCCCAGTGGTGTCAGCCATGGGCGCCGCGGATAGAACAGACCCAATGCTGTTGCGAATTTCTGACATATCTGAGACAGATGGCTGCCCTTTGGCGCGCCTAGTCAGAAAGCGGCTGCGCAAACGCGGAGTTCAAAGTGGCCCAATCGCGATATGGTCGACCCAGCCTGCTGTTAAAGTGCCACCAGAGCTTCAGGAAGAACCTGACGAATCAGCAGACCAGGGCCGACGTGGCAGAATAAGACGCCCCCTACCAAGCCTAGCCCCAATGCCTGGGATCTTTGGTTTAGCCGCCGCAAACGTGGTGATCATGGACATTGTTGGTGGTCGTAAAACTCCTAGCTAGCCCCCTCGCACGTCATTTCAAGCCTTTAAAATACTCCATAAAAAGCTTGAAAAATGGTACCGCCGTGTTGCCTCCAGTGGCCCCTTTCATGGACATTCTATCGTCATATCCCACTAAGAAACTGGCCACAATCTCTTTTTCACCCCCAACAAACCAAGCCTCGCGTGCCTTGTTTGATGTCCCAGTTTTGCCCCATATATCGTAAGGTAAATCTGCTAGTTCCTTTGCAGACCCTTCAGTTACAACCTGCCGCAGAAAAGTCCTTAAAGAAGCAGCCGTTTTCCTGGAAATTGGCTGAGATGGCCTTGGTTCATGTCGCAACAACACGCGACCACTGGAATCGATGACCGTGTCGATCATATGGGGGGTATCAAATTTGCCTCTGGCCCCAAATATTGACATGGCGTTGGTCAAAGCCAAAGGACTAGCCTCCACACTGCCAAGCGCTAACGACAAATCCTTTGGGGCCCCAGGAATTCCAAGCGTCGACAGTAAATCCACCAAGCGACCTGCCCCAATCTGGCCCAGCACCTTAACCGCAATCACGTTGGTTGATTTGGCCAAGGCCTCCCCAATCCCGTAGGTGCGCCCGTCATAACCCCCACTGTAATTTCTGGGGCACCAGCTGCGACCTTTGGCCCCACGAAAACAAATCCTGTCATTTACAAAGGTGTCTGACGCGTTCACGCCGTTTTCCAGCGCCGCGGCATACAAAAACGGCTTCACCGTCGACCCAATCGGCCTTTTCGACATCACCGCCCTATTAAAGGGCCTGCTTGTAAAGTCCTCCCCCCCGACCAGCGCCAAAACGCTTTTATCCTTGGCGTTTAAAACAACCGCAGCCACTTGAGGGCCTATCTCAGCATTAACTGTCAAAACTTTGCTGCCATCTTCTTGAACGGTTTCACTGGAAAGGCTTACCCACAGATCCTGTTTTGGGCAAAAACTGTCCAAATCCTCGCCCTTGGCCAGAGCCAGCCGCCTTAAACTGGCTCGATTCAGGAACGCCTTGCGACCTGAAACCTTAACTTCGATTTTGCCATCAGCCAAACAGGCAACCGGCTTTGCCAAAACAGTCTGAGGAGGCGGTGGAATTTCTGGCTCCTCGTCATCATCTACCTTCGTCCGACCGCCAGCCTTTTGCTTGGCGGCTATCTCATCACCATCTCGGGTCCTTTTGCTGGTGTAAAGATCGACAATCCCTTGATCAACCGCCTTTTGTACAGCGTCTGACACCTCCAAATCCAACGTCGTGTAAACGGTAAGGCCGTCATTCAACAACGAACCTGAGCCATACAGGCGCAACACTTCCCTTCGCACAGCATCTGTAAAGTAAGGCGCCACCCCCAACGTGGGTGGGCTTCCACCATAGATTTTCACAGGCATGTTCCTAGCTTCCTCAACCTCCTGCTCACTTGCAAGCCCAGTTGCAGCCAACTGGCCCAACACATAGTGTTGGCGCTGCGCCGCCTTTTCCTGCCTGCGAATTGGCGAATAACCCTCAGGACCAGCAACAATTCCTGCAAGCAAAGCCGCCTCTGCCAAATTCAGGGACGATACAGGCTTGGCAAAATAGAAATTGCTTGCCTCTACAAAGCCATACTGGCCGTGACCCATATAGATATGGCTTAGATAAATCGACAGAATTTCATCTTTTGTCAGTTTCTTTTCCAGCAACCTAGCCAACAGCAGTTCTCTGAATTTTCTTTCATAGGTACGCTCAGAGGAAAGCAAAACCTGCTTTACCACCTGTTGTGTAATGGTGGAGCCCCCCTGTGAAATCTTGCCGCGCCACATGTTTACCAACATGGCCCTAGCGATGCCAAGATAAGACAACCCCGCGTGTTGATAGAACTTTGCGTCCTCTGCGGCCAAGATCGCACTTTTAACATTCTCGGGACAATCCTTGGGATCCAACACCGTTCGACGTTCAACAAAAAACTCTGCAATTACAGAGCCATTGCTAGCAAACACCCTGCTAATCTTTGGAACCCGCTCCCTATATTCTTGAAAGCTTGGAACCTCAGGCAAGCCAGCTTCAACCACCTGAACCACAGCCGCAGCCACCAATATCCCCACGGCCGCCACGATGACCATCACAAGGCCAGTAACCTTAAGCCACAACCACTTGCCCTGTGCTTTCGAATTTTTCTTACGAGCCATTCACCACCATCCCGCCGGATGATATCCCCAAAAACACGATAAAGCCGAATTGGTGCAGCTGTAAGAAGACGTTGAAAAATTGAATGACCGACGTTTTTCTCGTCCTGCTTCATACAATCGCCTCCAAATATGGGCGTATGATTTTGGCTACTCTGTTGACTTCGGCGGCTTCTACCAGCTCGTCAATGGTGACTTTGCCAAACCGCCACGCCTCTCGTAGCGCTTCGATAGCCACATCAAGCCCCACTTTGTGACGAAATTTGAAGCAGTCGGCCACAGTCTTGTTGCAAATCCTCTGCAATTGTAAACAAGTGAATGGGATCTGCAACACAACAACCGAAAATCACAGCCTGTTTAGCGTCTCAGGCTCGCGATCATGGCGTTGATCATTTTGGCACAAAGTGCACCTTGACCAGGTCAGTCTTAGTCGATAACATCCGGGTGTCACTTTCGGGAGGGTTTAATGGCGCAGATTATTGATGGTAAGGCAATCGCGGCTAAGGTCCGCCAAGAGGTGTCCCAGGCAGTCGAATCACTGAAGGAACGCGGCGTTGAGATCGGCCTGCATGTTGTTTTAGTGGGTGATGACCCGGCTTCTCATGTGTACGTGCGCAATAAAGAGCGTGCAGCGGCAGAAGTTGGGATCCTTTCAACTACACATCGTCTTCCACAGGACGCGACTGAGTCTGAGGTGCTTACCCTGTTGGCAAGCCTAAACAGCCATGCAGGCGTTGACGGCGTGCTTGTGCAGTTGCCTGTACCCCCTCACATTGATACGAATCGCATTACGGACGCTCAGGATCCCGCCAGAGACGTTGACGGGTTTCATCCTGTGAATCTGGGGATGCTGGTTTCTGATAGACCAGGCCTGCTGGCTTGTACTCCGGCTGGATGCCTGCGTTTGATTGATGAAACAGGCACAGACCTGAAAGGCAAACGCGCAGTTGTGGTTGGGCGCAGCTTGATTGTTGGCAAACCCATGGCCCACCTTTTACTGCAACGACACGCCACCGTGACCGTGTGCCACTCCAGAACTCAGGATCTGCCTGCGCGAATCGCCGAAGCAGACGTTTTGGTGGCCGCCATTGGGCGAGCGGACATGATTCAAGGTGACTGGATTAAGGAAGGCGCCGTAGTCATCGACGTTGGCATGAATCGAAATGCCCAAGGCAAGCTCACAGGAGACGTCGACTTTGAAAGCGCCTCCAAGAAGGCGTCGTTCATAACTCCTGTTCCAGGAGGAGTCGGTCCAATGACGATAGCCTATCTGATGCGCAATACTGTGATTGCAGCATGTGCACGCAGAGGGTTGCCGTTTCCCTTTTAATGGGTTTTACACGGGCAAGGAGCTACAGAATACTAGTTCCGGTTAATTTTGCTTGACCCGCCGGATCGCTTGCTATATTACCAAGCACGGGCCTTTGATGTTGGAGGCAGAAATGAGTCATACAGGAGATCTCAAAAAAACAGCCCTTTTCGATGATGTCGTCAAAGCTGGTGGCAAGATGGTTCCCTTTGCAGGATACTCAATGCCTGTCCAATTTGAGGGGATTATTAAAGAACATCATAGAGTTCGCACCCATGTTGGCATCTTTGATGTCAGCCACATGGGCCAGATTCTTTTTAGGGGGCCGAACGCTGAAAAAATCGTCCAAAAAGTCACCACCAACAACATGGCTTGTGAAGTTGGGCGAGCAGTCTATAGCCCAGTTTTGCTGCCCGACGGTGGCATCATTGATGACGTCATCTTTTATCGCACCGGTGAGACCGAGTGGCTTGCATGTGTAAATGCCTCTAACAAGGAAAAGGATTTTGCCTGGTTTGTAAAACAGGCTGATGGCGAGTGTGAGGTCATCGACCAGTCTGATTTGTACGCCCAAATCGCCATTCAAGGGCCAAAGGCTCCCACCCTGATGTCGCGAATTTTTGGGGCCAAGGCCGCTGAATTGCGACCGTTTTCGTTCATCGAGCTGGACTATAAAGGTGCCAATTGCATCGTCGCAGCAACTGGTTACACAGGCGAAGCCGGCGGTGAAGTTTACGTCCCCAACGAAGTAGCGTCCGACCTGTGGAAGGAACTACTCGCCAAGGGTGAAGACCTCGAAATTGCCCCAATTGGCCTAGGCGCCAGGGATTCTTTACGTCTTGAAATGCGTTACAGCCTGTATGGTAATGACATTGATGAGACCACCAATCCACTTGAAGCTGGTCTTGCTTGGACAGTAAAGTTTGACAAAGGCGATTTTATAGGTAAAAACGCATTGGTGGCCCAAAGAGAGGCTGGATTGAAAAGACGGCTGGTCGGTTTCGTGATCGACGGCAAGGGTATTGCCCGGCAGGGTTACAAGATTTTCAGCGGCGACGATGAAATTGGGGTTGTAACCTCCGGTGCTAACTCGCCAAGTACTGGGGTCGCGGTCGGAATGGGTTATGTTCCGGTGGATTTCACCAAAACAGACACCAGATTCGACATTGATCTCAAAGGGCTGCGCAGGGCACCAGCGGTTGTGGTAGCCGGTCCCTTTTACAAGCGCGAGGCATAAGCTTATGCCAAGACCACAGGACCGTGATTTGGTTGGTCGGGTTCGTAGGAATTTTAAAATTTAGGAGGCAGAAAATGTCGGTCCCGAAGGATTACAAATTCTCCGAAAGTCATGAGTGGGTCAGAGAGGAAGACGACAACATCGTGACCATCGGCATCACTGATTACGCCCAGGACAAGTTGGGCGACATCGTGGCCGTTGAGTTAAGACGCGTTGGCGACGAAGTAGAACGTGGCGAGTCGGTTGGAAACATCGACAGCCAAAAGTCTTCCAGCGAAATTATGTCCCCCGTTGCTGGTGTAATCATTGAGATTAACGAAGACGTGGAAGACGACGCTGGCTTGGTCAATTCAGGCCCATACGAAGAAGGCTGGCTGCTTCGCATCGAAATCGAAGACGCGAGTCAGTTGGAAGATCTGATGTCCGCCGAAGATTACGAGGAATACATCGGTACTTTGGAAGACGAATAAAGCATCGATATTCCACAGCGTCCTTGGCCCTGATAGGACTTTTGTAAGTTGTATTAAAGACGGGGGCGGTTTATGGATTTTACGCCACACACAGAAACTGAAATAGCTGAAATGCTTGAAGTCATTGGGTTTTCCTCCATTGACGAACTTTTCGGCGTTATCCCAGAAAAATTTAAGGTGCAGGACCAGATTAACCTGCCTGAACCGATGAGCGAGCCGGAAGTGCTAGCGCACATGCGTGACTTGGCTGCTAAAAACAAACTCGTCACATCGTTTTTGGGGGCAGGCGCCTACAATCACTACGTCCCGTCGGTTGTGCATCATCTTGTTGGACGTGGCGAATTTCTTACCGCCTATACACCTTACCAGCCTGAATTATCTCAGGGCACTTTGATGGCCCAATTTGAGTATCAGACGATGGTGGCCAGCCTTTTGGGGATGGATGTTTCAAATGCGTCCATGTACGAAGGCGCAACGGCGCTGGCGGAAGGGTGCTTGATGGCTATCAAGCACACTAGGCGCGATAAGATTTTGATTGCAAGCACTGTCCATCCCCAGTACCGAAAAGTGGTTGGATCGTATGTTGTACCTGAGAATCTGGTGCTGGCGCCATTTGACGAGACAGGCGCCATTGATTTTGTCAAGATTGGCGGTCTGCTTGATGACACAATCGCTGCAGTTGTCGCGCAAACACCCAACTTTTTTGGGGTGATTGAGGATTTTGGCAAAATCTCCGAGCTGGCTCATAGCGCCGGCGCCTTGTCGATCGCCACTTTCTCTGAGCCGCTGGCCTTTGGGTTGATTGAGCCTCCAGGCAGTCTGGGCGCCGATATTGCTGCAGGTGAAGGACAGTCGCTGGGGCTGCCCCTTTCGTTTGGCGGCCCTTACCTTGGCATGTTTGCAGTCAAGCAGCCCTTTGTCAGGGGTATGCCTGGTCGTCTGATTGGTCGCACCGTTGATTCAAGGGGCAACACCAGTTACACCTTGACATTGGCCGCCCGAGAACAGCACATCCGCAGAGAGCGCGCCTCCTCGAACATATGTACAAACGAGGGACTTTGCGCCTTGATGTCGGCTATTCACATGTCAATGCTTGGCAAATCCGGGCTTTATAAGCTTGCTAAATTCAATCATTTCCGCGCTGAACGTGTTAAGAATATGCTGGTTTCTGCCGGATTAAAGATTGCCTTTAGCGGCCCCACCTTCAACGAGTTCGTGGTAAGCCTTGGCAAACCTGCAAGCAAGGTGGTTGAAACGCTATCCAAGGATGGACTGGTCCCTGGCCTTGCCTTGGATAAGACGGTTCTCAACATTTTTGACGGGCTTTTGATTGCGGTCACAGAAAACAACTCCGATAAAGACATTGAACGCTTGATTAGCGCCTTGAAATCAGCTTAATTCCACATGATATTCTTGACGTCAAACGTTTGTAATATACAATGTCGGGGTATCAGTTTCGGAGGTGGCACGTGTCCATCACTCGCTTTGGCGCTTTAGCTTTGGTTTTCGCGTTTTCGTTTTTGGTGGCCTGTCAACCTGCACCGGACTTTGAGTCATGTGTCATGACCGAAAAAATGCTTGCTGACTGCAAAGCACAAATTGAGGCTGGCCAAGACCAATGCCGGGAAAGCGAGGTTTACTGTTTTGACACCTGCTTGGTTGGTGATCATCCATCATGCTACGAAGGGCCTTGCATAAAATTCGAAGGGCGAAAAATCACAGAGGCAGTCGTAGTCGATTCCGACCCAATCTGTGCCACCCCTTGTCACGGCATTGCCTGCCCTAACGGCTCTACCTGCCGTGAGTTACCCGCCGGCAAAAAGGCTTGTACATCTGATACTGATTGCAGCGGATTACCCTGGAGCGTTTGCGAAGACACCAGAAAATGCGGTGGCACCGGCCTGTTATGCGAAACTGCCGCCGACTGCAAAGACGGAAAGACCTGCGACGTCGTTCCCGACGCACAAAAATTCTGCACCTGGAAGTTCTGCATCCCAGATCCTGAATAGAAATCTCAAACATTGTTGTTGTCGTAGTCCTGGAAAAGCGAGGATGGTGTAGGGGCGAGGTGAAGTGTGAGGGAGTCAGGGACAGGGGCAGGGACAGGGACAGGAAGATGATTGTGCTTTTTAGCAGGATTTGGAGCTAAAAAGAGGTCGAGAGGGCACCCTGCAACATGGTCCGGGGGCAATCCTGGAGGAGTGGTCAGTCGACGCTGCCGGGACCCGACGGTCACTTTTGCGACCATGCGCCGGCTCGGGCGTTGCTAAAGTGACCGTTGGGATGGCACGGCGAGCTGGCTCCCGGAAGGATGCCCCCGGACATGTTTTAAA
>Ga0208196_1003932_pt1 | contig 12014 bp, 7 predicted proteins | sample AD_JPNNA7_MetaG_FD_184443 | JGI IMG/M metagenome (GOLD analysis project Ga0208196, IMG submission 184443) | Active sludge microbial communities of municipal wastewater-treating anaerobic digesters from Japan - AD_JPNNA7_MetaG (SPAdes) (version 2) | ecosystem: Engineered > Bioreactor > Anaerobic >...
ATGGGTAATTGTAAGTGATGGTTCAACAGATCAGACAAACAACATTGTTGAACAATACAGTAGCAAAAATAAATTTATCGAATTTATTGCACTCCCCCCTACTAAAGAACGTAATTTTGGTTCGAAAGTAAATGCCCTCAATAGGGCACTCAAAAAATTAGAGGGGATGGAATTTGATTTTATTGGTAATCTGGATGCGGATCTTACTCTAGACAATCGATATTATGAGAATGTAATTAACAGATTCCACGCAAATCCAAAACTTGGTGTTGCTGGCGGTATAGTTCTTGATTGTTTTGATAATAAGATAACCCCTCAAAATATAAGTCTTAATACTGTTGCTGGAGGCATTCAGGTCTTTAGAAAACAGTGTTTTGAAAAGATCGGTTATTATTTACCTTTTAAATATGGCGGCGAAGATGCATATATGGAAACTAGTGCTCGGATGATGGGCTGGGAAGTCCAGACTTTAACTGATTTGAAAGTACTTCATCACAGACCAACCGGCACCGGTATGGGAAGTTTATCAAAGGCAAATTTAAGAAACGGGAAAATGTTTTACACCTTAGGTTATTCACCAATTTTTTTTCTTGTGAGATGTCTTTATAGAATATTGGATAAACCAATTTTAATCGGTAGCACACTAAATATAATAGGATATTTGTGGGCTTTTTTTACGAATGAAAAATCCCCAGCCAGTGATGCATTCATTAATTTTGTTAGAAGTGAACAAAGGGAACGCTTAAAATCGCTCTTACCATTTAATAAAAAAAGAACTGTCGTAAAGACTTCTCGAATGATCAAAATATAGGTTTAATAGAAATTAGGAAAAAGTAAAATGTGTGGAATTTGTGGTCAATATTATTTTAAAGAGAAGCATCCAGTTTCACTCCAAAACATAAAAAGAATGAATGATACGATAACTCATCGTGGTCCTGATGACGAGGGTTATTATATTTCAGATTCTATCGGACTTGGATTCAGGCGATTATCCATCATTGACCTATCCGGCGGGCATCAGCCAATGACAGATCACGAAAAATCTGTGTGGGTAATCTTCAACGGAGAAATTTATAATTTTCCAGAGTTAAAAAAAGAACTTGAAAGTTATGGGCATATTTTTAAAACACGATCAGATACGGAAGTTATAGTTTATGGTTATAAACAATGGGGCGCCGATGTTCTTAATCATTTGAATGGAATGTTCGGTTTGGCAATCTGGGATGAAAAAAAGCAACGATTGATCATCGCAAGAGATCGAATGGGTATTAAAATAGTATACTACAAAATTGAAGATGGACTGCTCTATTTTGGATCGGAGATCAGAGCAATCCTAGCCGGTTTAAATAAAAAACCGGATATTAACCCGGCAGCAATTAATTTATTTTTAAGATATCGTTATACACCCGCACCACATACCATTTATAAAGGTATTCAGAAATTAGCTGCAGGTACATGCCTGATCCTTGAAAATGGAAATGTTGAATTAAAGAGATGGTGGAATTATAAACCACAACTTTTCGATCCCGTTCCTAAAGAGGAGCACGTTAAAGAAGAACTTCTTGAATTATATCGCCAGGCAGTAAAAAGTCATTTATTGAGCGATGTACCACTTGGGATACTCTTAAGCGGAGGTGTTGATTCAAGTATGTTATTAGCACTGATGAATGAGTTCGGAAAAAACTGGAAATCATTTACTGTTGGTTATGGAAAATCATTTCATGATGATGAACTGGAAGATGCAAAAGAAACAGCGGATATTTTTAAATCATCTCATTATTCAGTTAAAATAGATCAGGAGCGATTTGAAGAAACACTTTCAAAGATTATCAATTGCGTAGAAGAACCAATCGCATCATCTTCTATTGTACCAATGTATCACGTCTGCCAGAAAGCAAGGCAGGAAGTGAAAGTTGCTTTGATGGGACAAGGACCCGACGAATTGTTTGGTGGATATACACGCCATCTGGGCGTTCAATATGGCAAGTACTGGCGTTCTATTCCCGGGGCAATACGAAAACCGTTCAGCAGAATTTTATCTATGCTTCCAAGAAATGAATCAATAAGAAGAGGTTTGTATTCACTTGAAGTTCCTCAACGGATGATTCGTTATCAACAGGTTTTCTCTGTAATGTCTGAATCGCTTACAGATGGACTGTTCCAGGATAATATCCTGCCCAATAGAACTGGCGATTTAATACTTGCTTCCTGGAAAGATTTAGAACCATTAATCGAAAAGACAGATGAGCTTGGTGGGTTTCAATATCTGGAAATCAGATCATCTCTTCCAGATGAATTACTTATGTACGGCGACAAGTTATCTATGGCTCATAGTCTGGAAGTACGTGTACCGTATCTTGATCAGAAGATTGTTGAATATGCAGAGCGCTTGCCTGCAAATTACAAAATCAGGTTTGGGAACCGCAAATGGATACATAAACAAGTTTGTTCCGATTATTTACCAAAGCAAATTATTAATCGAAAGAAACGTGGTTTCGCAGTAAATGTGGTAGATAAATGGTTTAAAGAATCGCTTTCAAATGAATTTGATAATATGCTGTTAGATAACAATTCTCGTATGTATGAATTTCTTAAACCACAGGGAGTTCAGTCTTTATATAAAGATCATACAGCTGGAAAAGCTGATAACCATAAAATTTTGTTTAGCTTAATTGTACTCGAAAAGTGGATGAGAGATAATAATTTGTAAATTATATTATCCGCAAGATTCAAAGGATTATGTTAAAAAATTATATTCGATAATGTTTAAACAATTTAAAACTCAATATGGGAAAGAATATCAGCAAATCGTTATTATATAAATCCGTTATAGCTTCCATAGACCAAGCCTTCCTGTCAGGGTTAAACTTTTTAATTTCTATAGTTTTAATAAAGATAGTTTCAAAACCAGAGTATGGATATTATTCAATATTTTTCTCAATTATGTTATTTATGGCATCAGTCCAGACAGCCATAATAAACACTCCTCTTGCTGTTTTGCTGATTACTAAAAAGGAAGATGAAAAGAGAAAATACGCCGGCTCATTATTTTTTGGCCAAAATTTATTTCTCTTTCCATTAGCGTTTATCGGAGTAGTTGTTGCAATTGCTTTGTGGTATTTTAATTTATTAGAATTCAGCCTTTCTGCAATTATTGGAGCTATTAGTATAGCTTTTATTGGAATATTATTAAGGGAGTATCTAAGAGCGTATTTTTTTGCTGACGAAGATCCGAAAACAGTTTTAGTAATTGATGTCTTATATGTTATATTGTTTATAATCTTGGGTTATTTAGCGTACATATTATCTCAATTAAATGTCGCCTCTGTATTTTTTCTAATGGGTCTATGTTCCTTGCTGGTAGGAATATTTTTTATCAAACAAAACATATGGAATTTTTCCCGCAGTGATATAAAAGCGAGTTATAGAGAAAATTGGAAATACGGGAAGTGGGCTTTATTTGGAGTAACTGTCACACATATACAAACATACAGCTATCTTTATTTATTGGGAATAATTGTAAGTTCGGTTGCAGTAGCTGATGTTTCGGCGGCGCGTTTATTGCTTATGCCTCTCATTCTAGTTCAGGAAGGATGGAGCAAAGTAATACTGCCACACGGTTCAAAACTCCGGGAAACAAAACGTTTACCTAGGCTCTTTAAAGAACAAATAGCTATAAGTGTAGCATTCGTTATCATTGTATTTTCTCTTGTTTTTATACTCTTTTTTCTTGAACCAATATTGTTAAATATCTTACTTTCAACCAAGTATGCAAACTCTTTTGATTATATTTTTTACTGGGGTGCTATTTTTGCAATTGGATTTATTACACTAAATGCTAGTTTCGGACTACAAGTTCTAAAACATTTTGAACTTATTTCAAAAATTAATTTTGTTACTATGATTATAACAGTACTTTTAGCATATTTTCTTATTCATTCAAATGGTAGTACGGGTGGATTGGTTGCTCTTATAATCGGTCAAACAGTTTCAGCGATTATCCTTTGGTATTATTATACTAAAGAAACTTTTTCAAAAAAACAATCATCTATGGTTTAATAAGTCAAAGAAATTGTCGAATGTCTTTAAATATCAGTCTGTTTTAAAACTTAAAACGTTTAACATTTATTTTTAATTTAATGCTGCAAGATTTATTAAAAAAGTTTCAGGAACCAATCAATAGCACTGACCTACTGATTAAAATAAATTCTTTTATACTTATTTACATTACTTTTTTTACCACTAAAATTCCTTTCGACCCAAGTAATTATGGGGATATCTTTGGAGAAGAGACGACTGATATAAAAAATCAGATAGTTTATCTATTCCTGTTTTTTTCATCTTTGGTTATCTTATCAAAAAGGTTTGATAATGTATTTTCTCTTATAAGATCTGAGAAATATCTGAGTTTATTTGTTCTTGTATGTTTATTAAGTGCTTTATGGTCAGACTATTCTTTTATGTCATTTAAAAGATCTTTTCAATTGTTAGTTATTTTTCTGATAATAGTTGAAGCATTAGTCAATATTGACCATAAAACACTGCTGATGCAGCTTAAAATTATTGTATCTGCATATTTATTCTTTAGTGTATATGCGGGACGCTTCATTCCAGCCGCTATTGATCCAGCCTTCGGAACTTGGCGTGGAATTGAAATCCAAAAAAATCATCTTGGTCAAACAAGTATATATTGTATTTTAACAGCAATTGTCTTTTATAGCTTTGATAAAACAAGACTTTCAAAGTTATATGATTTTATGCTTTTGCTTCTTTCTGTTTACTTAATTTACAAAGCACATAGTTCAACTGGCATTTTGGTGCTATCAATGATTATATTTGTTGGTTTAATATTTCAGATAGAATCTATTTTTTCAAAATTTGGTTTTGGTAGATCATTTTTGTTATTGCTATTCTTATTCATACTTGGATTTGCTTTTATATTTCTAATTTTTGCTTCTGATATTTTCAGCTTAATTCCTGGATATTTTGGTAAAGATATGACTCTTTCAGGCAGAAGTGATATTTGGAAGTTTGCTTGGGATGATATAGAAAAAAAATTTCTACTTGGATACGGTTTTGCGACATATTGGGTAATGGGAACCCCTAGAATTGAAATATTTGCTAGTTATTTTGAAGGCTTTAAAGTAAATCAGGCTCATAACGGCTTTATAGAAATTATACTTCAATTAGGCGTAGTAGGTGCTATATTATTTTTATTTTTAATAATAGCTTATGGATATCGAATGGTTAAAGTAAACAGCAACCTTGCAATTCTGATTTTTGTTGCAATCCTCACTTTAAATTATACTGAATCAGCATTGTTCAAAGTAGGTTTCGGGGTAACAACTTTTTATTTTATGGCAGCGTATCTAGCACTTTCTATCACTTATTTTAGAACGAGGTAATTTAATCAAGAATACAAAAATCAGTTAGCTTATTAATTTAGAAATTTGATATTTATATAATAACTTATTCATTTTAATTCTATATATAATAAAAGGGTATTTAGATAGGGATAATATTGAAACCTGAACGTACAGAAAAAAATCATAATCCAAAGAAAAACATTTGTTCTGTTTGTATTGCTACTTTTAAGAGACCTGCACTGTTAAATGAGCTTATTCAAAGTTTATTTGAACAGAAGAATATTGAGGATATTATATTAGAAATTGTTATTGTTGATAATGATTCTGAAAAATCTGCAAAGGAAATTGTAGAAAAATTTTCTGATACTTCTTCTGTAAAAATTTCGTACTATACTCAACCGATTCAGAATATCAGCTTAACCAGGAATATGGCTCTTGATAAATCAACTGGTCAATATCTTGCTATTCTTGATGATGATGAAACAGCCGATAAATACTGGATAAGAAATTTGATTGATGCAATTGTAAAGTTTGATGCAGATGCTGTATTTGGATATGTTATTCCGGTTTTTGATCCAACTATACCCAACTGGAAAAGACAAAGAGAAATTTACTTTGAACCAATTGGTAACACTGGTGATACTCCATTAAGTTTTCCAACTACAAATTGTATGATAAAATCTGACAAAGTAAATCAGTTTAATTTAAGGTTTAATCCTGAATATGGACTTTCTGGAGGCGAAGATCAAGTATTCTTTAGACTGTTATCAACATATGATGCTAAATTCGTTGTTTGCAGAGAAGCAATTACATACGAAACAATATCAGCAAATAGAAGTAAACTCAAATCTATCTGTAAGCGAGCAACTCATCAAGGAAACGCCTACGGTAGAATTGCTATTGGTTCAGCAGATTATAGCTTACACGAAAATACTTTTATATTCTTATTAAAATCAATTTTGGGTATCGGGCATTATGGATTGCAGTCTTTATTTTTTTTACCTTTTAAGAGTAAATGGATATTTAGTTTAATTCGCCTTTACTTAAACATTGGGAAGCTCTCGTCAGTATTTCAAATAAAATTATTGTTGTATAAAAGCCCTAGTTCTTAAAGACTTTGATTATTAAAATTTTAACTAAAAATTTAAATAGCAATTTTGACAGTTTAGTTTAATGAGGTTTAATGAATAATAAAGATAAAATAAAACTTGGTATAATCGGGTGTGGTGCTATAGCTGAAAGACACCTTGAGGTTTTAAAAAAGAAAGATGTACAATTAATAGTTGCAGTGGATGCTAATGAAGCCACTGCAAAGCAGATAAAAGAAAAATATCGTTTTGAATCTTACACTACTGATTATAGACAAATTTATAATCAAGTCAACGCAGTAATTAACTGTCTCCCAAATTTTCTTCATGCTCCGATTTCAATCGATTTTTTAAAGCATAGTATAAATGTATTATGCGAAAAGCCAATGGCATTAAATGAAAATGAAGCAAAAATGATGATTTCTGCTGCTAAAGAAACCGGTACTATTTTATCTGTTGCTAATGTTAGAAGATTTTACTGGTCTAGCAAAGAGATCAAAAAAATTATTACCGAAAAAAGCTTAGGAGAAGTTCTGGAAATTGATGCTGAAGAAGGTTTTGTTTTCAGTTGGAAATCAAAATCAGGATTCTTTTTTGATAGAAAAAAAGCTGGGGGAGGTGTCTTATTAGATATGGGTTCTCATCTTCTTGATTTAATACTCTGGTTTCTAGAAGATTATCCTGTTACAATATCCTATAAAGACGATAATTATGGTGGATTAGAAGCTGACTCAGAACTTGAAATGTACTTTACCAGAGAACTGAAAGTTTATGTAAAAATTAGCAGACTTAGAAATTTAAGAAATCTTAATCGTATTAAATTAACAAAAGGTGAAATTTTTTTCCGCCCGGATGAATGTAATAAGATATTAGTTGTTAATCATGAGGGAACTCATACTTTTACTGAAGCACCAGTCAAAAAAGCCGAAATCAAGTATTTTGAAGAAATGATGGATGACTTTTTAAATAGTATCTCAGGAACAAAAACACTTTTCATTGATCCCAATGATGTTCTACCCTCTATTAGATTGATTGATTTGTGTTACTCAAAACAGAAAAGTTTTAAACCTTCATGGCTATAAAATAGAATCAATTTACATTATTGAAAAAATATTATCTAATAAATTATCGTTACAAATAATTATAAACTTAGAATTTAAAAAGATATGGATAAAAAAGTAAAAAAAGTTTTAGTAATGGGCGCATCAGGCTTTGTTGGAGGAAGACTGGTCGAAAAATTAATTCTTGAACACGGACATGTCCCTAAATGCCTCATTCGGGATTTTGGTAAATTAACTCGTATAGCAAGATTCCCTGTAGAAATTGTATATGCCGATATTCTTCATCCTAATGATTTTGAAGTATCTATTAAAGACTGCGATGTTTATATCTATAGTGTACATGGTAAGGATAAGAACAAAGCCATTAGTTGGGAAATAGATACCAAGGGCTTAGAGAATATGCTTAAACTAGCAGTAAAAAACCAGATAAAGCAATTTATTTTTTTAAGTACCACAGCAATATATGAAAATGAATCTGATAAAGGAGAATTTGATGAATCTGTTGTACCGGTCTCTTCAAAAAAAGATTATGCTGGTGGCAAGCTTGCTGGAGAAAGAATTTGTTTCGAATATTCTCAAAAATATAATTTACCTATAACAGTACTAAGACCAACAATCATTTATGGTCCATTCGCTCCATCATTTACAATATATCCGGCTGAATTAATAATGTCAGGTGCCCTTAAAGATTATGGTTGTTTTGATGGAATATGTAATCCTGTTTATATTGATGACGTTGTTGATGTTATAATTAAATGCATTCTAAATGAAAAAGCTTTCAATGAGATATTTATTGTATCAAGTGGCGAAACCCTTTCATGGAAGAGATTTTTTGATGCCTTCTCAATAGCAATCACAGGCAAACCTCTTGAAAAAAGTGGCCAAGCTAATTTCAAAATAAAATCTATGCCTCTGTTCTTATTAAAAAAGATCTTGAAGATGATAGTTCAAATTGCACCAGATTTTGCAAAATCTGTTTATGGATATATCAAGTCAAAAGGTTCTGGCAACTGGAGTTGGGTTAAAGGACAGGATGCATCAACAATTAATCTGAACTTTTATAAAAAAGAATTAGTATTCAAAATTGATAAACTAAGAACAAAACTTGAATATGAACCACAATACAATTTTGTTAAAGGTTTTGAAATAACTTCCGAATGGCTGAAACATCAAAGATACTTTAAAAAATCAGGTAAAGAACAACAAATTACTACTGAAGACCCCAGATGGCAATTTTATTGAATCATAACTATTGAATATACGAATAAAAATATTTGCAGAATATTTTACCCGAGAAAATAAAAACTCCGCTTTATTTTCATTAAGTAATATTAATTATCAAAATAATATATTTTAAAAATATTATTAAAATGGGTTTTATCTCATTATTATCATCTTCTTCGTCTCAATATACGCATGTCCTAAGCTTGTTGAGGAATCGATTACTTTGAGTTGATAGAAATAAATTCCGCTCGCTAACTGATGATTATATACTATGGACTGGAATTCAACTTCATAAGTACCTGCTGATTTTTCCTCATTAACTAAAGTCGCAACTTCTTTTCCCAAAATATCATAAACTTTTAGCTGAACAAATTGCTTACTGCCAATTGTATACTGTATTCTGGTAGTAGGATTAAATGGATTTGGATAATTCTGATAAAGTGAATAAACCTTTGGAATACTATCTATGATTTCACTGGATAATATTGTTAGTTTCGTTACCGGATCATTAAACATAATCTCATCTCCCGGTCTCAACTCTTTAACAATTCCGTTTGATGTTTTATCTTGAAGTAAAATCGTTATTCTTTCTACTTTTACGGTAACCGGATAAATTGCACCTTGTATTTCTATTGTTTGGGCTTTTGTATTTAAATCCTCTGCAATTCTTCCGCTTCCATATCTTACATCAAAAATTCCTGCTGGAGGTATTGGTGGCAAATCATACTGACTTAAATCTACCTCACCCTTTATTGCATACAATGTATAACTTATTCCTGTCGCATCTGTCATAATTATTCTCCCCCAACCTTCCGGGAACCATTCCTTAATTTCTTCTCCTTTTATTAATGCATTTGGAATTATAATCTGCCCTTCAGCATCCAATCTTATCCAATATCCATAACCGGGATCCAAGGTAGTCGCTGCCTGATATCCGCGTGAATATTTGTATACTAAACTGTTTATCAACCCAGGCGGACTAGTTATAAGTCTTGCTGTTGCCACTCTCTGCTCATATCCACCAATTAAGTTCCAGCCCGATGTTACTACAATTGGAACGTGAGGGACAATTTTAATTCCGCTTGCCGGCCATTCATCTCCGGTGTTATACGTTCTGTCCCCTGGGTGTTTAATCCAGTAACCAACTCCCGGTGTTGTAATTATGACAGGTTGATATTCGTTTAAATACCTGAATACATATGTACTCTTATCTCTATATGACCACCAATTATCTACTCCCATTCCATCAGGATTTATTCCCGGTACTGATACTAAATTCAAATCGTCGTTTACATTAACTGATAATGAGAATGTAGTATCACCTTCTCTAGAATACTGGTAAGCTCCAATATCCGGTGTATTATCTCTTGGATTGCCATTGATATCTGACCAAGGTAAACCTTTACTTTCTATAAATACTCGCAGATCCTCACCAACATTCCTCGCCGGAGAAGTTGAACTGATCACATAACCATTCCTTCCTCTGACATTATTTACAAACTGTGGATTACTATTTAATCCTGTCCCACCAAACCTGTTTACCCAATCATTCCAGCCCGATGGTGTCCCAACTGGAGATCCACCAACTCCACGCCATCTGTTACCCGCAAATGATACTCCACTATAATCCCGCCAGACTAAATTGTGACCGCTATAATCTGCATCATTATACCAGCTACTGTTATATCCACCCTGCCAGGTCGGTCTGCCTGAGCCACCATAATTCGATGGATTCTGTCCGTTTGTACCCAACTGAACTATGATGTTATTCTTTACCCAAGCAGGCCTTTCGTGATATAAAGGATATGAACCACCATTGGCTGTGACTATGGTATTGTGATAAACAAACGTAGGAGGCTCCACACTGTTAACATAACCATACCACCTCAAATATAACTCGGGAACACTGGGATCACCACCAGCTGCCAAATGACCACCACCATAGATATAATTGTTATAAATTATACTGCTGTCTATATAACCGGGCCTGGACTGAACACCTAGTATCATTGCGTGACCATAAACACCAGAATCTATTACACATACGTTATTCCATATATTTAAGTTCCTTACTACGTGAGCCTGAATACAATCTATATGCATATGATTTGGAGGCTGATTCTGGGATTGACGGTTCTGCTGATGAATATAATTGTGATGAACATTTATGCGTGCACCCATTTGTAAATATACTACATCATCCTCTGTTGTCGATTCATCAGGGTGAGACTCCAGATAACAGTTCTTGATCTCTATGTCTTTCGCACATACACCATTCTCTGCTAAATAATAATCATCATTACCGATTAGCATTATACTTCTTCCTAAAGCTTCAGTTACTTTACAGCCATCAATTACAATATTATTTACACTACAGTGTAAATAAATACCGTGTGACCTTGTCCTTTTGACTTCAATACCCTTAACGTAAAGCCAGCTACCAACCTGAGAACTTCCGCAGCCTTGTTCTATATAGATACCATAATTGCGTGAATAATTACCATCAATGATTACTCTACCATTATGCCCAGCATCTAAACCATTCTGAACTGTTACATATTTATTTAAGGAACCGTGAGTCTGTATATTTAATTGTTCCTGATATACTACTGAATCAACTCCACCTGAGATATATATTACATCACCAGGTTGTATCTGATTCCAGTTTATTGATGAAAATGACTTCCAGGCATTTGACCAACTAGTACCGTCATTTTTACCCGTAGTCAGGTTACCATCCACATAGTGATTTGTTGGATAAGTTACTTTATTACAATTGACCAAAAGCAATATTATTGATACATATAGGTAAGACAGTGTTTGAACAGATTTCATGTGTTCTCCTGGAAATTATAATTGTGTAAAACAAAGATAATATGATAATGTTAATAAATTAACTCTAGCATAATTCTTTCACAAACTTTAATTTCTCAAAAAAGCAAAATAGTTCAAGGTGTTTTTTAAAAAATAATGAATATTAGAAATTCAAATCTTTCACAAACTTTTCTCTATAATGTAACTTTTATCCTGGTAGCAGAACAAAAGGGAATTATTGTTAAAATAAGGTAGTGCAGAAAACACAGATTGTATAGATTCTTATAGATTTAATTATTGAATATTATTTTAAATCAACCCTAATATTAAGATAACATTATCGACAATAAAAAACGCTTATCTCTTCATTTTGATAAGCGTTTTAAATGATCTATCCTGAGGAATAGAATTTGTACATCATTCTGAATTTTTCAAGGTTATCGTAGAAGTATCATTTTCCT
>Ga0208196_1003937_pt1 | contig 11990 bp, 14 predicted proteins | sample AD_JPNNA7_MetaG_FD_184443 | JGI IMG/M metagenome (GOLD analysis project Ga0208196, IMG submission 184443) | Active sludge microbial communities of municipal wastewater-treating anaerobic digesters from Japan - AD_JPNNA7_MetaG (SPAdes) (version 2) | ecosystem: Engineered > Bioreactor > Anaerobic...
GGGATGATCCGCCCGATCCGCGCCCTGCAATCTCTCATAAACTCCATGCCTCTTTTAATCGTTTCGTGTAACGGCCCCAGGTTTCCCAATCAGCCAGGGACAGATCCCCGCCGGATTCGACAAGTTTAATCCGGGGTTCAAAGAACGCCCAGATTTCGTCCGCCTCTTGATCGGTCAGATCATCCCGGACCGCGCCGATCCGTGCGGTTATACGGTCAATGCGCCGTTTGTAGTTTGCCATTTCCGCCAGGCTTTCGTTGAATCGATCCCGTTCTCGAAAATATCATTCCAGATAGCCGCGTCAACCGGTGCCAGCTCTTCGCCAGAATCCAGCGTTTCCAAAGCGTCCGCAAACCAGGAACACGCCGCACAATGGTCCGCTTCCGTGGGAGCGTCCCGGCCCGTCTGGATTCGCGCCTCGATCCGGCCGATTCGTTTTTTAAATTCGTTCATAAAGTCCGCCGATCTGTTAAAATCCGTCTAATTTAATGCAAATAAAGTACCAAGTCCGCAACCGTGGCGATTTTTTCCGGTTTTATTGTTTCTGGCGTCCCCGTAGCGTCAGCGGAGGGACGCCGTTATAATGATTGTAATAATATTGAAGTAATATTGAAGTGGTTTTTTAGACATATTTGTTTACTTTTTTACCGGCGTTCATATCATTGAAAATAAACAAGCTATCACTGCCAGTTTTAAAAATCCCGTGGAAACGATTTAGACGTATTTGTTTACTTTTCGGGTAAATTTAGACGTATTTGTTTACTTTTCGGGTAAATTTAGACGTATTTGTTTACTTTATTTGCTGGCGCTCTCGCAGATATCGGCTTATTTCGTCCGCGTCGCTTGTCGCGTAAACATGAATCTGTGTTCTACTGAACCGGCCCGGCGTCAATCCCTCCAGTGTTTTTATTGACGGTTCAATCCGTGTAATGATATTCGTTTTATTCATAATTTCGCGCCAGGTTGATATCATCGATTTCATTCTCCGGCCGCTGTTGGAATCCTGGATATTCGCCTCCGCGCAATGATCCGCGCCGGCCCGCGCTATCACTTTTTGACCGTCCGGAATATCTTTTATTTTCTTGTTTCCCGTTTCGCGCAAGATAAACCCGGCGTAATAATCGCCATACGCCGACAGCCCGGCCGCGTCCAGCCGCGGCGGCCATTTGAAATAACGCCGCTCTTGCAAGATTTCCAAACTTTCCGGCGTCCGTTCTTTCCCGTACGATTCCACAAGTTCTTTTGTGGCCGGCCAAACGTCAGGGATAAAATCGATATAATAATATTTTTGGTCTTTTGCGAACTTCGACCAGAAACGAAACGCCCCGCGGAATTTGCCCCGTAAAATGACGCTGGCGTTATAGATAGCCCAGCCGGCCCGCTCTATCTCGCTATATGCGCCCTTGTCGCCCGGATCAAAACCGAAATATTCCAGCGCTTCATCTTTCGGAATTTTTAAATGATTTTCGCGGGTATTGTAATAATATACGGCGCTCATTCGATAGATTTTCGCGGCGTTTTGGTAAAGAATAATCTTTGAAAGTTCAGCGCTAAGCCCGGCGATAAACTCCGGATCATCAAAAAATTCAGGATTTTTGAGACGCTCCTCCAGTTCCCGGCGCCGTTCTTCGTTTTTGATCCCGGCGAATAATTGCGGAACGGACGTTGAAATTGAAAAATCTCCCCAGCGGTCACTTATAACAATGATTTCTCCGGGTGTAACGGAGGATTTCATTAAATATTCTTTTTCTTGCCGGAGTACGTTAATTCGCTCCTCTTTGGTTAATTTCCGCCCCAGCGCTTTTTCTTCGCTTTTTATTATATCTTCGTCCCATCTATATTTCTGAACCTCCGTGAAAGCTCCGCGGACGCCGATCCATCTACTTGTATTTTTATGTGTAGTGGAATCTAATAAAACCGGTTTGTCCAGAATATCGCTTTTTGGTTTTGCTCCCCTGGCGATATCTTGCCATTTCGTCAACCAATCCCATAAATCAACCTTTTCATATAGGAATAAAACCGCGCTCTCAACGAAAGCGTCAACTTTGGCACGCGCCGGAAATGCCCGGCCGTCTATTAATTCACCCAGGATTATAAAGAAAACGCCGATCCGTGTTAGCGTGTTTGCGGTTCCATCATCTTTAATATTTGGTGTAACCTTAGCCAGTTGCCAATCAAGCGCCTTTTGAAGTTCGGTCATATCGCCGTTATTTGTTGAACCGCGGGACCAGAGAATACGCGAAAATTTATCATCTATTTGGATGACTTGCGAAATTACTTTATTCCCCTCGATCCGGGAAGTGATAATTTGCAAGGTTGAATTTTCCTGCGAAAATTTATAATCAGTATCAGCAAACAACATCGGCCGGGCGGCATATTCTTTTTCTTGCTTCAATGCAATCACGTCCAGGATTTGCGATTTATACCCCTCTGGGGTAAAAGCGCCCTCAATATCCGGGTGTTCGCCGTTCATGTAAACTTTTTTATTCCGTTTTTTTGCCATTTGTGGAATCCTCGAATAAATCAACCGCCCGGATAATCAAATTATAATAAGTCCGCAGCGCCAGCTTGAACGGCGCCAGATCGGCGCCGGGGATCCATCCGGCCCAAACTTGATTTAACCGATCAAGCGCCCGCCGGATATCCTCCGCCAGTTCCGGCGCGTGGCCCTCTATATATTCCAGCGTCCCCGGCTTAAAGCGCTTATTGATAGCGTCCACGGCCCGAACAAAAAGCGTTTCCGGCGTTTCGATCTGGACCGGCGCCGGCGGGTTCGATTGCCGGCGGGTTTCACGTTCCGGAAATATTTCCGGAACCTCGCCCCAGCCCGCGCGGGTTCGCGGCGCCGCGGTCATGGTTTCGGGTTCAAGTTCAATCATATTTCTTTGTCTGCAATGTAATATTTACGGACATTGAAAGTTATTTGTTATCGCCGCCGGCGGGTTCGTCCGGTTTCTCCGGCGTCCATTCGCCGTCAAACGCCGCCGCCAGCCGATCCTCCGAAATGTACCAACGGCCGCCGAATTTGTGCGCTGGGAGGCGGCCGGCCCTCATAAGATTTCGGACGGTGACCGCGTTCAGGTGCAGGATTTCGCCCACTTCGCCCGGCGTGTAAAAAGTTTTGGGTCCAATCTTGATAGCCATTTTATGCCCTCATGTTTTCAATGATTCGTTTCACTTCGCCGGAATAACGGGGATCTATCCCGCCGATCTGGTCCAGGACGCCGACAATCTCAATTATCGCCGCGTCAACGGTCCCGGCGTCCGCGTCATTCAACAGCCGGACAATTTTCCCCAAGTTCGCGCGAACCGCTTTCAACGGGTCCGCGGCCGGGGCGGGTTTGGCCTCAGTTCCGGCGCCCTGGCGGTCTTTGCGAATTTCGGCAATAGTCCGCTTTGCGGAATCCCGTTTGATAGCGCCGCCGGTTTCGCGTTCGATTCGTTCGGGTAGGGTTTCAGGTGCCGGATCAAAAGTGAAATCTGCACTTTTGATTTTTGCGGCCGCGCTCTTGCGGTCCCCGCCACGCCGATCTTGACCGATTTCATCCCCGTATAGGGCTATAATCAGCGCTTTCTTTTCCTCCGGTCCCAGCTGGCGCCTCAATAGATTATCTTTTATCAGAAATTCCCGCTCTTGCGCCGCCGTCAGCTTGCCGGCGATAAACTGAACCGGGATAAACGTCCGCCCAAGTTCGCGGGTTATTTGCGCCCGCCGGTGACCGGATAGAATGACGCCGGCCGCGGTTGCGATAACCGGGACCAGGACGCCGCGGCGCCGGATATCCTCTTTCAGTTTTTCGTATTCGTCCGCCGGCAAGGGTTGAAAATATTCACGGTTTAACGGGTGTTCGATCAAGTTCTGGACCGCGTGCATTTTGACCGCCTCCAGTTTGACGCCCTCCGGCGCCGGCCGGTCCGCCGCGAGAACGTGGGTTAATTCGCTTGAAAGTTCGCCGCGGTCTGCCGCCTCTTTCGCCGCTTTCAGTTCTTTGGCAATAGCGGAGTTTGCAACGTTCGCCGTTTTTCTTGCCATTATTGACCGCCCTCCCTGGAAATGATTTCGCGGCAAAGTGCGCTAAAGTCCTCCGCGCCGTGGGATCCTGGCGCGTGTTCAAATATTGTCTTTCCCGCTCCGGGCGCCTCCGCCAGCGCAACGTTATTCCGGATTGTCGTTTCAAAGACGGCCGCGCCGAATATCTCCCGGACCGCCGCCATTACTTCCCGGTTCAGCGTCCGGCGGTTGTCGTAAAACGTCCCGAAAACGCCGGTTATTTTCAGCGCCGCGTTTATCCGCTGGCGGATCAGATCGACCGTTTTTATCAGCTGCGTTATTCCCTGCATGGGGAGAAATTCGGTTTTGATTGGGACATAAACGCCGGTTGCGGCCGCCAAAGCGTTCATTGTCAGGACGCCCAGGGAGGGAGGACAATCAATAAAAATATATTCAAAGTCCGCGCGGATAGCTTTTAGGGCGTTCGATAACATCATTTCACGTCCCGGCGTCCCCAGGAAATAAAGTTCAGCGTTCGCCAGCGTCAGCCCGGACGGGAGGACCGCCAGCCCGCCGCGGTCCAGGATAACATCCGCCGCGGCCGCGGTTTCGTCCAGAACCTCAAAAACCGTCTTTCTCTTTTCGCCCTCCTCCGATATTCCCAGCGATTGCGTGGCGTGCGCTTGCGGGTCCATATCGACCAACAGAACCCGGCGGCCGATCAGCGACATTCCAGCGGCGATATTGACGGCCGCGGTTGTTTTGCCAACGCCGCCCTTTTGGTTCATAAAAGCGATAACTTCCATTGTGTGCGCCCTCCTGGTTAATCTCTATCCCACGGGTAAACTTCGCCGTCCGCCGTCTCCGGATTCCCGCCGGCGGAATGTTCGGGTGATTCTTTCGCGTCCGATATCCTGTAAACTTCGCGCGAATAATTTAAAGTTATCGGTTCGTGGTGCACTTCGCCGTCCCGATTCTTTAAGACATAGACCGCCAGCCCGTCCTCTTTCCCGCCCTCTTTCCGATCATCCCACAAACCCAATATTAAATTGGCGTCCTGTTCAATATCGCCCGCCTCCCGGATATAGTCCTCCGTTATTGGTTTGCGCTTTTTGTCGGCCGTCTGCGTGCGTCCGGGTTTCATGCTCTCCCGGTTAAATTGCGCTCCCATGATAACCGGGATCTTTAACGATAGCGCCCGATCCAACAGCTGATTGGAAATAGTTTGCAGTTCGGTTTGTCGTGAATAGCTCTTGATTTTCGTTCCGATCTTTTGGATATAATCGATATAAACGGCGCCGATACGGTGACGCTTCGCCAGCTGCGCCAGGACGCCCGTCAGCTGTTCGACCGTGTAACGTTCATCGATCAAAAAGATTCGATTGTCAAAGTCCGCCAGCCGGCGCCGCGCCGCTTCAATGGCGGGTTCATCCTGGTTTTTATACTTGATATATCTTTTATATTGCGTGTAATTGTTCCCGTATGGATCTAAAACAAGATTCGCCTCCCGCATTAATAGCCGCGTCATAAGCTGGTTTTTGGTTTGTTCATAACTGAAAAAGAAAAAATGTTTATCAGGATACGCCGCCGCCTGTTGCATCATAAGATTTAACAAAAACGTGGTTTTCCCGTGTGAGGGACGGCCGGCAATAATGGTTATTGCGCCGGGTGTAACGGGAGCGATTCGATCCAGTTCATTGTATCCGGTTTTCATGGCGTCCGGTTCGCTTTGCATGGATTTTTCATAATCGGCGAAAGTATATGGCCCGTCAAGTTCGCCGCCGGCCGCCTCTTGCTGGGATATCTCCGTCAGCCGGTCCCGCAAATCCCGTAAATCATCAAGGGATTTATTGCCTCCCTGATATTTGTTAATCGCCTCTTTGGCCGCTTTCTCCTGGCGCCGCGCCGCCTCTTGCTCCCGGATATCGGCGAAACGTTCCTCCCAGCCGGCGCCTGGTTCAAAGTCCTCCGGGTTCATCTTTTTAAGCTGGCGGAATTCGGCCGGCGATAACTTAGAAAATATCCGGTCAACTGTATGATGAAAAGCAACGGCGCCTTGATCGGTATCGGCCGGGTGTGTTTTTTGGGCCCGCCGAAATTCCCAATTAAACCAGGAAGCCGCGCCAGCTATCAGCGCCCGAAATGGGTCAACTCCCTCCGCCCTGAATAGTTCGTCCGGGTCTTTGAATCTCCCCAGGTCCGGCGGGTCAATGACGAAAACATCAAAGCCGGCGCCGCTCTTGCGCAATCGCTCTATCGCCGCGGCCGTGTTTTTCGGTCCGTGTTCGTCATTATCAAAGGATATGATAACTTGCTTGATCCCCAGCGCCCGCAGCCCGTCAAGATGTTTTTCTGATAATCCGCCTTGACCGACGGCCGCAATCCCGACGCCGGCGCCCAAGTCCAGCCGCGAAAGATACGCCGCGTCCGGCGGTCCCTCAACGATAACAACCGCTTTTTTTTTCCGGCAATAATGCAGGTTGAACAGGTCCGCGGTTGTGCTTAATCCGGCCGTATATTCCTGCCGCCGTTTTTCAGACAGACCGGCGGCTGTTTCCACAATAACGCCCTCCGGGACCGCAGCCCGTTTAAAAAAGCCGATGATTCGGCCGCGCCGATCCCGCCAGGGGAGCGCCGCACGAAACAGGTCTCCATGCGCCCCTTGCAAATGCAAGCTCTTGATAGCCTCTGCCGCGTCAGCGCCGGCCGCTTCCCGCAAGTGTTTTCTGATATCGGCGTCTGGCGGATAATAAATCCATTCGGTCTTTTCCAGCGTTTCCCGATTATATCCTCTAGCGGTCAACAGATAATCAAGCGCCTCTTTGCCGGCGGGTTCATACAACAGCCGGCGCCCGTATTGATAAACTTTTTCGTACAAGTCCGCGGCCGTGAAATATTCGCCGCTCTTTCCGTCATTTTTGGGCGGGTGCTTTTCGCTTGACCGCTCCCAATAGGCCAGGTCCGCGGGACGATAGCGCTCTATCATCCAGCGAAGCGCTTCCCGAAATTCCAGGTTCAGGACGGTTTCAACCAGGCGGATATTATCGCCGCCGATCCCACAAGCCCAACAATGGAAATAATTCTCTTTTACGTTCAGCGTGAAAGACCGGCCGGATTTCCCCAAATGACCGCTGGGGCAATGGCCAGCCGGCGGGTTCCCGGTCAATTCAAGTCCAAGCAAAGCCGCGACGTCCTCAATTGGGACGTTCGCCCGGATATCCTCTTTCAGCTGGTCCGAAAAATTGATTGAATTCATGGTTTCCCCTGGTTAAAAATCCAGTTCATCAGCCGGCGCCGCCGGTTTCGCCGCGGCCGTCTCTTTGTCCCGCGCTTTCAAATAGATATTGAAATCCGGATCCTTTTCCGATTTCTTGAAAGTGTTCGGCAAGATAACAATAGACGTGACCGCGTTCAATGATCCGGAAAGCAGCGTTTCGCCCTTTTTGGTTTTGCTTTTCCAAAGTCCAGTCAGCTTGATAAGTTCGCTCATTTTTTTAAGTCCTCCGGTTTAAACGTTCAAGATTGCATCGATTTTGGTTTCCGGCGCCGCCGCCAGCCGGTCTATATTGTGCGCGTAAATCAGGGTTGTATTAATATCGGCGTGGCGCGCCAGCGCCCGCGCCTCTTGGACCGTGGCGCCGCCCAAAAGCGCAAACGTGACGGCCGAATGGCGGCAGCTGTGCGCCGTCAGCCGGTCCCGGCCGGGAGCGATTCTTTCAATGGCGGATTTCGTCAGCCGCGAAACGCTTCGGGTTGTCAGCCGGCCGCCGTGGTTGCGGTTTGAAACAGCCGCAAACAATGGCGCGCCGGGATCAACCGCGCCGCGGGTTTTCAGATAGCTATTTATCGGCGTCAGGGTTGCCGGCGTCAATACCACAAAATCGCTTTTCCCGTCCCGGCCCTTGCCCTGGATATAAAGAACGGTTTTCCCTCCCTGGTTCGCAATATCGCCGGCGTCCGCGCGGATAATCTCCACGGTCCGGAGTCCGGTCCGGATCATCAAGTTTACAATGGCAAAATCCCGCTTTCCGCGGAGGGTTCGCGTTTTGATAGCGGCCAACAGTTCGCGCGCCTGGTCCGGCGTGAAAGCGTCTTTCTGGAACGCCCGGCCGCGCTTCATTAACTTGATATCTTTTGCAATATTCGGGAAATATCCGGCGCCCTCCGCCCACGTGAAAAAGCGCTTGACCGCGGTCAGATAGCAGGAAACAGTAAACGCCGACAACCCGCGGCCGATCAGATCCGTTTTAAACTGGAGGACGGTTTCCCGCGTGAATTGACCGCGCGGCGCCGCTTCGATCCAGCGGCCAAACTGTTTCAGCGCCCGCCGATACGTCCGTTTGCTGGCGTCCCGGATATCCTGGGAACATAGAAACAGATCGACCAAACCGCCAAAGTCCGCAACGGCCGCCGGCGTGGTGACCGCGCCCGCCGGTCCGTCTATGGAAACAAGTTCGTTCATGGTTCGCGCCTCCGCTTGATTGGGGTTCCGTCCCTGGTCCCAATATAGCGATTATTCGTTTTATTGTCAAGTGAATTTATATTCTTTAATATTGTATTGAAAGCGTTCCATTTTATTATATTTCGTTTCTGCCATATTGTCATACACCCCTTAAGGCGCTAACTTATTGATAAATAACAATCGGTGTATGCATAATACAGATTATGTTAACATGGAACCACGGCGGCGCGCTTTCCGTCCGCAGCCGACCGGGAGGGACCGCCTTTTTAAATCCAGTCAGTATTCCAGCTGGTCTATATGTAGTGGCGGCCGTGAGCTGATAAACGTCAAGATATAGACGGCGGCGGTTCGTTGAATCAATTACCCATCAATTACCCATCAATTAAAACAGGGTTCAATATGACGGGTTCGTTGAAAGCGGGAAAAGCGGAATGTGTGGGAATTATCGGAATTTCGCAAAGTCCGCCAGGATGCGGCGCCGGCGAAAAATCAAAAGTTCAAATGAACTTTTGATCTGTCATGATGAGAATCGATCCGTTCAGCTGCTTTTCTATAAATAAAAAACCCCAAGCTGGAAAACTTGGGGTTTATACCCATCTATATTTTGTAATCTGTTTATTCTGAAAAAAGATCCGCCTGGTCACCTTTTTGATTCGAACCTTGCCTTTTCGCTTGTTTAAATGTGATAGCCTCCGGCGGCCGCTTCACTTCCGCGCCTGCCAGCAAATCGGCGATTGAAAAAATCTGTATCTTTGGGTAGTCGTTCCCCCATCCAGGCGAATGATAAAAACCGGCGGTTGATGCCTCTTTTATCATTTCCCTTGTCGGTTCCTCCAGGGTCACGAATAAACCGATTGCCGCGCTTTCCCGATCCACTACCCCGCGCAAGTCTCTTATGTCCCCCGCCTTTACATGACCGCTTTTAACTTGAACAAGAATTGTTTTTGCTTTTCCATTGGCTTCATCAATGAATGAAATAATACCATCAATTCCCTTGTCGCTGCCCTTTTTTCCCGCTTTCGTTTGGCCTGTCGTTCCGAATGGCCGCGCCTTAATGAGCGACAAAGCCCACCATTGGAACTGATAACGGTCCTCAATGGAAAGCTGTTTTGCAGATGCGAAATCCTCCGGTTCCCCGATTACTTTATAATCTTTTCCCGGTTGCAAACCATAAGCATCTGCAAGCCGGTATTTTTGCAGTGCAATTGCCAAGTGGGTTATATCAATCCCGATCCATTCCCGCCCCAGGTTTTGGGCGGCTGAAATTGTCGTGCCGCATCCACCAAACGGGTCAAGGACAACGTCGCCGGGGTTACTGCTTGCCTGGATAATTCTTTCAAGTAACGCAACAGGCTTTTGGGTGGGGTATCCAAGGCGCTCCGCTGCCTGGGAATTTATGGGAAAAATGTCAGTAATAACATCTTGAACAATTGTCCCCTGCAATTCGTCTAAATATCTTTTTATTCTTATCCCACCGGTTTTTGTAAAATGCAGCCGATTTTCCGCATCAAGCCGTTTCATCGTTTCAAGGGGAACCCGCCAAAGTGAAGTAAATCCCCTATATTCGTATGTATAACCTCCCCCGGAAAGTCCTTTTGCGGTTAAATCCCCATCTGTCCAAAGACGGCCGTCCGGGTCTGTTTTGTTGAACCGGGCCTTATGGTGTTCGGTATGATCAAGAAAAACCTGGTTCCATTTTGGCGCATCTGTTTTTGAATAGTAAAGTAGAACGTCATGCACATTTCCCCACCGCTTGGGGTCATTGTGTGCGGTCGTGCGCTTCCAAATTATTTCATTTCGATAATTCTCGGACCCGAAAATTGAATCCAATATAATCTTTAAATAATGGCTTGCGGTCGGGTCACAATGAAGATAAAGGCTGCCTGTCGGTTTTAAAACTCTGTGTAATTCAATCAATCTAATCGCCATCATTACAAGATACGCCATCATTTGGTTAGGTCCTATGGCCTGGCGCAAGGCGTTTATCATGCTTGATATTCCGGGAGTTCCGTCCGTAATTAAATCTTGATATGTTTTTTCTGTGTCCTGGTTCCAATGCCAGGTATCTTCAAAGGCCGTTATCTGGGCCTCCGCCTCTTTGCCGCTTTCTTCTTTGAAAAGAACGTTATAATTCCGGTTTGAATTAAAAGGCGGGTCTAAATAAATAAAGTCTATACTTTCAGTCTGAATATAATCTTTTAAGATTCGCAGGTTATCGCCATAATAAAGAGTATTCATTACTTGAACCTCTTGGAAATAGTGATTTATTGGCGTCTATTTAGATTCAGATTTTATGGCTGGCGTCTCATGATCCCACTTCAATTCAATAACTTTAGTTCCTGGCGGCACCGGCGGATAATTCCCGTTTTCGTCCGGCTCCAACCAAATGATTTCCAACTGTTCCTTTGGCTTTATGGCCGCCTCAATCCGCTTTATTCTTTGTTTCGCGCTCATTGTTCGCAGATATCCCGTGACCGGACCGGCCAACAGATTTTCACTTTTCCATAATCACAGACATTGATATCATAACGCCAGCCGCCCGGTCCTGGATCATTGTAACGGTCTAAATATTCCTGGTCCGTTTCGCCCGGCCGCCTGGGAAACGTTTCAAACGATTCGATTGCCGCCGCGTTAATTGCCGGCGGAGGCGGCGGGACGTGGATAACATCGACCGCGCCGCCGATATCCAGCCGCTTTTCATAGTCTTTGACGCGCCTCTTGAAATTTCCCACTTCACGCCCTCCGGTTTCTCACAACGTTATGAGAATTATTGCGCCGATCAGCGCCGGCCGCCGTCAATGGCCGTTTCGATAGCGTCCAGCCGTTTTTCAATGTCCTCTATTTCGCGCGCTTTGATAACATAGTCAACGATAGCTTGCGCCGCGCGCAGCCGGACGTTTTCAGATTCCGAATTCAACAAAGTCCGCAGCGTTTCAACCGCCTCCCCGCTGGCGGTTTTCAGCCGCGTGAAAGCGCCGTCCGTCAGTTCGTTAAGCTGGCGGTTCAGTTCGGTTTTAAAATGATCCTGGCGCAAATAGCTGTAAAAAGTCTGGCGACATACGCCGGCCGCCTGGATAGCGTCCTCATATGACCGCGCCGAAATAATGGCGGATATCGCTTTCCGCTGGCGGGTTGTCAGCCGTGGCGCTTCCTGGTCTGCGCCGGCGGATATCGGTTTCACGTTTCCGCTCATTCGCGCCGCCGGGAGGATTTCGCGCCGGATCCAGGACGGCCGCCCGCCGCCTCCCTGGCGTCCGCTTCATCGATTAGTCGGCGCCAGTAATAGCCCGCCCGCTCCCGGTCCTCCGGCGTCAGCTGTCCGCCGGCGGCCGCTTCGCGCTTCCCGATCCATTGAACGATATCGGCAACGGTTCGCGGTCCATCGTCGGCCGCGCCGATGCGCGCTTTTTCGATCCGCCCGATCCGCGCCCTGCAATCTCTCATAAACTCCATGCCTCTTTTAATCGTTTCGTGTAACGGCCCCAGGTTTCCCAATCAGCCAGGGACAGATCCCCGCCGGATTCGACAAGTTTAATC
>Ga0208196_1003947_pt1 | contig 11965 bp, 9 predicted proteins | sample AD_JPNNA7_MetaG_FD_184443 | JGI IMG/M metagenome (GOLD analysis project Ga0208196, IMG submission 184443) | Active sludge microbial communities of municipal wastewater-treating anaerobic digesters from Japan - AD_JPNNA7_MetaG (SPAdes) (version 2) | ecosystem: Engineered > Bioreactor > Anaerobic >...
TAATCAATACTTTCCAACGCTCGCCCCCGTCCCTGTCGCCGTTGAAAACGTGTTCGACCCATGGCGAACCGGCAATCCGACCCTGAAACGTTTATGCGCACTTTAATGTGTCGCTGTGTTTAAAATACGAATTGATTGGTTTCATTATGGAAACCATGACAGATGCAAACCCAAGAGTCATCATCTTCACTCCTTGAAATCAAACAGCTCTCTAATTCTATAATGATTACAGCAGCCTATGATAAAATTAAAGAAATCTATATTATAAGTCGATAGATTGATTATATGATATCGAGGATGGTATTTAATGCCTTTAATTGTGAGAAAGTCGACCGTTGTTTACAGTTTTTCGGGATAAAAGTAGGTAATTGATCCGGTTCTGGCACCCTTAACACAGGTGCCAGAACAGGATAAATTACCTTATAATTTAATCGTCGACTGAGTGACATTCTAATGAACAATATGCGCATCATAGTTATCGTTCTGTTTCTTGTTTCTGTCGTCGTCTCTCCGGCTTATTCGGCAGATTCAAAAAACGCTGGCATATGGGGTATACCTTGGATTTCATGGTTATTCATCGCCGTTGTAGTTACTTGGTTAATCTCGGCCGTAATCGAGGGTGTGGCAAAGGGAATGGCTAAACACGCTGAGCGAGAAGAGCGCCTCGCAGAGATTGGTAGTAAATACGGTGAGGAAGTGGCAACAGCAATATCTAACGGACAAATCTGGGTAGGAATGCCAGCAGAACTATTGGAAGAAAGTCTAGGAGAACCTGATCATTTGAAGGATGGCTTCCCAAGTAAAACATACTGCTATGGACCAGTGGAAGGGCCTCGAGGAGGAATCAGCTACAATTTGACAGTCAAACTAAAGAACGGTTTTGTAACAAGTTGGAAGCAGTTGTGATACTCACCACTTCGGGCGACAGTGAAATTAGGTACTGAGGCGGGCCCTCAAGACCTCATAAGGTGTGGACTGCACCCCTTGAGTTGGACAAAATGTGTTAGAGTACCGGGCAGGACCCCAGATCCCCGAGAGGGGGAGAAAGGATCTTGCCATGAAGCCACGCAGAACCTTCAGCAACGAGTTCAAGCGCCAGGTGGTGGAAGAGTACCTGAGCGGGGTCAGTACGGCGGCGCAGCTGATGCGCCGTCACGAGATCTCGTCGGGGCTGCTGTATCACTGGAAGGATCAGTACACCAAGGGGCGCTTTGACAATCCTCCCACGCACGAAGCGGCCCTGGAGGAGCGCGTCCGTCAGCTCGAGCAGCTGGTGGGCCGGCTCACCCTGGAGAACGAGTTTTTAAAAAAAGCCGTGCAGCGAAGCCTCGCACCGCCGAAGAGAAGCGGCGGCTCATCGTTGAGCATCGTGACCTCGTCGAGAGCATCGAAAGGGGGTGCGAGCTGATGAACCTGCCCCGCAGCACGTATTACCACAAGTCAAAGAGCTGGCCCGACGGGGAGAAGGCGCTCATCGCCCGCATCGAGGCCGTCATCGAGGAGTTCCCCGGCTACGGGTACCGCCGGGTGGCCTTGGAGCTGCATCGCCGGGGGCACCGCGACAACCACAAGAAGGTGCTTCGCGTCATGCACGAGCAGGGATTGCTGCGCAAGCCCAGGCGCCGCTGGGTCCGCACCACGAACAGCGAGCATGCCCATCGGGTCTATCCCAACCTCGCGCAGAACCTGCTGGTCACGGGTCCCAACCAGCTCTGGGGGGCCGACATCACCTACATTGCCCTCCGGAGCGGCTTTGTGTATCTGGCGGTCATCCTGGATCTGTTTGCCCGCAGGGTCGTGGGTCATGCCCTGTCCCGCAACATCGACACGGCCTTGTGCCTCGAGGCCCTCCGGATGGCCCTGGCGCTTCGCAGACCCCCGAAAGGGATCGTCCATCACTCGGATCGCGGGGTCCAGTATGCCTCCTGCGACTATGTCAACGAGTTGCTTGCCAACGGCTTCCGGATCAGCATGGCCCGCAAGGGCAACCCTTACGACAACGCGGCGGCCGAGAGCTTTATCAAGACCCTGAAGGCCGAGGAGGTCTACCTCTGGGAATACCGGACGATGGACGATGTCCAAAATCGTCTTCCCTACTTCCTCGAGGACGTCTATAATCGCAAGCGGCTGCACTCCTCGCTCGGGTATCTGCCGCCTATTGAGTTCGAGGAAATGTTCAACAACGCCAAATCCTGTCCGGTTACCCTAACCGCAGTTGTCTAACCGCAGGGGGGCACTCCAAAGCTTCCTAGTGATATCCCTCTGCGCTTGCGTCATAGCATGACCTCCGGAGAACAGAATGACTAAGCATACTAAAATTGTCTACCGAAGTCCTGAGTTTCATATAAGAAAGAAATTCTCGACGTCCCCAATACTAGTTTACTGACACCCTACCGGGTTTTCAGGAACATCCTGTACCGGCTGGGTAGGCACATACCCAGGGGCCTGTGATCGGCCTTCTATCGCAGAGGGTAAAGACTACAGCTGATGCCGCCATTACCCGGCAGGGCGCGAGTATACTGGACGCCGCATGAGGGAAACGATATTTCATTGACCTCTATTGCGCGTCATTGAAGCTTAGCAAGCATTTCCTTTGCCTCATCGCAGCCAAGCGACGCAGACTTTTTCAAGTCAATCAATGCCCCCGCTTTGTCATCAATATGTCGTTTGCAAAGACCACGGCTGTAGTATGCATATTCATATTTAGGGTCTAATTTAATGGCTTCATCGAAGTCCTGAATCGCACCCTTATACTTTTTCAAAGTAAATTGTGCATATCCTCTCAAATAAAACGATATAGACAAATTACCGTCGTTGTCCCCATGCTCAATGGCTCTTGTGAAATCTTCGATCGCTTCTGCGTGCTTGCCCATTTTGCCTTTTATTCGTCCCCTCATGCGGTACGCTTCGGCATCCCCCGGGCGTAGCTCCAGATATTTGTTGCAATCCGCAAGGGCGCCGGACGTCTCGTTTTGATTCCATCTGGCAATGCCCCTGTACTTATATGCCAGCGCATAGGATGGATCTAGCTCAATGGCCTCGGAAAACAAACTCTCTGCTTCATCCCAATTGTCCTGATTGGCAAGCAGCGTCGCCTGTGCTGCCAGATTGCTTGCCTTGCGCTGTTTATCCGGCGATTTGTTCTCGGGGGTATTGAGAGGCTTTGAGCCGCCCCTAACGGTAGTCTGCCCTGTCGCTAGTAGCCCGTAACTCCTCAAAACCCCTGTTATTATAATGTCTTTAGCTTGCTCGAAGTCATCCATTGTGACGAACCGGTGGGAATACGTGGGCAGATCGTCATTCGGCGTGTCGCAATGGGCATCCGCTGGCACATCCTTTACATCCGCCACGTAGAGTCCATCCAGGTAGCTGTGCCGCCGGGTAAAACTCACGAGGCCAAATCGAGCAAACTTCCGCTGTCTGGAATGCGCTTTATCTTTTGGCACGTAGAAGCTGAACGTGCCGTCGCCATAGCGAATCTCATACTCCAAATCGTTTTCCAGCAGGATACCCCGGATGAATTCATGCGCGCTCTTCGCAATCGGCATCCACCGCTTCTTCAGTTCGTCTTTTCCGGATTGTTCTTTCTCGAATTCATCCCAGCTGATGTATGTAATGCGCTTTTTCCTAGCACCGCCTTCGTCGTCGGCATCATGAACAGATGATTCTACCGCGTCCGCCACCTTCTTGGGTCTGCCTCGTTTCTTTTTCTCTGATGTTTCCACGTTTGTCTTCCCTTGTAGTTCCTCGAGGACCTCCTCGAAGATCCTCATGGCATCCTCATCAGACAGACCGAGCTTCTGCTGGAAAAAATCGAGGCCCGACCGTTCGATGTCGGTCAGCTTTCCGTCAGCCAGATCCTCCCGTACCTTGGCGCGATACTGTTCCGTTTTTTTTGTCATGAGATTGGGTCGAGACAATTTGTTTGCTAGCGGCTCATATGTTTTGACACCTGTATCATCTTCATCACTATCATCCTCATTAGACTCGAGTTCCTGTTCGAGTTTCTCCCTGACCGGGGATGCATCAATTTTGTCCTCCCCTTCGGGACCTTCATCACCATGCTCTGCTCCGCTGAGACTACCCGCACGTCTCAATACATCCATGACATACTTTTTCATGCTTTTCTCGTTCAACAGGTCGAACTTCTCCATCGGCAATGACAACACATTGCTGTCACGATTTTCTTCTACGACAGGCCAGAATGTCTCGATGATAGCTTGCATGAAGATGACCACTGCCGCGGCGTTTAAGGGCCTTCCTTTTTTAGCGAGACGTGAGCCAATCGTTATTGCACCTCCGTCCTCATCCCATAGACGAATCGTCGGCTCTGAGCTGCCATTAAGTGCAACGAGTTGCGAGCCGGACCACGCATCCCACGTGGTCAGCGTCCAATCTCCTGATTTTTTAGGATGCAATGTGATAAATCCATCCTGCGTGAATACGACTGGCGTTTCGAAAGCGTTATTAATAATAAAATCATTGGCAAAGAAAAATGGCGCCCTCTTCAAGGGATACCCCAAAGATTCGTAAATGTCTTTGATGGGCACTTTCTTGTTGCCCTTGCCTGACAATTGCAGCACGATCTCTTCCTCATACTCGTCCTCCCCTCCAAGCAAGAGAACAGGAATCATGCCGGTCTCTTTGATGCGCTCTGTGGCTGCCTCAATGATCTGCTCTTTCAAGGTATTCGCGTCATCGGATTCAGCTGTTTCCAGCAGGCCCAGGGCGTGAAGCCGAGCTGGATTAAAAATGAAAGAAAGCATGTTGTCCCGACAAGGTACAGCATCCTCTTCATAAAGACTGGACCATGCGAGCGCCCCGGTTGCTCGACTCTGACGTTCATCCCGTTCCGCAATAAACTTCGAAAGCTCATTCTTGAAAGCTGGATTTTCAAACGGGACGTCTAAGAATTCAGCCGTCGTTTTCAGAGCCTCCAGCTCACGTGACCTTGCATCAACGAGGATATATTTTAAATCGTGAATGATACGAGGCAACTGTTTTGAAGACACCTGTTCTTTGATCCACTTCAATGACTGCCAATACAGATCGAGCAAATCCTCCGATTTTTCCTCGGATTCAATCTTGCTGATGGTCTCCTGTATCAAGTCCTGAAAATCCATATCCGGATCCGCAAAATCAGGGGACCATCCAGAAAGCATTTCAAGAACTCTATTTAATCTCTTCTGTAGACCGCCTTCGTCGACACCTTCACCTACGCCCTCGTAAATCGCGGAAGCTACATAACAAAATGCTATTTCATGGATTAAAGTATGTTTTGCATCATCGCTGCTTTCAGATGAATCGGTTTCGCTTTTATTGGTTTGGTGTGGCCTGTTGAGAATTTGATACTTCTCACCTTCGAGCGACACTCCGAAATACTCGGCGAGGCTCCCGAGCATATGAATTTCCGCCTCATGCGGGGTGCCCGTATTGACAATGTCGATCAGGTCGTCGATCACAAAGGCTAATTGATCCCCCGGGATGTGCTCCTTCATCAATTCATGGCATTTGCCGATCCGGTCGACGTACTCTTCAATTTTTTCTCTCTTGTCATCGCAGATCTCAGCAAGAGTGTCGGGAAGCAGGTCCTGCAAGGTATCTTTTTCTTCAGTCCATTCGGCCAATTTGGTTTTAACGGCTTTCAATTTCGCTTCTATTTCCTCCGGGCTCTGTTCTTGATTTTGCGTCGCCAGATCGAAGTACACGTACGCCATCTCGTGCAGCAATGTCCGCTTCTTGCCCGATGTCCTCTCCGATTCTTTTTTAAGCTTCTCCGGCTTTTGGGATTCGATGTCGAAGTGCTTCGCGATGGCTTTAATTTGCTCAATTTCCCCGTCAGTGGGTGATGCCGAATTGACGATATGGAAAAGGTCATCGATGATTGCGCCGAGATTATCCTTGGAAAGATTCTCTTTCAGATTGGTTACGCACGATTCAAGTTTCTTCACGACGGGCTCCATGGAATCTTCCATGTCAGAGAGAGCCGTCTGCACTGCCTCCTCCAGGATTTTCTTATTGTCCTCCCCTTCGAAAGGCCATTCTGAAAATTTATTCGCTATTACCGGCAGCCTTTTATCTCTGGCGTCTTGCTGGCCTTGGCCAATTATGCCGACAGTAAAATAGAGATATGCAATCTGATGGGTCAGTGTCCACTTTCTCTTTTCCATGACCGCTCTCCTATGCTTTACGATAAAATCCCTAGTTCGTTTTGTGCCGGCATGCTCTTCATGCCCCAGGGGTAGAAGGCCCGCCGCGATCAATTGCTGCTTTTATGCTGCGAACCATCGGAATACTTTTACGAGTACAAAGATGATCAACCACAGTCCGCAGATGGTGAGAAATATTTCTTTTTTCGAGTGCTTTTTAGACTGCGCACGCTCGTGGAACTCCAGGTAGCCGTCTCCTTGCTCCTGTTCGCTCGCAGGAGTGCTGATAGTCATCCTGGCGGGAACATTGACGGCAGGTGCCGTTATCACGTTTGTGTTCGATGCGGCTTCCGATTTTTTCTGCAGCCTCCGCGGTTTCAGATGCTCTAACGTGTCGTAGACTTCGTCGTATGCGTCTCTCTGTTTCGATGTGCGGCAGAGTCTGTGCGTGGCGGCCTCGGGAAGTGCAGGCGGCTCCGACTTCGTACTCTCGTCTTTGCCTGGGGAATTATCTGTAGCCTTTGCCAGTTCGTCCGGCTGCATGGTCTTCCCTGAAACGATCACCTTCGAGGGATCGAAGCCTTTTTTCCCTCCGGCCGTGGTGACTCTCATGATATTCCTTACCCCTACTTCAGTTTGTTCCCGGTCATGGTCAGAATGCGCCACTCGTCGCATTCCTTGACGAGTGTCAGTGTCGTGTCCCAATACTCCTCGGCGCTGCCGCGCTTTTTGTGACGGAAGAGAATGAGCACTTTTGCCTTCTCCTCATCCATCTGCAGGGTCTTGAACTGTTCGATCCGGTAATAGTCCGTATCCCTTGCCAAGGACTCGAGCCATTTTCTGTTGATCTTGGGCCGCTTGGACGCGGCGAACTGCTGGAGCGCGGTTTCGACGTCATTCTTCTGGACGGACGAGTAGTACTTCTCGATGGTCTTGTTCGGGTCGGACGTTGCGGAGAACGACGACGTGCCGAATGTCTTGAAGAGAAAAAAGGCGCATACCATCAGAACAGCCGCTCCGATGTACTTGACGGCCCTGGGGCCTTTCCGGGGCGCTGCCGCTTCGGCCGGGGGGGCAGGCATTTGCCGCTCAACCGCCCTCGGTATTTCTGTCAGCATCGTGTAGTCGGCTGGAGGGGATGCTTCCATTTTCAAACCTGCATCGGCATCAGCTTTGACGTTCGCCTCGGCTTTCTTGGGCTCGTCCCCGGCTGTGACGATTTTTGAAGGGTCAAAACGCTTCTTCCCTGAATTGGATGAACCGGCCATCTCTGTTTCCCTGTTTCGAATATACCTATAAGCTCAGTGTGAAAGACAATGGTTGTGATTCTAAATTGGTTCCAGGCGATAACCATCTTCCGCTTCGAAGAAGAACTCGCCGCTTTGATCCGGTGCCAGGGAGCCTTCCCTGATCAACGCGACATCGTTCCAAAAAGTGATGGCTTCCCAGATCTCGTTTCTAATAGCTTTCAGTTCACCGACCTCGTTGAACAGGGCCTCGACCTCTTCCTTCCTCAGGCACGGCATCCACAGTATTCCCGCTTTTTCCTTCTCGCGCATGGTGCTGTCGAGCCAGCCCTGGCCAAGTTTCTTTAGAAGCTGCTTGCACAATTGTCGGCAGTCGTCATGCTCTTTTGCGTCATCCTTTCCCTGGACTTGGGCCAATCGGTAACGGCCGGAAAACTTTACACGGAAGACGTCGACACTGCTGGTGCTGGCCTTTATGGCAAGCTCGGGCGTCGGGCTGGCGCAGACGGATGTTCTCCTGCAGGGGAAGCCATCCGGGCGTTTCCACTCCCACAGGTTGTCGACGACGTAAGGCACATTGCTCGGCGGCCTCATCGTCCTCTTGCACACATGCGGCTTCGATGTGGTATTCGCATCAGCTTTCACGGCGCGGAAAATTTTTAGAGAATTCTGGCTTTGTCCTGTGGATAGTGTCATGTCTCGAGCTCCTTCAAACCTTACCGGATGGCCGCCGTCAGGCTTCTGATTGCTGCCTCCTTCTGGGCGCGTGATGGCTTTTCGATTCCATCGCGCGCGATTCCGCTGTCGACGTATTGTCCTACCACCCAGCCCAAGCGCGGGTTTTTGGAAAGCGCTAAATTCCCCTGCTGTTCCTGACTGTTGTCGGCTTCGGTTTCAGGGAGTTGCTTCTCGAGCCAGATGAGAAACTTGGTTGCCTCCATGAGGGGAGGTAATTTTTCAATAACACCCTGTTTTTTAATGGATTTCGTCGCGGGCCTGTGTTTTGGGGAGGGGGGCTTGCAGTTTTGTCAGAGGCACTTTTCAACGGCTTACCCGGATTGCCTTGCCCCCGCGCCGGTTTCCTCGAACCCTTGTCTTCCTGTCGCTTGACGCGTGCCATTGACACCTCATTTTGCTGCTGACTAGTTGATATATTGCTGACATTACATACTTATTGGCTGAAAGAGCGAATTCCCCAGGATGGAATCTAGCAGCTACCATGCCAGAAAAGTCGTACCATTTGAAAAAGTTTGCAGATTTGCAACATGTGAGGTCAGGCGTACCTGCAACCTCGCGCCGCCGACCCGCGCGAAAAAGCATGCTCCAGTGAGATGTGAGTTAATCTAGCGTTGTTTACAGTTTCGGGGTAATCAGACGAGGTTAGTACCTCAGAAGGAGACCCCGATGGTCATTCACAAGAAGACGCGCCTGACCCCGTTTCAGAGGCAGGAGATTTAGAAGTCCTATCACGAGGACCAGAAGAAGGTCAGCGACCTGGCCGAGGAGTACCACGTTTCCCGTCCCACGATTTATAAGATCCTCCGGCACGGTCGGCATAAGGACTTCACGATCCACAAGAGCATCAACAAGCGGTTCCGCTGCCTGCAGTACGGCATCAAGCGGCTTGCCAAGGTCGAAGCGGAACTCGAGGCCAAGCTAAAGAGCCAGGCCAAGCGTTACAACAAGGACTACCCGGGGCAGAGGCTCCATGGCGACACGAAGCGCCTGCCGCTGCTAGGGGGTCAGAAGACGACGGAGCGTCGGGAATACCTCTTCGTAGCCATCGACGACTTCTCCCGGGAGCTCTATGCGGCCATCCTGCCGGACAAGACCCAGGTCTCGGCCAAGGCCTTTCTGGAGCAGGTCCTGGCGGAATGCCCCTATACCATAGAACAGTACTACACCGACAACGGCAAGGAGTACAAAGGGGGACCCGAGGCATCGCGCGTTTATGAAGCTCTGTGCCGAGAACCGGATCGAGCAGCGCTTCACCCGGGTGCGCAATCCCAAAACCAACGGCACGGCCGAGCGGGTCATCAAGACGATTATGGATCTCTGGCACGACAAGACCCGGTTTGACTCCTCGGCGCATCGCAAAACGGAGCTCAAGCGGTTCCTCAATTACTACAACGGCGTCCGTCCCCACAAGGGGATCGGTGGCTTAACCCCGGAAGAGAAGTTGATCGAATACTTTTATCCCGAAAAACTGTAAACAACGGTCGACTTTCTCAGATGTAATATCTCGCGTATTGAGACGATAAGTGCAAAAAGACTGTGCACTTTTTGTGCACTTGATGAGGTAAAATGAGATGTAATTAGGGAGAAATTTGGAGTGCCCCCCTGCGGTTAGACAACTGCGGTTAGGGTAACCGGACAAGATTTGGCGTTGTTGAACATTTCCTCGAACTCAATAGGCGGCACGTAGCCGAGAGCAGAGTGTAGCCGCTTGCGATTATAGACGTCCTCGAGGAAGTAGGGAAGACGATTTTGGACATCGTCCATCGTCCGGTACTCCCAGAGGTAGACTTCCTCGGCCTTCAGGGTCTTGAGGAAGCTCTCGGACGCCGCGTTGTCGTAAGGGTTGCCCTTGCGGGCCATGCTGATCCGGAAGCCGTTTGCAAGCAGCTCGTTGACATAGTCGCAGGAGGCATACTGGACCCCGCGATCTGAGTGGTGGACGATCCCTTTCGGGGGTCTGCGAAGCGCCAGGGCCATCCGGAGGGCCTCGAGGCACAAGGCCGTGTCGATGTTGCGGGACAGGGCATGACCCACGACCCTGCGGGCAAACAGATCCAGGATGACCGCCAGATACACAAAGCCGCTCCGGAGGGCAATGTAGGTGATGTCGGCCCCCCAGAGCTGGTTGGGACCCGTGACCAGCAGGTTCTGCGCGAGGTTGGGATAGACCCGATGGGCATGCTCGCTGTTCGTGGTGCGGACCCAGCGGCGCCTGGGCTTGCGCAGCAATCCCTGCTCGTGCATGACGCGAAGCACCTTCTTGTGGTTGTCGCGGTGCCCCCGGCGATGCAGCTCCAAGGCCACCCGGCGGTACCCGTAGCCGGGGAACTCCTCGATGACGGCCTCGATGCGGGCGATGAGCGCCTTCTCCCCGTCGGGCCAGCTCTTTGACTTGTGGTAATACGTGCTGCGGGGCAGGTTCATCAGCTCGCACCCCCTTTCGATGCTCTCGACGAGGTCACGATGCTCAACGATGAGCCGCCGCTTCTCTTCGGCGGTGCGAGGCTTCGCTGCACGGCTTTTTTTAAAAACTCGTTCTCCAGGGTGAGCCGGCCCACCAGCTGCTCGAGCTGACGGACGCGCTCCTCCAGGGCCGCTTCGTGCGTGGGAGGATTGTCAAAGCGCCCCTTGGTGTACTGATCCTTCCAGTGATACAGCAGCCCCGACGAGATCTCGTGACGGCGCATCAGCTGCGCCGCCGTACTGACCCCGCTCAGGTACTCTTCCACCACCTGGCGCTTGAACTCGTTGCTGAAGGTTCTGCGTGGCTTCATGGCAAGATCCTTTCTCCCCCTCTCGGGGATCTGGGGTCCTGCCCGGTACTCTAACACATTTTGTCCAACTCAAGGGGTGCAGTCCACACCTTATGAGGTCTTGAGGGCCCGCCTCAGTACCTAATTTCACTGTCGCCCGAAGTGGTGAGTATCACAACTGCTTCCAACTTGTTACAAAACCGTTCTTTAGTTTGACTGTCAAATTGTAGCTGATTCCTCCTCGAGGCCCTTCCACTGGTCCATAGCAGTATGTTTTACTTGGGAAGCCATCCTTCAAATGATCAGGTTCTCCTAGACTTTCTTCCAATAGTTCTGCTGGCATTCCTACCCAGATTTGTCCGTTAGATATTGCTGTTGCCACTTCCTCACCGTATTTACTACCAATCTCTGCGAGGCGCTCTTCTCGCTCAGCGTGTTTAGCCATTCCCTTTGCCACACCCTCGATTACGGCCGAGATTAACCAAGTAACTACAACGGCGATGAATAACCATGAAATCCAAGGTATACCCCATATGCCAGCGTTTTTTGAATCTGCCGAATAAGCCGGAGAGACGACGACAGAAACAAGAAACAGAACGATAACTATGATGCGCATATTGTTCATTAGAATGTCACTCAGTCGACGATTAAATTATAAGGTAATTTATCCTGTTCTGGCACCTGTGTTAAGGGTGCCAGAACCGGATCAATTACCTACTTTTATCCCGAAAAACTGTAAACAACGGTCGACTTTCTCACAATTAAAGGCATTAAATACCATCCTCGATATCATATAATCAATCTATCGACTTATAATATAGATTTCTTTAATTTTATCATAGGCTGCTGTAATCATTATAGAATTAGAGAGCTGTTTGATTTCAAGGAGTGAAGATGATGACTCTTGGGTTTGCATCTGTCATGGTTTCCATAATGAAACCAATCAATTCGTATTTTAAACACAGCGACACATTAAAGTGCGCATAAACGTTTCAGGGTCGGATTGCCGGTTCGCCATGGGTCGAACACGTTTTCAACGGCGACAGGGACGGGGGCGAGCGTTGGAAAGTATTGATTA
>Ga0208196_1003948_pt1 | contig 11964 bp, 16 predicted proteins | sample AD_JPNNA7_MetaG_FD_184443 | JGI IMG/M metagenome (GOLD analysis project Ga0208196, IMG submission 184443) | Active sludge microbial communities of municipal wastewater-treating anaerobic digesters from Japan - AD_JPNNA7_MetaG (SPAdes) (version 2) | ecosystem: Engineered > Bioreactor > Anaerobic...
GGGGCATCAGCGTTGGACGCTGCGGTTGTTGGCAGACAAGAGGGTGGTTTTGGAGTATGTCGAGAGTGTGTCGCATGAGACCGTCCGGCAAGTGTGGCACAAAAACGAACTAAAGCCCTGGCAAAGACAAGAATGGTGCATTCCTCCTGAAGCCAACGCCGGGTTTGTTTATCAAAAATCAAATGATAACGTTACTGAAGCAGAGGTGTTCTCTAAAATGATGATGCTACCGAAGCGTGAGCCTGGCGGCACGTCGTCGTAGCCCGGTGGGCGGTGGCGGCGCACGGTGAAGAGGCTGATTGGAGCCAGTTGCGCGCGCAGCGTGAGGGTGAGTAGCAACTCCCCATGGGCCGCCAGATACTCCGCTGGGGTCACCACTTGCGGGTGCCGGCGTTCGGCACAGACGTCATCGAGACTCTCGGCAATCACCGCCAGGGCCGCTTGTACTTCCGGGCCATACGTAGCGCTGCGTTCCGTGGAGCGCGGATGGCGTTGCAAATCTCCGCCAGGTTGCCGCAGTACGCTCTTGCGATGGAGCCCGGTGACGGCCACCCTTTGATCCAACAAGGAGGTCCTGGTCTGACGATCGGCTTGTTGGTACCGGGCACGCATGATGCGCAAATACTTCAAGCGTTCGTCCAAAGTCAGCTGTTCTCCTCCTGTTTTCATGGCTACCTCTGGTAACGTTTTCTTTTGGGAGAATCAGTCCCTCTTCGGTAACATTTTACCAGAGAACGCGCCAACTGGCGTGTTTAACGAAATTGGTATATACTGAGATGGTGTTGCAATGATCAAAGCAACTCCTACATTTTGACAGTAAATATCGGTACTGACAGCGCTGTTGGAATGACATTGTTTCCGAGGAGGCACGCCAGGCTGCAAACGGCTCCCAACCTCACCAGCAGCCATAGCAAGGCAATAGCGAGCAAGCAAGGTTTTGTCATTCGCGAGGGATGTTTTCCCTTTCTGCCAACCTTCGCTTCTGGCAGCGCCAGCCACAGGAGGTATTGATGAGTGATTCCACAACTGTGCGCGACGGTTTCATCGCGATGATGATCCACGATTGGTGCAAGACGGTCTTGAATGCCGATGGAAAATGGACCGGCCACCAAAAATTCGATCCGCAAGCCCAGGGCGGAGTAGCGTTTGGACCGAGCGACGCCGTGACCGGCACCCAGCTGCGGGAACTGTTTGGCGCGCAGGTGGTTGAGTACGTCAAAAAACATGAGGAAATCAGATGGGGCGCTGCCGATAGCGTGGTGGCAGCGATAGGAATAGCTGATCGAGTGCAGAAGGCGATGTATCAACTCCAAGATGCCCACGGCACAATTATCAGCGAGCGTGAGTTGCCAGAGGTCCTCAAGTTAAGGCTGTTTCCCTATCCCCCATTCTATCCCTACTATGGCGAGGCTGTGACGGCCTGGGACCCGCATCTGGCGGCCCAGCTGCTACGGGATGCGGTTTACACCATCCAGACCCAATCGGCAACGCTGCCGATACTGCTGGCCGCACAACGGCCTTTCCGTCGTTTCCCCCACACCACTTACATGCCGCATCTTTCACTCGAGCTGCACCAACGCTTCGCGGCCACCCTTTTCCTGTTAGTGAACAAGCAACTCCGCCAATTGCAGGCAGCAGGACGCCCCTTTACTGATTTGACCAACCTGCACTTCAGCGTAATTACAGCTGTCCCCGATCCACTGGAGCTATTCTACCGTTTGCGCGACGTGACCGCCTATCGGAAGGCGACGCGAGACCTGCGGGCAGATCTGTACAAGAGCATTTTCCAGGCCGAGTGCACAGCGCTCCCTGGCGCCAGCGCCGCTGCTAATCCCTTTGAGTACTACACCTTCGATGGTCTGGTACTGGTGTACGATGAAGCGCAAACTGTACTCGACGCCATCCAGGCGTCGGCTGACCGGCGCCACACGCTGCGTTCATTGACAGTTGAAGTAATCGAATACAGCATCGCACTCAACGGTGGAAACTATTTTAGTCCCCGCCATACACCAGAAGTGCAGCGCTTTACCATCCTGGAGCAGCAGAGTCAGGTATTTCCCACCACCACCCTGGCGCGCTGCCAGCGCTGCAACATACCTGTAGCGGAGCCACTTCCGAGTGGCCTCTGTGAAAGCTGCGAAACCTTGATGCAGAAGCCAAGCAGGATCAAGAATTTAGAGACAGTAGCCACAGACGAAACCGGAAAGACTCAACGCCTGGCTTATGTATTCCTCACCCTGCCAGAGGACCTCCACGCTGAATCCGCGCGGGTGGCGCAACTGCATCTCGATCGAATGATCGAGGATGCGCGCAGGCTTCGGCATCCTGAGGACCCCGCCTGGGCTGATCCCAACTTGCCACGTCTGAGGCCGACGAAAATGGGGCTGTTCGAGTATCTGGAAGCGGTGCTTTCAGTGGAGAGTATGCAACGCGAGATACGCAAGAAGAAACCTGGGGGCGTCAAGCGGATTGCAGAATTTCCACGCCTGACCATCTACGTCATGCGTGAGGGGTTGTTCCTGGAATTCTTCGAGATACTGGAGGAGACCACGGCCCAGATGCATCTCGATCTCAAGATACGCGCCATTTTGTGCGATCTCAAAACACCAGTATGGAGTTTGATGGATCGGTTTACCGATCATCCCCGTGAGCAGGAACGTCGGACCTTAGTAGACACCGGAGGAGGTGAAATAGTGATGTTTACCGATGAGGAAGTCAAAGCAATACGTGATTTGGCGGGCTGGAACAGTAGAGCCGCCGCAAGAACGCAATTACAAGCGCTGGTGCAGATGGCCCGCAAAGGCTCGCTCGAAGAACTCTGTCTGGAAATAGACCGCCGCTGCAAAAAGGGTAAGATATGGAATAATTTCGCCGAAGCTCTGAAAGGGTACCTGCGAAACCTCAAACTGGAAACGAGCAGAACTGGAGATGATACAGAATTTGCCAACCGCGAAAAGCGGGCATTATTCATCAAAAATGTTGCTGACCTCGGCGATTTCAAAGGCCAGTGACCACCATAGGAGGACAATATGACATTCGAAAAACTAGACCGCATCGTTGAGTTGACTATTAAGTATACGACGTTGGGTACGCTGTCCATCGGCGCAGGCGACCAACCGCAATCTACGGTAGACTCCCCCCTGATTAGAATCGGCGGCGAGCCGGTGATTCCAGGCAGTAGCCTGAAGGGAGCGCTGCGCAGTAATCTAGAGGCAATCTTGGCCCAGCGCGGCGTTGCGGTGTGTGTTCCTTATACCGCTATTCCTAACGACATTCGCAAAAGCGGCCGCACAGGCCAGTATCTGCAGGATATCGGACGCCTCAACACATGCAAACCCAATGAAGAAATCTGCCCGATCTGCCAGATGTTTGGCACGGCAGGTGGCGCTCAGGGACTTTCTGGTCATGTAATCGTATTAGATGCGCGGTTAAAGGATACTTTTGATCCGGCCATTCTGACTGAGCGCACACATGTCGCCATCACCCGTGATACGCGCGCGCAAGCAGGCGGTGCATTAGTCAGCGTCGAGGCGGTGGATGCGGGCGTCGAATTTTCCGGCATTATCCGCCTGGTCAATCCCGAGGACTGGATGGTGGGGGCGATTCTGCGCGGGTTGGAAGTGCTGGGCTATCTCGGCGTCGGCGCGAAGAAGACCAGCGGCTATGGGCAGCTACAGGTCGAACCGCAACAGGTGGTCATCCGCAAACTGACCGCCACTGGTTGGGAAGCAACAGCGGGCGACCTGGATGCATACCGCCGGGCATTCGATACGCGCCTGGCCAAAGCGACAGGTTAAAACGATGCTCACCGGGCAATGGGTTCACGTGGAATGCCAGCTGACCAGCGCGTTTCACACCCGCCGCCAGGGTTACGCCAACCTGTGGAAGTGCGCCCCCTTCGTGCTCGGTTCGACGCTGCGGGGAGCGCTACTGACGGCTTTGATCACTAAGGCCTATGACGATCTCGCCATCCAGAACAAGGATTACAAAACCCAGGGGCCAGCAGCGCCGTTCTTTACCGCACCGCTCCGAGCGTATTTCACGTTTGGGCGCTTTGAGAAAAATGTCGAAACCCAAATGGAGTCCCACGCGCGGATTGCCGTGGAGCGCGGCCACGGCTCCGTTGCCGAGGGCGCGCTGCTCAGTGTGGAGGCAGTTAAGGCCGGAACGCCCTTCGAATTCGAGGTGCTGCTTCCGGGTGACGATGGCACACTCGCGCGAACGGTTCGCGATGCAGTGACGCTGATGTCGGAAGTGACCAGCCTGGGCAGCCTGCGCTCCCTGGGTATGGGGCAGTTTGTAGTTCAAGACAGCGCTGTTGCAACGTTGGATACCTACACACAAAAGTTCCATGTCCCGCCCGCGGATAAATCGCTGAACATATACTGGAAAACCCCCTATGTCTTGGCCGCAGGCGAGACGCCCTGGACTGGCAACACCACGGTTCTGGCGCAACAGCTCCATAGCGAATTACAGCAGCTACTCCAGGTACTGGCGCCAGGACTCCGCCCGCCAGTCTTTGAACGCGTGGATACGCGCATCAAGCCAGATTTCGTGGGGCGTTGGTCTTTCGAGAACGGGACACGGGAGAACCGTCTGGTCGCCTGGCCGGGAAGCGCCTTCACCGCCCATGTAGCCGAGCCGGGCGATTGGGATGCGGCGTTGCGGTTAGCGCAGGTCTTTGGCTGGGGTGAATGGGCGGAGTGGGGCTTTGGAAGATGGGCCTGGGAGGTTGCCACTGAACATGCATCCTGACGCGCTGACCCTGCCACCGTTCCAGCTTGGGGTGTATCGTCTCACCCTCGAAGCACGCGAGCGCTTGACTTTGCCTACCTATAAAGGCGGCGTGTTGCGTGGCGGCTTTGGCTATGCCTTCAAGCAAGGCGTGTGTGTCCAACCGGATCGCCCGCACTGCACGGGCTGTCCCCTAACCGCGAGCTGTGTGTATGCGGCAGTATTCGAACCAGCGCCGCCCACGGATAGCGCCGTACTGCGCAAGAATGCCGCGATACCGACGCCCTTCATCATCGAACCGCCGCCAGAGGCCCGACACAACTATGCTGTGGGAGAACTGCTAGACTTTCACCTGGTGCTCGTGGGACAGGCGCTGGGCTATCTGCCCCACTTCCTCGTCGCCTTTCGACGTCTGGGCGAGTTCGGACTGGGTGAGAGACGTGGACGCTTTCGCCTCCAACAGGTAGTAGCAATTCACCCCTGGCAAGACATAAGCGAAACTATCTACGCTGATGAGGTGCTACAGTCGTTACCACAACTGTACGTCACAGAGGCCGAGATAGCAACCCAGGCACAAGCATTACCAGAGGCGCAACTCAGCATTCATTTTCTCACCCCCACCCGGCTGCAGAACGCTGGACAACTGGTGCGCGAGGGACCACCTTTTGCCGTGTTAGTGAAGGCGCTGTTGGGCCGTATTTCATCTCTAGCCTATTTCCACTGCGGTGCGCGCTGGGAGACTGATTTTCGTGCATGGATTGACCGAGCCGAGACGGTACAGATTGAAGAAGCTGCCACAGGCTGGGACGATTGGGGGCGTTTCTCCAGCCGCCAGCAGCAGCACATTAACATGGGAGGATTGATCGGACATAACCGTTACCAGGGACAACTGGCGCCTTACCGCGCCCTGCTGACCCTGGGCACCTTGCTGCATGTGGGCAAAGGGACGGTGTTTGGAAACGGGAAATTCACGGTAACCGAGTAAAGCCTGGCTATTCCGCATTCTCGTCATCAGCGCCGGATTCCGTCCGCAGCACGCGGCTATCAACCAACGGTATAAGCGCCAGTTCCCGAATGCGGTCCAGGCGAAAGACACGTTCGGCTTGCGCTCGCCGACAAAAGCCCACCAGATAGAGTTCCTCGCCGTAGCGGGTGCAGCGGCGCTCGATGCGGTAGGGTTCAACAATCCGTCGCGTCGTTTCGTCGCGTCCGGCGGTGTAGTAAGCCAGCTCCAACGCCAGACCGTCCTGTAAGGCCTGTTCAATGATGGGCAGGCTCTCTTCAATCTTCAAGGTCGGCTGTGTCCACATCGGGAAGGCTGAGCGTCCGGCAAAGGCATCCTGTAAAGCAGCTCGCACACGCTGCGCACTGGCTTCTGCGGCAGTCAAATCCCCCGGCGCGAGTTGCGCCGCCAACCGTTCCAGCACCTCATCTGGCAGCGCAGCAGGCAAGGGCAATACCGTACCCAAGTCACGGTACACGCGCGCTGCGAGCCACAGCAACGCAGCGCCGCCTTTCCCCAGTCCCCTATCCTGTTCTGACGTCGTGGTCTGAGGCAATTCCACCCACGGCGGCGCGTCTTCCTGTTGGGTGAGTCTGCGCACCAACAGCGGCAACTTCCCCTCATCCACTGCCACCGCACGCCGTCCCAGAGTCCGCAACACCAGCTGCCGGCCCCGGCGACTGCGCTGCAAGCGCGCCAGAATCTCCGGGTCGCTCACTTCCAACACGGTGAGCCGTTGCACACGCATCCGTGCCGCCCCCGCTGCCCAGGCAGTGAGCGTGGCAACCTCAGCTCCGGTGAGAGGGCGTTGCGCCACGGTGTTGAGCTGCGTGAGCAGCGCTTCGGCAGTAGCGCCGCGCTGCAACGCGCGCACCCAACTCGCCTGCGTAAGCCGATAGGCGCCCGAGGCCTGCCTTGCGGCGCAAGTCGCGAGCGTCACCACAGCCAGGGGATCGCAGGCCACGCCGGGCGGCGTGAAATCGAATTCCACCCCCAGCATGAAGGGTGGCGGAGGCGCGGGTTGAGGTGCGGGACCCCCGAGCAGGTAAGCGCCCCATGCCGTAAGGTGTAGCCCGGATGCTTCGGCAGTGATGACGCCCAAAGCCGTCAAAGGGCCGCTCAACAGGGCGAGCAAAGCCTCGGTCAGCTGCGTTTCTGGCTCCCAGGCGTGCGCTCCCAAGGCTGAGCGTGGCGCTGGATCATACGCTAATAACCGCGCAGCCAGCGCTTCGGCGCTGCCCAAAGCGGCAGAGTGCGTGGCAGAGCGCGTCAACTCGCGCACCAGAGCCGCGTGCAGTGTGCTGGTAATGCCCAGCCGGTAGGCAGGCAGGCGAAAATCTGCCCACTGTTTAGCGTTGGGCGTAGCGAACGCGGGCCACAGAGCCTGCAATTGGGCAGCAGGCGCGGCAGCCAACCATTCCCAACCCGCTGGCGTCAAGACCAGGAACTGCCCAGCGGGACCAACCAATCCCGCAGCCACAGCCAGATAGTGCCAAAAGCGCCGTCGCGGGGCGCGCAGTTCCCCTACCAGAGCCGGATGGGCGGGCACCTGGCAACAACGCGCGCCCCACTCGCGCAGGAATGCGGGTGGAAGCCAGCGCCCGTGCACCAGGCGCGGCGGGTCAGCCGCGAGCAACGCCAGCAACTGCACCAGATCGTGCAGCACCGGCAGTGGCACAGCGGGCGCCAGAGGACGTTGCGGAGGACGCAGGGGGACCGGATAATGGGCAAGCATGTCTGCCGGAATGAGCAGATCGCGAGACTCTGGATCCCAGAAGATGAGACCCAGGAAGTAGAGCTGCTCCACAGGTGAGGCGGGATGCTCCCAGGGGCGCGTCGGGCTGGCGGCGTCCCAGGGGCGGAACTCGCGGAAATCGCCATAACGACGGGCAAGGTGATATCGTGGCAATCGGCCACCGGCAGCAACCAGGTCGGCTAACACCATGCGCTCCTCAACGCTCAGACTTGCCAGCAGGTCGCCCAGTGCAGAGAGGTCGCTGAGCGTTGCCAGGGTCAGCGCCACCAATTCAGCCTTAGGCAGATTGCGTGGCACGTGGGCGCCGCGCAGCAAAGCCATCACATACAACAGGGGATAGGGAGTAGCCTCCAGCAATGCGCGCAATGGCAATAGGTTCATGGCAGAATCCTCCGTTTTGGTGTATACTACTGGTAACGAAATCTTAGCACTCTCATGATTTTCGCACCAGCTACACGCTTTTCGGGCTTTTTTTGAACATGCCACGTAACGAGCACAACAGTGGTGGCAGGTGAGCACATTTACAGGCAAACAGGTATCATAGTGGGGGAAAAAGACGCACAACCGAGACCTTCTACTATGCCAGGTGGGAAATGAAGAGCCTCTAATAAATGGGAGTCCGAACCCAGGCCCCGATGAAGAGGGGATTGAAACGATTGGGAAAAGGTGCTCTACGATTTTCCTGCCGTGTCCGAACCCAGGCCCCGATGAAGAGGGGATTGAAACTAGAAAGCCGCCCTCGAGGTAGAGCGTTTTTCCGATGTCCGAACCCAGGCCCCGATGAAGAGGGGATTGAAACTACCTGGAAAGAGGGCGTGCCCAATTGGACGCTGACGTCCGAACCCAGGCCCCGATGAAGAGGGGATTGAAACTTGTAGCACCAATTGGCATCACGGCGATTCCAGCCTGTGTCCGAACCCAGGCCCCGATGAAGAGGGGATTGAAACAATGCTGGTCTGGTGGGTCATGCTTTATCCCTCGAGTCCGAACCCAGGCCCCGATGAAGAGGGGATTGAAACTCCTTACGAGCGAACATCTTGACCCCCTTCAGAAAGTCCGAACCCAGGCCCCGATGAAGAGGGGATTGAAACCACTTCACCAGGTACGCCACGTTGCGGCTCTTGTAGGTCCGAACCCAGGCCCCGATGAAGAGGGGATTGAAACATTATTGACATGGACTATGAGACGCCCGTCGGATGTCCGAACCCAGGCCCCGATGAAGAGGGGATTGAAACTAGAGAAAATGCTCTCGTTGAATCGAGGTAGACAGAGTCCGAACCCAGGCCCCGATGAAGAGGGGATTGAAACAACTTTTCTGCGACCTGAATAGCAGCGTCGCGATTGGTCCGAACCCAGGCCCCGATGAAGAGGGGATTGAAACTTTAACTTTTTCCGCGGTCAGTAAGTCTGTAAGAAGTCCGAACCCAGGCCCCGATGAAGAGGGGATTGAAACTCTTGCTGCTGCCAGACCAACTCATCAATTCTGGCACGTCCGAACCCAGGCCCCGATGAAGAGGGGATTGAAACACATGGACCATGAGACGCCCGTCGTCTGTGCGATAGGTCCGAACCCAGGCCCCGATGAAGAGGGGATTGAAACACAACTACCACGTTAGTGCCCTTTAGGCCGTAAAATGTCCGAACCCAGGCCCCGATGAAGAGGGGATTGAAACTATCCCCGCCTCAACCAACTCTTTGTAAGCCGTGTCGTCCGAACCCAGGCCCCGATGAAGAGGGGATTGAAACATGAGCGGGTAGAGTTGGTGAATCAGTACTTTCGCCAAGTCCGAACCCAGGCCCCGATGAAGAGGGGATTGAAACCTGTAAATGCACGTCCTATGATTCCACTTTACGCAATAGTCCGAACCCAGGCCCCGATGAAGAGGGGATTGAAACTTGGTCAGGCCATTCCCACTTCCCCCTGACCATGTGTCCGAACCCAGGCCCCGATGAAGAGGGGATTGAAACTTTTGAAGGTCAAAATGCTACCCGCGCCATCGAAGTCCGAACCCAGGCCCCGATGAAGAGGGGATTGAAACTCGTAGTGTTTGAGAATGTCTGCATACCAGGCAATAAGGTCCGAACCCAGGCCCCGATGAAGAGGGGATTGAAACGCCCAGGCGGGCGGCTCCATTGTCACCCCTGACTCGTCCGAACCCAGGCCCCGATGAAGAGGGGATTGAAACATAGTAACCTCACCAGGGATGAAGCGCAATCCCCTGGGTCCGAACCCAGGCCCCGATGAAGAGGGGATTGAAACTTCATTGGGAGGGAAATATCCCACCCGGATACATCCAGGTCCGAACCCAGGCCCCGATGAAGAGGGGATTGAAACTCAACAGAGACATACGTCCCCAGCAGAGCGGTAAAGGTCCGAACCCAGGCCCCGATGAAGAGGGGATTGAAACATCCACGCTTCGGTGGGATACCACCCTTCTGATGTAGGTCCGAACCCAGGCCCCGATGAAGAGGGGATTGAAACTTTACCGCGCATTATGACAGTGACTCGGTGATATTAGGTCCGAACCCAGGCCCCGATGAAGAGGGGATTGAAACGACATCTCACCGACAGCCTCGATAACGCCGGCGGCCGGGTCCGAACCCAGGCCCCGATGAAGAGGGGATTGAAACAAGGGCCAGCCTCCCCCGCACACAACCCCCACCACTATCGTCCGAACCCAGGCCCCGATGAAGAGGGGATTGAAACAACATTCGTGCTACCTGCGACCACAGTGTGGGCGATGTCCGAACCCAGGCCCCGATGAAGAGGGGATTGAAACTTGTGTTCGGACAAGGATAACACCGCCATCCCGTTCAGTCCGAACCCAGGCCCCGATGAAGAGGGGATTGAAACCTGAACCCACCGGGTTGGAGGGGAAGTAAACTCCGGCGTCCGAACCCAGGCCCCGATGAAGAGGGGATTGAAACTTTTGCTGCATCAAGTGCGTCTCTGGCGACGTCTGCCACGTCCGAACCTGGTTGGTTTTCAATGGACCAGATGATTATGTGGGAACAACTGGCGGTGGAGGGCAGTGCAGTGTCTGGCCGTTTACCGGCAACCCTTTTGACCCAAACAATCAAAGCCCTAAAGTGCGTGACGATCCAGCCGAAGCAGCAAGACGCTATAGTTTGGTCTACGACTGGATTAAGGACAATGATCCAAACGCCCAGGTATTTGCAGGCGGAATATTGCGTCTCTCGTCAGTCGGACGAGGTTGGTGGAACACTTTCCTGAACACGTTCGCCTTCAGAAATGAGTTGTACAAAGTGGAAGGTGTGCATGTTCATAGCTACCCTGATTGGTCAACGGGATCAGAGCGCCGGGACCACTACTGTATGCCCGAGAGGGTACAACAACTCAATACCTGGTACAATAGTTACCACGTCGGTAAAGGTCTTGGCGATCGGCCCATTTGGATTACTGAAACAGGTGCTGGAGATTGCAGCCTGTATGGATCCACACAGTGGGATCCACAAGGGTGGTTGACTGTCCGGGATGCTGTCATGAACCCTTGACTTGGTGGTTTGCCGGCGATCCCCAATGCATCTTTTGATGCTGGGGGGATTGTCGCCGATTTGCTAACGATGGGAGTAGGAAGTAAATTCGTAAATGCGGTACAGTTTGGATCCACAGCAAGCAAGATTACTGACCTGGCCGGATTAGCCTGGGATTGGGGTCCTACCGCTGTCGCTGCTATTCAACATCAGGCATCACTCGCAGACGCTACTGGTTTGTTTCTTGACATTGGAGGTATGGTTTCACCCATTCCGATATGGGCAGATGCTATGAGTCTACTGGTAACCTTATCGCAAGGTCATTGCTACACACCTTGAAGGTTATGTAAACATGTTTGAAGTACAAGAATTACAGTTAGAAATGATTATCGGTATATTGGCGTTTTCAGGCGGAGTTTTGTCTGTAGGTTGGGGATGGAAAATATGGCGGCGCCCCGATAAGCTAAGACCAGGATCATTGATGTATCGATTTCTCCTGGCTGATTGGCGAACAGGTCCACGTTCCAACTCTAGCAAGCTCCAAGGGCTTACTGAGAAGCGTATCAAGTATTATGCCATCCGGGCTCTCATAGGGGGTATATTTGGTGCTTTGACAGGTCTGATATTAGTCTTTGGATTCCGATGATTGAGCTTACCTCCATTTGCCAGACGACAAATGGGTTAGAATAAGTTGAAGCGATGGCCACCGCGTCAAATCCGTGCTGAACGGCGTGACCACCTACTACATCGGCACCCGCTTTGAGTGGCGGAGCACTACCAGCAACATGACGCGGTACTACACCCTGGGCACCCAGCGCGTCGCCCAACGGCAAGGCGGCGCGCTGATCTGCCTCCACGGCGACCCTCTGGGCTCGGCCAATTGCACCCCGACGACCCGCGCGGTTGACAAAACGGCGGTTCCTGGTAAAATCTTCTCCGGTTCGGCCCCATCGTCTAGTGGCCTAGGACGCTGGCC
>Ga0208196_1003955_pt1 | contig 11929 bp, 3 predicted proteins | sample AD_JPNNA7_MetaG_FD_184443 | JGI IMG/M metagenome (GOLD analysis project Ga0208196, IMG submission 184443) | Active sludge microbial communities of municipal wastewater-treating anaerobic digesters from Japan - AD_JPNNA7_MetaG (SPAdes) (version 2) | ecosystem: Engineered > Bioreactor > Anaerobic >...
CGGCTGGGCCGTGGGTGCAGGAGTCGGCGTCGGCGTTGCCGTTGCAGTCGATGTACCGACGGACAGGTAGGCGCCACCGCCGATACCGCCGCCACCACCGCCACCACCGCCGCCGCCCGCGGCGCTGCGGACGTCGATGTAGTTGGCCTTTGTCATGTTCCCGCTGCCCTTGCTGTTCCATGTAGTGAGGGTGACGGTATACTTCCCGTACCGGTACGTGTGGACAGGGTTCTGCTCGGACGAGGACTTCCCGTCGCCAAAGTCCCACAGCCACCCGGTCGGATACCCGATCGAGGTATCGTAGAAGTGGACTTCGAGCATCTCCATCCCGTAGGTCGGTTCCGCAGTGAAGTCAACGACAGGAACGGTGCTGTTCGTCCGGAGGTTGAGGTGCGTCAGCTGCCCTGCACGGAAGGGGTACGTGGCCATCCAGGCACCCGAAGTCTCGGCATCCTGGCACTCTGCCCTTATCCCGTCGACGTAGAACTCGATCGGCGCAGCGTTCTCGATGACGCCGAAGACCAGCAATCTCGGGTCAGTCGTCCCCGGTCCGCCGTACTGCCCGGGTGTCACGATCGTGAAGGGGTTTCCGGCCCCCTTGTACACACCCGGAACCCGTGCCTCGACGCGGGCGCCGGCAGGCGCCGGTTCACCGTCACGGATGGTGACTGTCCCGTAGAACTCGTGGGGCATGACGGGTATGATAGTGGATGTCGGGGTCGGTGAAACGGTCGGTGTCGGTGTTACGGTGCGAGTCGGGGTCGGTGATGCCGTCGGTGTGGGTGTTCCAGTCGGCGTCGCGGTAGCAGTCGGTGTCGGTGATGCCGTCGGAGTTGGTGTTGCAGTGGGTGTCGGGGTCACCGTGGGTGTCGGCGTGATGGTGGGAGTCGGAATCCCCGTCAGGACAAGGTTCACGTTCTTGTAGCCAGCGGCCGAGAACGTGGAGGTCTGCGGCGCTCTGTATCCGTTGACATAAAATTCAACAGGAATTGTACATCCGCACTCGTATTCCGATGACGAGACCCATGCCATGAGCTGCTCATAGGACCCGGCAGTTGTGACAGTTATGTCACCCCGGACCGTCCCGTAGACCTTCGTTTCGATGAGTGTCCCTACGGGAGCAGGGGCACCGTTGATCGTGACCGTCCCGTAATAGGTACAGGGGATCGGTGGTGGAGAATCGGCTGCCACGATTCCGGTCATCAGCCCGATTACCAGGAAAAAAATGAGTATTTTGGTTGACATTGCTCTCCTCGTGGATGCCGGGACGTGCCGCGATCAGGCACTGATTGCAGCCAGGGTCCCGGGTGAGTTCATGAACAGCCAGTAGCCCTTGAACGGGTACATCGGGTTCGTGTCGCTGTGGCTGCCCGAGCCGCCGTTGATCAGGGACGTCTCGTACGCCTGCGATGCCGCGTTGAACCCGATGACCTGGGTCCACTGGTTCCTGACAGAGGTCAGGGTATCCCTCGCACTCGCAGGGCTCACGTCAGAGAACCCGATCGCGTTCCAGCCGGTAGCAAGGTCCTTTGTCGGCGGTGTCGCCAGCGGGTCGTTCTTGTACGTCAGGGGCACGTCCACGGTGCCCGTCGAGTAGATCCAGATCCCGTCGAGCGGCCTGATCATGGATTCTGCCGTCATCTGCTGCCATGACATGCTCCCTGCATCGTACAGGAAGATGGAACGGCCGCCGGTATCGACAACGCCGATGAACACGGTCCCGACGGTGTTGTGCCCGTCAGCAAGCGCCTTGGGCGTCGAGACGAAGTTCCAGCCGGGGTAGAGCCTCATCGTGCTTGCCGGAGGTGTCGTCGGGGTCGGGGTGGGAGTTCCCGTGTAGGTCGGTCCAGCCGTGACAGTAATATACCCGTTCTTGGTCGTGGAGGAGGTTCCCGAAAGACCCGTGATGGTGAGGGTTACCGCATAGGTTCCCGGGCTCTCGTACACGTGGAGCGGGTTCTCTTCGTTGGAGGTGTATCCGTCACCGAAGTTCCACTCCCAAGTGGCCGGAGACCCAATCGAGATATCAGTGAACTGGACGGAGAGCGGGGCAGGCCCGTACGTCGGTGAACCGGAGAAGTCTGCCTGGAGGGCAGTGTTGCTCTCGACCTTGAAGGTCAGGATCTTGTACGTGTCGTCGATTGCCGGGTTCTCGAACCCTGCGATCAGATATGGTGAGATGCTCTGCCACCCGATCAACCGGTCCGGGCCATCGATGGTGAAGAGCTTGCTCCACCGGAATGGTACTGCAGATACCACGAACTCACGCATCGTGTCATAGGAGTACAAACCGCAGTCACCGGTCTGGTTACATTTGTAGATGGAATTCCACCAGTTGATCTTTTTGTCAGGAATGATATCGAGCCTGTGGTTGAACATCGGGTGCTGAAGAACTACCCAGTACGTTCCCGGTTCCAGCATGAGCGTGTTGATATCATCCTTGAGATCGATGGAGAATGTGGCGTCGGGACATTTGACCTCCTTCGTGTTGAATATGTACTTCTTTCCTGCAACCTTGTTCTCCCCAAAGACCCAGTACGCAATCGGGACAGGTGAGTAGAACTCCTCTGCGGTATCGGCCATGATTCCCGTCGCAGTACCGCTCACCACGATGGATACCGGGTCACAGCAGACGATCTTGACAGTTTTCGGGGCGATATCTCCGGTAATGGTTGGCTTATTCAGGGTGAATGGTTTCTTGGTCCATGCTGCACAGGATGTGCCCGCAGGGGAGCATTCATGGCACTGCGCGCTTTCGAGGGCCTGCCAGTCGTCCGGCCGGCTCGATGCATAAATGGTGTAGTCTCCGGTATCGATGGTGAGGTTCTTCGTGTACCAGTTGTATTCCCAGGTATTGTCGGACCGGACAGAGACAGTGGTAAAGGTCAGCGGGTGATCCTTGATAACAGGGCCCTTGCCATCCATGTTCGCACCGGCACAGTCCGTGCAGGGTCCCTTGATGAAGAGATAGACAACGTCGCTGTCGGTATTCGTACCCTTGATTTTGACTGTCTCTCCCATGTATCCCGAACTTGCCGGCTTTCCGTACACATAGGTATCGAAGGTGACCACGCCCTTGGTGACTGTCACCGTTGTCTCTGCATGCGGCGTGTTGGGATCGAAGTAAGGTTTCCACTCCTGGATGGCAATTGTATACGTTCCAGGTTTCGTGTCAACGCTCGTCTCCCAACCAACGTAGTGGTAGGTCTTATTATTGATGATTGTTGTTGGTAAATCCTTGTAACCAATTATTGCGTAGTAATAAAGCCCATTATCGGGGTAATGGGGGACCGTGTCGTATACGTTCTTTAAGCATCCACTGCATTCCACCGTGGTATTCCGGTAATAACCGGTTGAATCAAGTATCACACCTGATTGTGGATGGACAATCATGGGGGGCTGATCACAGGGTATTCCTGTCATCATCCCTGAGCAGTCTCGTACAGAGAGGAGATAATACGTATCCCGCCCCTCTATGATCGACATGTAAGTATTTCCCCTGATGATTGTTGCAGGTGAAGGCCAGATTTTCAGAGTATCAAATCCCCCCAGCGTGCACGTCATCGTTGGTGATACTGTCTTTCCGGTATACGTGGTCCCGTCAGGAGCTTTATAATTCTCCTTCATCTTGTTGAGGTTAAGTTCTGCAGAGACAACGTAGGTCCCCGTCTTGTAAATCCATGTCCCGCTCTGGGTGCGGGCATCCGTAAACCATCCCCGGGTTGGGTTCACCGGAACCCAGTAGTACGCGGAATCATTGGGTGCAATTCCAGTCAGTGGAATTGTTTGTGTGCTGTCCTGGTAGAGATAGGTATAATCTGTCCCGTCAGGGGCACGGACTTTTATCGTCAGGAACCCTTCGAGTGCGGCATTGGGTCTCTGCTGCGTGACTGTGAAAGCATTGGTCTCTATCCGGAAGTTGAGGTAATCTCCAGCAGGAATTGTCTGGCCTGAAACGTCCTTATTTCCATTGTTATCCCAGATTTTTACAGAGATTTGCGGATCGACAACGTTAAATGCAACGGGGCCCTTTGTTCCTGTCCACTGATACCATGGTCCTGTTTTCCCCACAAAAGTCTGCGGAGAGACATAGAAATTTGTTGGAGTTCCGACTGTAAGGATAGAGCTGGGTTGATCTGCAGTTGAAGTGCCGGGAGCCCAATATGCAATCTGGGCAGCAGAACCGAGCCCTGCAGTAATATCCAGCCCCTCTTCACCGATGAACACATCTCCGCCTGCCGGGACCTTGTTGATGCTCGGTGTGGGAGTCGGCGTGGGAGTCGGCATTATTGTCGGTGTCGGGGTTGGCGTGGGGGTTCCTGTTGTCGGCGTCGTTGTGGGGACAGGCACCGTGTAGGTCAGGGCGATTGCGCTCTTTCCCCCCTCCTGGTACACCGCCGTCGGCGTCGCCTGGTAACCGTTCACCCAGAAAACGATGGTCTGGCCGATTTCGGAGGAATCGGCAGTAACGACAAGCTTGTCATCCCAGTCATCCGGTCCACCGAATACCCCCGGCGTCGTGACAGTGATGGACCCGCGGACGTTGTCATTGATCTTTGCAATTATCGTGCTTCCTGCCGGAGCCGGTCCGAGATTATTCGAGACCGTACCATAGAACTGGTGTGCGATGGCTGGTGTCGCTGCCGCTACACCGAACAGCAGGAAAACGATGGCGATGGCCAGGAGACCACCCTGTATCATGTTCCAGTTTTTTTCTTTCATCTAGAGCACCCCCTGATAAAGGGCATTTGCATTCATGGATATCCAGTACCCGTGTGTCGGATACATCATGCGTGTGTCAGAGTACCTTGGATCGGTACTTCCCCGGATAATTGGGTCTTCCGGCGTTGCACCGTTACGGTAGCCGATCACCATGTTCCAGTTGCTGCCGATCGAGATGAGCGAGTCCCTCGCGGACATCTGGTTGACACCGGAGATTCCTATGGCATTCCACCCGGTGTACAGCTGTTTCTGTGGCGGGACCGGGATGCTGCTGGTATCGAACTGGAGCGTGACATCCATTCGCCCGACCGAATAGATCCAGAGGCCGTCGAGAGGTAGTACTTCGTCGGTTGCCCGTAACTGCTTCCACATTCCTGTCGACCCGTCATAGAGCAGGATTGCCCTACCGCCCATGTTCACCCCCCCGAAGACCTGCTGGGCAGTCTTGTGGCCGTCGGCAAGTTTCCGTGGGGTCGAGACGAAGTTCCAGCCGGGGTAGAGGGAGATCACGTTGGCGGGCGGTGCGGGAGGTGCAGGCAGCACGGAAATATACTGGGTCCTCGTGGCAACGTTCGAGCCCCCGTCATTTGCAACGGTGAGCCTCACAGTGTAGTTGCCCGGCACGTTGTAGATGTAAGCCGGGCTCTGGGTCGTCGATGTTCCCCCGTCACCGAAGTCCCAGTTCCAGGAGGAGATGCCCTGGCCGGAAGAGAGATCGGTGAACTGGACCGTCAGCGGTGCGTATCCCTGGGTGGGCGTCGCGTTGAACCATGCGACGGGTGGGGTGTTCCTGACATAGATGTAGTCCGGCTCGATCTTTGCGTTCACACCTTTTGCGTTACTGACGGTCAGGCTCACGGTATATTTCCGCGGGGACGTGAACGTGTGGGTCGGGCTCTGGAGGGTCGACGTCGTCCCGTCGCCGAAGTCCCAGAGCCACGTGGTCGGGCCGCCGGTGGAGGTATCAGTGAACTGGACTGTCAAAGGAGTGATTCCGGTCAGGGGTGACGCGACGAAATTCGCAGTCGGTAATGCGATATCCGTCACCACGATGTACGCAGGTTTCGTGTTTACATTGTATCCCCCGTTGTTCGTGACGTTCAGGCGGACGGTGTAGGTTCCCGGTGTCTGGTAGGTGTGGGAGGGGTTCCTCTCCGTCGATGTACTCCCGTCACCAAAGTCCCAGGACCAGGAAACCGGGTTTCCTGTCGACTGGTCGATGAAATTGACCGTCAGCGGCATGGTGCCGCTCCGTGGCGAGGCGGTGAATTCTGATACCGGAGACGGAATATTGGAGACGGTGATGTACCCGGTCTTTATGACCGTGTCCGATCCCCCTTCGTTTGTTACCTTGAGTTTGACAGCGTAGGTCCCGACGGCATCATAGGTCCAGGACGGGTGCTGGTCCATGCTATCCACAGTTCCATCGTTATTGAAGTCCCATTCCCATCCTGTTGGATTGCCGGTGGAGAGATCCGTGAAATCGACCGTCAGCGGTCGCGTCCCGGAGCGGGGTGAAGCAGAGAAGTCTGCAACGGGTCCCGGTAAATTATCAACGGTGATATAGGCATTCTTCGTGTTGGAATTGGCACCCCCTTCGTTCGAGGCTGTCAGGCGGACGGTGTAGGTTCCCGGTGCCTGATAGGTGTGGGAGGGGTTCTTCTCCGTTGAGGTTGATCCATCTCCGAAGTCCCACGACCAGGATGTCGGGTTGTTTGTCGAGAGGTCCGTAAAGTCAACTCTCAGGGGTTTTATCCCTGTCCGGGGAGCACCGGTGAAATCGGCCTCTGGAGCAGGGACCTGCGAGACGGTAATGTATCCCGTCTTTGTTTCGTGATCTGCCCAGGCCTTGGAATAATCAACGGTGAGCTTCACCGTGTAGGTCCCATCGCCCGGATATGTCCAGGTTGGGTTTTTCGCGTAACTGTCCGTAACGCCATCGTTATTAAAGTCCCAGGCCCACTCCGTCGGGTTCCCGGTCGAGAGATCGGTGAAGTACACGGTGAGGGGTTTTATTCCGGTCCGGGGTGATGCGGTGAAGTCTGCAACAGGTCCGGCAACAGTAATGTAGTCGGTCTTTACAGCCGGAGTACTGCTTCCCCCGCTGTTCGATGCGGTGAGGGAGACAGTGTAGGTCCCGGGCTCGGCATAGGTATGGCTTGGGTTCTGGAGTGTTGAGTAAGATCCATCCCCGAATGTCCAATACCAGGATGTCGGGTTGTTGGTCGAGAGGTCAGTGAACTGGACGGTGAGCGGCCTCTGCCCGGTCAGGGGGGAGGCGGAAAAGTCTGCGACGGGGACAAGCGAAGGTCTCACTTCAATATAATTATTCTTCACTTCCGTCTTGGTACCAAAGCTTCCTGTTACCGTAAGTGAGACACTGTAAGTCCCGGGTATGTCATAGCGGACAACCGGATTTCTTTCCGTTGATGTACCGGGAGTCCCTCCAGGGAAACTCCAGGAGTAACTGGTCCCACTGACTGTCGAGGTATCGGTAAAAGAAACGATCAATGGTGCTGTCCCCACAGTAGGTGTCGCAGTAAAGTCAGCCCTGGGCCCGACGGTGACGACGGTGGACATGGAACTTGTCCCTGCGCAGGGCTGCGCAATGCACCTGCTTGCCGTGAGGGTGACAGTGTAGCTACCATCGGAAGTAAATGTATGAGTCGGGTTGCTTTCGTTTGAGGTAAACCCGTCCCCAAAGTCCCACACCCAGCATGTCGGGTACCCTGCACTGGTATCTGTGAAAGTGACTGTCAGAGGTACAGTTCCAGATGGAGGAGAGGGGTTCGTGGTGAAACTTGCGTTCAGGGCGTTCCAAAGCGGGAAGTAATCGATGTTGGTGTCCCCGTTCACCGTGTAGTAGTTCACGATAAATTCGTCTTCATTATGCCCGAATTTCTGGGAGTGCCCCTGGCCATCGGGTTGTGCCCAGTAGTTGCCGCCCAGGTACTTGCCCCCCACGATATTGGGGCCGGGCTGCTTGAGGACATTCCACGTATTGTAGTGGATCATTCCGCCGAAGGCCCTGTTTTCCGTGTTATTGAAACAGTTGTTGTAGATGTTGTTATCCTGCGAATCCTTGATCAGGACACCAACATTGCCGTTCCCTGCAATACAGTTGTTTTTCAGGGTGTTGGCGTTGGCATAGTCAAGTTTCACCCCAATTTGGTCATTGTCGCAGACAGTGTTCCCATCAAGGACGTTCTGGCTCGTTATCCTGGCATAGTCATATCCATGGACCGAGATACCAGCCAGGGCGTTGTTCTTGACAATGTTTTCAACCAGTTCATTTCCATCGCTCAAGAGGAATGCTGAAGTGAGGAAAACTTCTCCGATATCGATACCGGTCGGGTTGAACCGAACTGTATTCCCACGGTAGGTGTTGCCTGATGCTCCCCGGCTGACAATTCCATACACTCCATTGTGGTCGGCAGTGTTATTGACGATGGTGTTGGAAGTCGTGTCATATCCCTGCGGGGAAAGATCAAAGTCATTCAGGGAAATACCTGCTTTACTGTTTTGTTCGACGGAGTTTCCTGAGACAGTGTGGTAAGACGAGTGCGTCAGGTTGATACCATCCCAGGCATTAGACCACGCGTGGTTATCGGCCACCACAATACCTTCTGAAGGATAATTACCACATTCGAGGATGAAAATACCGTTATTGCCGTTTGTATCTGCTGTGTTTGTATTGACCTTCGAATGAGCGATCCATGTCAGGTTGAATCCGTTCAATGCGTTCTGGTTTGCAGTGTTCCGCTCGAAGGTGTTATTATATCCTATTTCCGATAAGATACCGTTAATTCCATTATTGTTTGCAGTATTCAGCTCGAAGATGTTATTAGATCCTGCTTCCAATGAGATACCGTCAATTCTATTATTGTTTGCAGTGTTTTCGCGGATTAAATTGTTGTAGGCGTTTAAAAGATGAATTCCTCTTTCATTATTGGAATTTACAATGTTGTTTTCTATTTGGCCATTGAAATAACCGGGGCATAAAATCCCGTCATAGTTATTACCTTCTATAATATTGCCCCTTATATCGACGTTGTTAGTACTTAAAGTGTAAATACCATAGAGGTTTCCCCTTATCTCGTTGTTCTCGATCAGACCATCAACGGTTGGGTAATAGTCGATGGCAACGTCGAAACCACCGAGTACTCTTAAGTTCTTGACATGGACCCGTTCCAGGCCGGGGTTCACCATGACACAGTCCTGGTCGGGAACCCAGTCATTGGAGAGGTACCATTGAGAACGGGTGGTATTCACGACACCGGTGATAGAGTGTCCATTTCCATCCAGCACAACATCAGATGCAAGAATCTTGAAGGGGGGTTCCCAGTATTCTGTCCCATTGTAGACGACGGAGCCGTGGTAATCGACAATATCATTCATCAGGACATAGGTCCCTGGCTGGTCGATGACCATTGGGCCATAGATCGGTGTCGACGCAGTCGCTGCCATGACAAGGCAGGAAAAGACGAGGAGACCGAATGCGGAGTATCTCCCCTTTTCGGGATATTTATGAGAAAATAGAGACATCTTTCTCACCTCCTCACCGCACCACCACATAATTTGGCATGGTTATCGTGTAATAGTCGGTCGGGCTGTTCTGGATTGTGAGCGTCACTGTGTAAATCCCCGGTATGGAATACACATGAGATACGGATTCCGGTACCCAGTACCGGTTTCCGGGTGGCACAGTTTTTACCAGAGATGTTCCATCCCCAAAGTCCCACGTATATGTTGTCTCCTTCTGGAGTCGTGAGGGATAGGGATAAAATGTTGCAGTGAATGGTGCTGTCCCGGCTATCCGGTCGACACTGAAAAAGGTTGTCTTGCCGTTAATGTTTGCTCTCAAGGGACGGGGGGGTGTATTTACAAAGATATAATTAATCTTTTCTTCAGTGTCGGAGAGTCCGCCCCGCGAAACCGTCAGGGTTACTTTATATGCACCGATAGTTGTGTAGACATGAGTTGGATTTTGCTCGGTTGAAGTCTGTCCATCCCCGAAGTTCCAAGACCACGATGTCGGGCTCCCCGTTGAGGTATCTGTAAACTGAACAGTGAGGGGATAGACGCCTGATCGGGGAGTTGCAGTAAAATCAGCATCCGGATAAACCGTAATCGTCCGCGTTGCTGCAGGAGTCCCGCTCACTCCAGCACGGGTTGCCACCATTGAGACAGTGTATACCCCTGCAGTGGTGAAGGTGTGGGTCGGGTTCTGGATCGTCGATGTTCCTCCGTCACCGAAGTTCCAGTTCCACGATGTCGGGCTCCCCGTGGAGGTATCTGTAAATTGAACTGTTAATGGCGCTTTTCCTGATGTTATGTCCGCACTAAAACTATTGTGGGGACGCACCGTGATGTACTGAGCCCTGACTGATGTATTGGTCCGGAAATCATTACCCCTGACGGTCAATGATACATCGTACCTTCCGGCAACAGAATATACATGGGGAGCCGGGTTCTGGTCATAAGAGTCAATAATCCCGTCACCGTTAAAGTCCCAGGACCAGTTTTTGGGAAACCCCTTGGAAGCATCAACGAACTGGACAGAGAGCGGGGCATCTCCATCAGTGGGTGTCCCGCTGAAGACAGCAAGGGGATCGACCTGAATATATGCCACCTTCACGGAGGAATACGGAGTGCCATCTTCCACGACGGATAAGTTGACGTTATAGTTCCCTGCAGTGACGTAATTATGCAGGGGGTGCTGGGCATTGGATGTCTGCCCGTCCCCAAAGTCCCATAGCCATCCGGTAATATTTCCCGTCGCTGTGGTCTGGTCGGTAAATTGTACTGTTAAATCGGCATTGCCACTCGTTGGTGTTGCAGAAAAGTCAACTGTCGCTGCACCGGCGATAGCCGCTATGCCTGACAGGAGACACACAATCACCAGAGAGAGGAACAACTTCCCTTGAGGAATCTTCTCCTTCCATCTTGCAATAATCACCATAACATGCCACCTTGATATCACACGATAGCCAGACGTGAGAGAATGATGAATCTATAAGCCTGCCTTGATGCCACCTTATCTATCCATCACTCGGTCGCTCTGACTTCCGCGTTGGATATAAAGGAGTTGTGTTCCTTACACTAATATAAACATTTCGTAATACCAGGGGCCGAATTTCCCGTGGAAGAGCGTGATGTCCCATTTTGGCCTTCAGGCGGTGGCATATTTCATCTCTCTCCCTGAGCTAGTGATCAACGCCCGCTTCAGAAGAGGATTGGCCGCCGGATCACCCCTGGGACGAAAGGAAGGTCTGGCCTGCCCCCATTAAGAAAAAGGAAATTTTTGATCTTTTTTTCAAGGCAGGACCCTGATGATTCCGCTCCTGACCACCCTGAACGCTCCTGATGCCGTTGTAATTCGGAGCGCGACCGTGTAGGTTCCCGGCGTTGTGTAGGTGTGGGTCGGGTTCTGCAGAGTGGATGTCGTCCCGTCACCGAAATTCCATGACCAGGAGGTCGGGTTCCCTGTTGAGAGATCGGTGAACGATACCATCAGGGGGACCGGGCCGGATGCAGGATTCACCGAGAAATCCGGAGCAGGAGTTGCTGGCGGGGGTGTCTGCGTCGGTGTGGGAGTTATTGTCGGGGGGACTGTCGTCGGGATGATCGTGGGCGTGGGGCTGTCAACCCGTATCAACTGGGGATATTCAATACTCCCTCCCCCGTTCTGGGTCTTTATCCGAAGCCTGACGGTGTACCGTCCGGGCGTTGCATACGTATGCACGGGGTTTTGTTCGGTGGATGACCCCCCGTCACCAAAGTACCAGAACCAGGAGAAGGGATTGCCGGTCGATATATCGGTGAACCGGACGACCAGGGGAGCAGGGCCTGAAGACCGATTGACCGTAAAGTCCACAATCGGAGCCGGGGGCGGGACAGTGGTTGGGACAGTGGTTGGGATAGTGGTTGGGACAGTGGTTGGGATAGTGGTCGGGATAGTGGTCGGGACAGTGGTCGGGACAGTGGTCGGGACAGTGGTTGGGACAGTGGTTGGGGCAGTGGTTGGGACGGTGGTCGAGGCAGTGGTTGGGATAGTGGTCGAGGCAGTGGTTGGGATAGTGGTCGGGGCAGTGGTTGGGACGGTGGTCGAGGCAGTGGTTGGGATAGTGGTCGAGGCAGTGGTTGGGACGGTGGTCGGGACAGTGGTTGGGATAGTGGTCGGGACAGTGGTCGGGATAGTGGTCGG
>Ga0208196_1003958_pt1 | contig 11917 bp, 10 predicted proteins | sample AD_JPNNA7_MetaG_FD_184443 | JGI IMG/M metagenome (GOLD analysis project Ga0208196, IMG submission 184443) | Active sludge microbial communities of municipal wastewater-treating anaerobic digesters from Japan - AD_JPNNA7_MetaG (SPAdes) (version 2) | ecosystem: Engineered > Bioreactor > Anaerobic...
TGGCATTGTGTTATAAATGAATGAAGAAATTGATATTACTGTCATTATACCCACTCTGGACGAGGAAGAGACCATTGAAGAGTGCATTACCACAATAAACTCAATATTTGTAGCAGAAGGCCTTAAAGGAGAGATAATTGTTTCAGATTCATCCACAGACCGAACAGCAGATATCGCCAATACTCTGGGAGCAAAGGTCATTCATCCTTCGAAAAAAGGATATGGTGCAGCATATCTCACTGCTCTTCCCCATGCCAGAGGAAAATACATCGTGATGGCAGATGGTGATGGCACCTATGATTTTTCTGAAATCCCCAAGTTTCTGATGGCTCTCGATGCCGGTGCAGACATGGTGATAGGTTCCCGATTCCTCGGAACGATATTGCCCGGAGCAATGGCTCCATTGCACCGATATATTGGGAATCCATTACTGACCCGGATGGTAAACGTTCTCTTCAAATCACACTTTTCGGATGTCCATAGTGGTTTTCGTGCCCTTAAACGATCCGCCCTCGAAAGACTCACCCTTTCTACTGTAGGTATGGAATTTGCTACAGAGATGATAATACAGGCATGGAGGGCAGGGTTGACTATCACTGAAATTCCCATCATATACCGTCCCCGCAGGTCTCCCTCGAAACTACACAGTTTTGCAGACGGTTGGCGGCATGTACGGTTCGTTCTTCTCGTCAATCCATATCCTTTTATCGCTATTCCTGGTTTGATTTTCTCCGGGATAGGGTTCCTTTTTATGACACTCTTTGCATTAAGGGGAGATGTTACCTCCTCGCATCTCCATTCCTTCATCCTTGGAGCGTTCCTCCTGTGTGGAGGTTTTCAGGTATTAGTCACAGGAATTCTCTTTAAAACCTATGCTGTGGTCAATGGGTTTGAACAGAGATCAGGGATTATTAAAAAGATAATGGATTATCATAATCTCGAAATGCTTCTTTTTGCTGGTGGAATTATTTTTCTACTCGGTTTGATCCTTGGTCTGGATCTTATTGTCAGCTGGATTAAATCCGGTTTTGGACCTTTGACCGAGGTAGTAAAGGCAACAACTGCACTCACACTTGGAACAATTGGTCTTCAGATTATTATTTTTGGAATATTCATCAGTATATTGATGCTTCGCGATAACGGAAATGAAACAGGACCCTTTGGATGAGAATAGCTTTCGTATATGATGCAATCTATCCCTTCAAAATTGGGGGAGTCGAAAGACGTATCTGGGAAATTTCAAGGCGTCTTGCAAAAAAGGGTCACGAGATCCACATTTATGGACTAAAACTATGGGAAGGCCCCTCGGATCTCATTCGTGAAGATGTACATATCCATGGCGTTATGACGAGCATTGGCTTTCATGCCGGAAACAAAGGGAGAAGGGCAATCGTTCCCCCGCTTCTCGTCTCTATTGCGCTCTTAATGCCCCTGTTCCGTAGAAAATTCGATATCATCGAATGTCAGAATTTCCCTTTTTTTACCTCCTTCTCTTCATTTATTGTCTCACTTCTGCGCCGGACGCCCCTCGTTATTACGTGGCACGAGGTATGGGACAACTATTGGTATGAATACCTCGGTTGGGCCGGCCATATTGGTCGTTTCATCGAGCGTCTTGTCGCGCTGCTCCCTGTGACCCACATCGCTGTATCCCGCACGACTGCATCACAGCTGGAAAGAATCCAGAGAAAGAAAAAAATCGAAATAATTCCTAATGGCATCGATTTGGATTGGATATCGAGTATCCCCCCCTCTGAAGAACAATCTGATTTAATCTTTGCAGGGCGGCTCATTCGTGAAAAACATGTCGATATTCTTATCAGGGCAGTCCATATCCTCATCGATAAAAACCCGGACATCAGCTGTCTCATCATCGGTACTGGTCCGGAGGAAGATTACCTGCGAAGTCTAGTACTATCACTTGGTCTCGATTCATCTGTAAAATTTCTCGGATCCCTCTCCGAACCAGGCGAAATCATTTCACGGATGAAAGCATCCCGGATCTGTGTTCTTCCATCAACCCGTGAAGGTTTTGGCATGGTTGCATTGGAAGCACTTGCCTGTGGGTTACCTGTGATAACGACAAAGCATCCGAGGAATGCAATTCAGGATCTTGCAGAATTCGGGATTGTACGAATAGTCCCACTCGATGCGGAGTCGTTTGCTGGAGCAATAAAAGTTGAGATGGAATCCAGATCAAACAAAGAGGAAATAAAAAAAGATTTGATTAATTTCAACTGGAATGCAATTACAGAAATGTGGATAAGAAAATTTGGTTCCATACATAATAATCTGAAAATTTTACTCCCGAGAGTTCTCCAATAGTCTGACTATGTCATCAGCTTATTTCTCGAAACTCTAATTGTCTCTAATTTCGAAAATTTCATTAATAATTTAGTAGATTACTATAAATTGAATTTAAATGGCAAACAATGGTTCTTTACCAATAAAATACCCAGTATATCAACCAGATCTTTCCGGCAATGAAAAGAAATATGTCGCTGATTGCATCGACAGCTCATGGATCTCCTCAAAGGGAAAATATATCGATCTTTTTGAAAAAAAAATTTTGGAGTATACCAAAATTAAATATGGAACAACGGTGTGTAACGGAACAATTGCACTCCATTTAGCCTTGAAATCTTTAGGTTTAGGTCCCGGCGATGAAGTTATTGTGCCAACTCTGACATACATTGCATCAGTTAATATGATTGCTGAAGTAGGGGCTACTCCTGTTTTTGTAGACTCGTCCCCATCTCATTGGCAAATGGATGTCGAAGATGTAAAACGGAAAATTACTCAAAATACAAAGGCTATCATGGCTGTTCACCTTTATGGTCACCCCTGCGACATGGATGATCTCGTACAAATATGTGCGGACAATAATCTCTTACTCATAGAGGATTGTGCAGAAGCTATTGGTAGTTTGTATAGAGGAAAACATGTTGGTTCTTTTGGAGATATTGCGACTTTTAGTTTTTATGGGAATAAATCTATTACAACAGGAGAAGGTGGGATGGTGGTCTGTTCGGATTATGAGTTATATAAGAAATGTGTCCATCTTAAAACACAGGGTGTCACTGATAAGCCCTATTGGCATGATGTTCTTGGATACAACTACCGGATGACAAATATATGTGCAGCGATTGGGTTAGCCCAAATGGAAAAAATTTCAATTATATTGGAGAAGAAGAGAAATATAGCATTATGGTACAAGAAGTATCTCTCGGAAATTCCGGTTGAATTCCACGAGGAAATTGGGGATGTCCATCACTCATATTGGATGTGTTCAATCCTCGTGAATGATGCTTCATTGAGAGATCCCCTCAGAGAACATCTTGCAAAATCGGGGATCGAGACCAGGCCAATTTTTTATCCTGCTCACCTTATGCCGATGTATAATACAAGATATGGAAAATATCCACATGCATGCTCTATCGGAGCACGCGGAATAAACCTTCCCAGTTATCCCATGCTGACAGAAAAGGATATCCAGGAGATATGTGAATGCATTCGCTCATTTTTTTCTTCATGAAGCTTATTTTTCATAAAGAGGCTTTGATTTATGAATTTTGATTATATAACCAAGATTTATGAATCTCGGTACTTTTGGTGGCACCTTACCCTCGCCGATCTAAGGGCAAAGTATCAGCGGACATTCTTTGGGGTATTATGGTCGGTCTTTCAACCCCTGGCAATGACATTGTTATTCGCTTTTGTATTAATGAATATATTTAAACAACCCGTGGGGGAGACCATTCTTTTCATTTACTCGGGAATGATAACATGGGATCTCATTGTTTTTACCTCAATTTCAGGTTCTTATTGTTTTCTCAATGCAGCGCCGTATATTAAGCAGTTTCCTCATCCCTTAGCAATCTATCCTTTAAGGAGTTGTTTGGTAGGGATCATCAACTTCACCATAGCATCGGTTCCATTTATGATTTGGTCATTGTACCTCAACCCATCTCATATCCTCCCATCGGTTGTATCACTTCCGATCGCATTGATCCTTTTTCTCCTGCTTCTATGGCCAATAGGTTTATTTTGTGGATTCCTAACAACGATATTTAGAGATTTTTCACAATTGATTACAATAATACTTCAGGCACTTTGGTTTATCTCACCGGTATTCTTTCTCCCTTCAATCTTTATTAATGCAGGAATTGGATTCTTTGTAACCTATAACCCTATCTATTATATTTTACAACTTATTCGAGATCCTTTCCTTGAAGGGGTGTTCCCTTCACCGCTGGTAATGGGGATGGTATGTGGATGCATTCTGTGTTTATGGTTGATTGCTTGGGTGATGATACAGCGAATAGAGAAGAGACTTATCCTCTACCTCTGAAGACTTATGAACGAGAGAGCATATATCGAATTTAAATCTGTATCGCTCGATTATTCATCGCTAGCATTTCACCATTCTTCACTGAAAGAATTTGCAGTACAGCTTTTCTCCAGAAGACCAAAGCCAAAAATTACAGATATCCATGCATTAAAGAATATATCATTTACTATTCAGGCGGGTGAGAGGGTAGCACTCCTTGGTCATAATGGTGCTGGGAAGACCACCCTCCTTAAGGCAGCCGCCGGACTTTATCCTATCAGCGGTGGTTTTATTCAGACATCTGGTTTGATTCGGTCTCTCTTTGAGATTTCACTTGGTTTTGAGCCGGAGGCCACTGGACGTGAAAATATCCTCTACCGAGGTCTCCTTTTAGGACTAAAACCAAAGTACATACGAGAAATTGAAGAAGAAATCATTGCATTTGCCGACATAGGCGAGTTCATCGATTATCCCGTAAAGACCTATTCAACTGGAATGCTTGTCAGACTCGCGTTTGCCATTTCAACAATAGTACCTGGAGATATACTCCTGCTGGACGAAATAATTGGTGCCGGTGATGCAGGTTTCATGGCCAAAGCAAAACAGCGGATCGAATCGCTGATTGCGAAGTCCCAGATTGTTATGCTTGCAAGTCATGACTTTTCTGCTGTAAAAAGTTTATGTAATCGTGCCATTGTTCTGCACAAGGGTGAAATCGTGTTTGACGGGGACGTGGAAAAGGGTATCAACTGCGCAAAAAGACTTCAGGGGGTTGTCCAATAATGAGCGAGTGTGTTGCCGAAAAGAAACGACGAGTTCTTTGGATTATTAATCATCAGACCTTGATGGATTTTGAGCCATATATCCTCAGGGACCTTGGATACGAGGTATATATTCCAAAATTATTTCCTCAATCCGAAGAAAATCGAAGTGGAAAGGTTACGTATGATTTTGACAGCTCACTTACCATTCCACGAGAGGTGTTAGACCAGCTGAACGAATTTAATTTCTATAGGACAAAGATTACTCCCACTATACGCTCATCCATTAACAATTATTTTGATATTGCAATCATTGCGGCATTTCCACATCTCGTTGAGCAATTTATTACTGCCTTTGAGGGCAGGATCATTTTGAGAGTCTTTGGCCATGCCTCAAATACTTATGCCAAGATATTCGAGGACAGGTATCCAGGATTTAAACAAGCAGTTATTAACCTTGGCGACCGGTTTTTTTTTGGTACAGCTTTCCAGCACCTCGAAGATATCGAGCCTGATTATATTCGGTCACGGACTCTCTATCTACCCATTGGACTCCCTCAAGTTTTTTTTGCACAAAAGAACACCTGGATCGGGGATGAAGATTTTATATTCTTTGTATGTCCGGTAATCAACAGCTCACCCTATTATCAAAACATTTATCGAAACTTTACCCGTTTTTTTAAAGGATTTGATTATAAAATTGGGGGAAAACAACTCGTACAAGTCGACGATCCTGCTGTGATTGGATCTCTCACGCGGGAGGAGTTCGACTCATATCTGCGGCATTGCAGGGTGATGTTTTACCATTCCGAAGAGCCCTACCATCTCCATCACCATCCCCTTGAAGCCATGGCATTTGGAGTCCCGGTTATCTTCATGAAAAAAGGTCTTTTAGGACGGTTGGGTCAAGAATTACCCGGTGCTTCAAAAAATTATCGTGAGGCACGGCAGAAGGTGGCGAGGGTTATCCGGGGAGACCAGGAGTTCATTAAGAATATCCAGAAATCCCAATACCGTATCCTCGAGAACTTTTCCTACGAGTATTGCATCCGGAGATGGCGTGAATCTTTTGCGACATTAATTAAAGAAAGGCAGGGTGTAAAGCAAAAAAGAAAACACAAGATTGCCCTGTTTGTACCTGGTTCCTATAAATCAGGTACATTCGATGCTGCGCGAGCAATAGCAAAAATCATCCATGAAAAGAGTAAAAATTCTGGGTCTCCGGTTCATGTTGTATTATCGGTTCAAGCCGGTGTCCATGGATATGAAACTATAAAAAAAATAAAAGAGGAAGGGATAGATCTTCGAGAGACGAAATGGGAAATTGTTGACCGTGACCGGGCTAAAAAAATCGCAAATCTTACCGGCATTCTTTCCGAAATGAGACATTCCCATTATTATGTTCCGCGTGATTTTGTCGATGATTTCATGGATTGTGATCTCTGGATCTGCGTCTCTGACTCGTTCATGTACCCAATCTTCCCCCTGAAACGATATGGTGTTGTTGTGCATGACGTCCTCATGAAGTATTTTCCAGAGTACCAACAGGGCCCCCTGTATTATAGTCGCATCTTGCAGAACAGAGGTGCAGACTTTATCCTCACAACAACTCCCCAAACGAGGGACGATGTAATATCATATTATGGGATTGCATCAGATAGGGTCTTTCTTGTCCCTATTGATTACTCCAACGAAGATAGGTATTTATCCACGCAAGTACCGACGTCCCCCTATATTCTATGGCCAACCAACGCAGCCGTTCACAAGAATCACCTTAATGCATTCAAAGCACTCATGCGGTATTATTCACTGGGAGGAACGTATAAAATAGTAATCACTGGTTGGGATGTCAATGTATTTGATTTATCATACAATTGCCCAGAAGACCAGTTATTATCGCTCCCGCACATAGCAGAAACGAGGCGATACCTGGAGAGAGAGAAATCTGCAAGAGATAAAATAGAAATCCGATCAAACCTCGAAAAACAAGAGTGTTACGATATTCTCAAGAGAGCAGCATTTTTATTTTGTCCAACTATGATAGATAACGGTACTTTTGCCGTGATAGATGCTGGATTATACAAAGTTCCCATGTGCTGTTCAGATTATCCCCAGATGAGGTACCTGGACGAGACATTCAATTTAAAGATATCCTTTTTCAATCCCCGTTCTCCTGATGAAATGGCTGAGAAGATGCTTGAGATGGAACAGACATGGGATAAAAGAAAAATGAACCTGCCATCGCAACAGGAACTGATTGCAAAGATAGAACGGAAAAGAGACGAGTATTGGGACATCATGCAGGGATTATTATGAAGGAGAGAAAAATTGGACTAATTATTGTATTTCCTCCTTATATACTCAAAGAGGGGGAGGGGCTTTCCACTCTCTTGCTGTCTCTCCTGAAGGGCTTTCAAGAGAAGGGTATCAGAATTATCCTCGCATATCCTTCCTGGTTAGATAATGACCTGAAATCGCTTTTAAAAGCACAATATACCATGATTGATCATTCGCGTATTGAATTCATTTCTCCAAAAAGAGTTCCAATTGTGGTGATCTTAGAATATTATCTTTCCAAAATCCATTCGATATTGCATCGACGAAAAAAACCTCTCCTTAAAAAATGGTTCCAAGCTGCCTTACTGGAATTTGAGCAAAAAATACCTCGCGCTCTTGGCAGGCTGAATTATTCCTCTATTATTTTTCTAATATTATTATTTATATCTGCTGTTGTTTTATTCCTTATCCTCTCACTTATAATCATATCCGGGCATATTTTAGTATCTCTTAGAAAAATTTTATCTCAAAAAATTAAAGAAAAAAACACGGCATCCATCTATTTTAACACCATTTTAAATGAGATTTCATCAATGCAAATAAGAACAGTTCACGAATTGATGAAACACGAATCCAAGAAACTTGCATCCCTGATTCATCCTTTTGGTGATGATATACGATGGGTTATTTTCACCCCTTTTTGGCCTGAAATGACGAGAGCAATTCCAAAACCGGTCGTCATTTTTCCGGATATTGTATTTCATGAAACCCCCGTTGGGTATGGGATGGATCAATTATTAGATTTCCATTTGATAAGAAAAAACAATATAAGAGAGTCTTTGAAGGAGAGTTCACAAATCATTACCTACTCTGAGTATACGAAAATGTGTCACGTTCAGGGATTCCTGGAAATACGTGATAAAAAAATCAGTGTGGTTCACCATGCCCCCCTTGATTTATCAGGTTACTTAAATATCCTTAGACCATTCTCAGAATTGAGTCTTTCCGAGAAGAGAGACCTTTGCCTTCAAATCGTGACAGATTATTTAAAAACGCTAGATAATGAGTACTTATCCGATTTTGATATATCAGATGTACAATTTTTACTGTATTCATCGCAACTACGTCCCCATAAAAACTTTTTTCATTTATTCCAAGCACTCAACCTGTTAATACGCGAACGTTACCACCCGATAAAACTCGTCGTTACAGCTGGTGTACATGGTAATCGAGATTTACAAAAATATATTTCAGATAATGGCCTTTCGAGAGATATCATCATCGTTCCCAGAATATCACAGAGGGTTTTAGCAGCTTTTTATCATTTAGCTGCCCTCGCCATAAATCCCACATTATTTGAAGGAGATCTTCCATTTACCTTTTCTGAAGCAATGTCAGTTGGGACACCTGTATTACTGTCGCGGATTCCGGTTGTCGAAGAAGTAATTCACGATCCCCAGATTCAAGATATAATATTGTTTGATCCCAGAGATGTTGATAATATGGCAGAGAAGATTTCCTGGGGGCTTAACAATAGAGACTTATTATATAGGATTGAAAAACCCCTGTACGACCAGATGAAAAAAAGAACATGGGCTGATGTAGCCGAGAAATATTACCAGGTTGCTTATGAAGAATGACATTGCCTTGAGAGCCCCTTTAGTTATTATTGGTTGTGGGGGTCATGCAAGAAGTGTTCTTGATGTGGCTTTAAATGAAGGATGGAAAGATGTTTTGATTGTTGATGAGCTCGGAAAGCCAGGTGAAAGTATTTTTGAATACCCTGTGTATACATCATTATTCGATGCCGATAATTCCTACCGGGATATTTTTGTTGCTCTTGGGGATAATTATGAGAGGAAGAGAAGAATTAATGACATATTAACCCACTACAAACAGTTTAATCTGGTAAACATCATATCATCTCATGCCTACTTATCTCCGCGTTCAAGTCTTGGAAAGGGTATTTTTATCGGTAATTTTGCACATATAGGTCCCCAAGTTGTCATAGATGATAATACAATTATCAATACACATGCAATCGTTGAGCATGAATGCTATATCGGTAATAGTTCTCATATTTCAATTGGGGCACATTTAGCAGGAAAAGTACGAATAGGAGAGTATTGTATGATTGGTGCAGGTGCAATTATTCGTGATAGAATCTCGATTCATGACCATGTAACTATAGGTGCAGGTGCAGTTGTTGTAAAGGATATTTCAACACCCGGTGTCTACGTGGGCAATCCTGCACGGGAATTAATAAAAAAATAGAGAATTGAAAAGATAACCCCAGTATTCAGTGCACACCTGATACATTGCACCAAATTGTATAAGAATATATGATTTTAGTTTTATAAATATGATGTTCATTATACTATTAAAAGCATGATTTTTTTTCAATGATGTTTTTTAAAACTTTGTTAAACTTATCTTTGAAGAGATTTACATCAAACTTGGCAGCTTGTCTTATACACGCCTGCTGATACTGCGATGGATTCTTTGATATGATTTTTATTGCAGAGACTAATGATTGAACATCAGCATTGACAAGCAACCCAGTGCCATCAACAATTGTCTCCCGATAGCCGCCTTCATTTACTGCTACTACAGGTTTTCCACTTGCCATTGATTCCAAGGGTGTTAAACCATAATCTTCATTAATTGCCGTTGTTACATGTCCCTTACACCGAGCGTATAATGATATAAGATCTGATTCAGAGACCCCACCAATATACTTAACATTCGGAGGTAAATTTTTTAATACTGTTTGTGCGTATCGCTTCGAGTGATCCCCTTTCGCATATCCTCCCACAATTACCAGATTCTCCTCGGGCAACTTTCGAAATGCTTCTATCTGGAGTTCAATACGTTTTTCAGGGTATATACGGTTGACAGAGAGCCAAAAATCTCCATATTCGATACATCGATACTTGGAATTATCAATAGGGGGATAAATAACTGATGAATCACGATTATAATACCTTTTTACTCTTCCCGATACGACATGTGAAATTGAGACAATCGCTTCAAGGTGTTGAATAGCGCGCTGGTTCAAGGGCCGGTGAACCGAGGTCCATAATGTGAAAAAAGCTCTTGGAAATAATTTTTGTCGCGAACTGTATAATGCATATAAATCGTAAAATGCCCGAACCGGGGTAAAACAGTACCAAAGATTGGGTTTATGAATACGTGCTGCATGTATGGTCCAATTACCAGTAAATATAAAAAAATCATACTTTTCACAAAAATCTGCAAGTGAAAAATGAATTGATGCGGATATCTGTTTTAATGGTGTAATTTTTATTGTATTACCAAGTGAATAAACAAGAGTTCTGGCATTTAATTGAGAGAGAGCATCAGCATCAGTGGTAATTATATCTGCCTGCACCATATCAGCGAGGGCAAGAACAGTTTTCTCACCACCGCCAATCGTCCCAAAATAATCATGAAAAATTGCTACTTTCATAATGGATGACCAATCAGCTCATAACTAATCAAAGAAGACCGATTAAAACCACGAAATACTAAAATTATCATTAGTTTAACAAAACATAAATTTTTCATATCTTTAGCTTCGCTTTAATAACTTACTACCCCCTGTTCTAGAAGGTAGTGTGCACAAAGTGATGTTAAATTGCAAAAGGCTCTGTATCCTATATATGATTGACAAACAGGAGAATACAGGGCATGAATCTAAAGGAAATTGTATTTATTACCTTACCGATAACGACGAAGGAATGAAGAAACTCATCGCCTGGTTTGTGAATGAGGTGATGCAGGAGGAGGCGGAACAGCAGGCTGGAGCCGAAAGATACCAGAGAACGAGTTCAAGGAAAACTTACCGAAACGGCCATCGCAAGAGGACGCTCAAGACACGGTATGGAGAGGTCATTCTTAATAAACCGCAATTACGCGATACTCCCTTCCAAATAAAAGTGTTCGAACAATATTCCCGTACCGGGAAAGCCGTGGAAAATACTATTCTGGAGTCATATCTCCAAGGAGTCTCCACCAGGAAGATCCAGGTGATTGTCGCTCATTCTGGTGTCGGGAAGATCTCCGCCTCATATATCTCGAAGATTGCCACTGAATTGGACCATAACGTCCACCATTTCATTCTGGTGTCGGGAAGATCTCCGCCTCATATATCTCGAAGATTGCCACTGAATCGGACCATAAAGTCCACCAGTTCCTATCCCGGCCAATTGAAACCGATATTCCATATCCCTTCGCAGATGCCTCGTATTTCAAGGTTCGAGATGGGATAAGGTATATCATAAGGCACTCCTCGTTATTGCCGGGATCCGTAATGATGGATACCGGGGAATCCCTGGTACCAGAATCGCGGACTGCGAAGATGAGCTAACCTGGGAAGATATTTTCTCCAAGCTGAAAGAGAGAGGACTGGACAAGGTCGACATTGTCATCTCTGATGGACACACGGGGATACAGGCAGCCGCTGGTAATGTCTTTCCGGGTTCCAGCTGGCAGATGTGTCATGTCCACTTCATCCGGCCGGTTCTCCAAAAACTCCCAAAGAAACTAC
>Ga0208196_1003962_pt1 | contig 11909 bp, 14 predicted proteins | sample AD_JPNNA7_MetaG_FD_184443 | JGI IMG/M metagenome (GOLD analysis project Ga0208196, IMG submission 184443) | Active sludge microbial communities of municipal wastewater-treating anaerobic digesters from Japan - AD_JPNNA7_MetaG (SPAdes) (version 2) | ecosystem: Engineered > Bioreactor > Anaerobic...
TCTCAACCCCGGCCACGGGAGGGGGGCGCCCCCCTCCCCAGCCAGGCAATCAGGAGACTTCGAGGAGCTGGAATCTCCCGATTAAGACGCGGTGTTCAGAAGGCCCGCACCATCGATCCAGGCCATCGCGGCGAGGTTGTCGTACTCCAGCCCAAGTTCGGCGTACCAGCCTTCTTTGTCACCGTCCACCCAATTCCAACCACCGGCTTCCAGGGCAGAGGCCGGGACGAAGGTGATGTCGCGATCCACCATCGGGCGGAGCCGCAACAGCTTCATCTCGGTCAGGAGCCCGGAGCGCTTCAACGCCGTGTTGCGGCGGAAGTCCGGGTGAATGACCACATCGACTTCGGTCGTCAGGCCCCGAAGGGTCTTGTACCGGAAGCCGAACGAGGTCTGACGCGGTTCGAGAATCGCGAGACCGCGGTCCTCAACGAGGTGTTCGAGCGCGAGCGCGAACTGATCCCCGCAGAAGAGCTTCTTCCGCCCCGAAGAGGTTTCGGAAGTCTCCAGGAGAATCTTGTCGCAGAACCACTCCCAGCCCCCGACCAGCCAGTCCTGTCCGGCAAAGTCGGTGTCGGTCTGGTAGTTGTAGATGCGACCAGGCTCGTTCTCGGCAATGGCCGAACGAACGCCGCGCGTGAACCGTTTGGGCTTTCCGTTCTCGGTCCGTACTTTGTACTTCCCGAACAGGATCGCCCGCTCGATTTTCAGGCGGAACCGGTTGAACCCGGACCAAAGCTGCTGCTGGGCGAAGCTGCCGTCGATGCGCTGCTTCTCCTTCTTTTCAGTTCCAGTCCAGGAGACGGCCTCCATGAAAATCTGCGTCTGGTTCGTCAACTCGACCGGATCGCGGCCAGTCGGGTCGGGGAGCGAACTCCCTTCCGCGCGGGCATCGCCCGTGATGGCGAACGTCAAGGTAGAGTCCGCCAGGATGCTGTTGGTATCCGCTTCAAGAAGCTGGATGAGCACCCAGGTTGTGGCATCGGTGCCAATGCTGACGTTGCGGACATCGGCGTTGAGCAGGGCGCCCGGTGTGTTCGGCGCGAAGATCGTCAGCGTGTTGCCCGCCACAATCTGTTTGGCATCGTTCGCGGTCATTTTGAGGTAGAGAGCAGTGCCATCAACACCGCCGCTCGCATAGGCGCTGGAAAGCGCCACGTCCGTGTACACGTCCGTAATCGAGCCGCGCTGTTCAGGGTACTGCTGCTCAAACCAGTGCATGTGCCGCGATGGGGTCGGTTCCGACCCGATAGCCTGCAAGAGTGCCGTCATCGGCGCATCGCCGACCGGCAAAATCTTGTAGACTTTTGACCGCCACTCCTCGGGATGCAGTTTGCTATCCCGGTCGGAGGTGGCGATGAATCCGCGCAAGATGGTTTCAAGGTCCATCTTGCATCCTCCTTTCTAGGTCAGCAGAAGCTGAACCTTGTTAATGGTCGCGATGACGGCGGTTGCCGTCGCCGCATCGACCACGGCAACTTTGAGGCGGATGTCCAAGACATCCCCGTTCGCCAAGTCGGACACTTTCAACGTGAAATCCTTGTCCGCCGCAGTCAGAGACTTGATGCTCTGGGCTGCGGTCTCGCAGATGTCCACGGTAGGGGCCGCCTGGCGGAAGACCTCCACGTCTAGCGTCGATACGCCGTCCGAGACAGTCGTGACCATCCCGGCATTGACGCGGAGTTTTGCTGTTTGGATATTCGGATGTCCGATAACGGGCCACAGAACGCGGGCGTACATGGTGCAGCCCGCGGCCTTCACGTCGCCTGTGGACAAGTACGGCGCCGATGTGCCGAACGTCCCCGAGGCAAGCCCAAGGTCGTCATTCGCGCCAGCAGCGGGAAGAAGCGACCCGAGGGCATCGTGGACGCGAAACTCCGTAACCGGAATCGTCCCGCCGCACAGGTAGTACGCGAGACTGGTGTTGCGAACGGTAGGGACGCGCTGGTTGAAGTCCGGCGTAGGTCCCCGGTCCACGGTGAATCCTTTTCTACGAAGGATTCCGAAAAACCCCTTTGCCACGGTATTCACCTCCTTTCAGAGAAGTTGGGGTTAGGTCGTTACATCGACGAGGGCATGCCATAGCTGCCCCGCGACGTTGATGATGTAGAGGTGGTCGTTGTTGGCCGTCAGGCCATCCGCGGTGAAGACGCTTCCTGTGATGGATTTGTCTTGTCCCTTGACGACAACCTCGCCATCGACGTACACGCCCGCAGCCCGCTCGGCCTTGATCCAGAACTTAGCGCCTGGACATGAACCGACCGGGGGCAAGAGAATGTCGTACGCATTGGCCTTGGCAAGGGGCACGACTGCCACGACGTTCTCATCTCCGGGGTTGAGCGTGATAGCTGCGGTTACGCGCAACACGCTCTGGTCGCTCTTGCGCAGCTTGTCGGCTGCGTACCGGTCAACGTTCGGAGTACCCATGCAATTCACCTCCTTTCGGTTACATTTCCTCGAAGTCATCAAGGAGCGTGTTCTTCTTGGTGTTCAGAGCACGCTCAAGCTCTTTTTGCGCAGCCGCGCGGGGATCGGGTGGTTTCTGTGGCGTGACTTTCCCCCGCGCATTGGTGCCGGGAGCGAAACGAGAACCTCTGGGCCGGATGTCTACTTTCTTGCCGCGCCCCACGCTCTTTTCGATTTCCTTGTACTGCTTGAACCGTTCTTCGACTTCCTTGCGCACCAGGTCCACCACTTGCCCGCCTTCTGCTTCTGGATGGGCCCGCTTCACTTTCATGATTGCGGCCTCAGCCGCTTTGGGGTTGCGCTGGAAGATGGGGTACTCGGCGAAGAACTGGCGGAGCAGTTCGTAGTTCACGATGCGTTCACCAACTTGCTGATGGATGATGGGCGCGAGGTTCGCGAGCACATGATTGACCGTGGTGGCCGTAGACCGTTTGAGGATCGCTATCGCAGCGTCCTTGTTGGTCATCATCTGCTCGAATTCTTCATCCGTGATGTCCAACGCGACCGAGTCCGGGTCGATGGTGGGATGTTCGCGGTTTGCGAGCACCGCTTCCGCGTTTTCCGCGGTGGCCTCAGCCTCGATGAGACGCGCCACGAGCTCGTCGTACGCACCGTCCTGGGGTTCGCCCGGCGCCTCTTCGGCGGGCGCCTCTTCGGCGGGCTCTTCGAGGGGGCTCTCGACAGTCTCGGCCTCTGGCTCCTCGATTCCGGGACTCTCGACAGCCTCCTCGGTAAGGTCCTTGGGCTCGGTGTCTGTCTTGGGCGGCGGGTCCGGGGATTCCAGGGCCGCGAACAGCCCTGGAGTCGTAGCTTCCCCGAATTCGGACAACAGGTCCGGGGCGTTTTCCGTTGTTACTTCAGGCATTGCTCCTCCTTTCCTTCAAGCCGCTCGAACAGCGACCGAAGCTCTTCGATGTCGTCTTCATTGGTTTTGTGCTCGTCGTCCGACTCCGCGCTGGAAAGCAGTTCGTGCTGAAGCCCGAAGAAGAGCCGAAGTCCGTTGATGTTTCCGCGGAGTTCGCTGACCAGGGCGTCTTTGCTCGGGTCAAGCAGTTCGGCGATGAGCGCGTCGATGCTTTCAGCCACGGCCTTCTTGACCGCAAGCCAGCACTGGCTCTCGAAGAATTCCTTCCATTCGTCGATGGGGATGCGTGGCCGCTCGATAGCGGCAATCTGGAGCAGCACGTCTGTCTTCATGCCGGGAACTCCATCTGTTCACCCATGGGAGCTATGGAGCCCTCCTGGGCCATCTGCTGGACCTGCTGATCAGGGGCCACCTGGAACTGCATGGCCTGGTCCCCGCCCTGTTGGAGGAATTCCGCGATGTCTGCGCCGTTCAGCCGCGCCCAATGCAGGAAGATTCCAAGAACGCCGCCGCCTACCTGGGACAGAAGGTCCTGGGGTACGCCCTCGATTCCGAGAAGCGTCTGGAGGATGGTCGTCCAGGTTTGCGGGTTTTCCGCGTTGGGCATGGCGCCGTTGTGGGGCTCGACCTGCCAGTTGAGAGACAAATCAGTCGGGGATACTTCGACGAACTCCTGATCCCAGGGGAGGCCCAGTTCGGCGCGAAGGAAGTTCGGGCGGCGCCCGAGGACGCTCGCCATGGTTTTCATGTCCATGAACTGGCAGGTGTTGTAGCCTTCCTGGTATGCGAGGGTAACCATGGCCTGCCAGCCAATCTTGAGCGCAGACAGTTGCAGGCGGCCCAAGCTGTTCTGGTTGACGATTTCCACGCCGCGGGCGCCGGGCCGCTCGGGCAGATTGGACGCATCGCCCATGGTGATGTCGTTGGTTCCGAGCACGTCGCGGGACATGGCGATGAGATTGGCGATGTGAGCGGGGTGTTCACGGGTAACATCGACCACGTTCAGTTGCTTGATGTAGGTGTCGAGATTGACGCCCTTGCGGAACGCGGTACGCTTGAGGCGGACAATCTTGCCGGGTCCGGGCTTCTTGATGTCTTCCCACTCAACGGCGCCAGGGTCCACGACAATGATGTCGTTGAGGCTCTTGCGAACGTTGTCCACATGGGATTTGAGGAACCAGTCAATGGCCTCGCTGATGCCGTACACGGTTTCCAGGTGAGAGGTCGGGACGCAGTCATGACCGCTGGTGTTCGGAGCACAGACGGCCACGGGGAACATATTGTGGTCGAGTTCCAGAGGCTGTGCCTGGGTAATGATGCAATCGCCCGCGATGGTGAAGAACCATTTCTGCGGGTACTTCTCAGGACCCAGCTTCCACTCTTCGGGGATGAGCTTGATGAACAGGTGGATTTCGTCCACTGTGGAAGTAAGCTCGCCCTCAAGCTCTGTTTCTCCCCCGACACGCGGGGCCTGGCGCCCGTCCTGGTGGTCCCAATACCGGCTGGTTCCCAGTCCCCTGCTTGCGGCCATCCGGGCGAACTTGCCATTGAACCGCCGTTCTTCTTCGTCGCCCTCCATTGCCAGGATGTTCATGGCGTTGGTGCGGCGTATCCACCCGATGAACTCGGATTCCTGGATGTCGTTCGGGCTGGTGTTGGGGTCGAGGAACAGGCGGTAGGGGTCTATGTTGACCAGTTCATTGCCTTCAAAGATGACTTCGTTCTGTGATGCGTACCGGAGCACGTCTCCGGGGTTGGCGCCTGCGGCAATGTCGCCCAGCAGTTCCAGCATGAGCAGGTCGAGTTCAATCTCGGACGTGCGCTGTCCGCGGTGTTTCGTCCACTTGGGATGAGCCACGCCAATGCCATAGGCGAATGCGTCCCGCCAAAGCGTCATGAGCTTGAGGGCTTCCTTGAACCAGATGTGTTGCCGGGTAAGAAGCCGTTCGAGGAGCAGGGTCGCGACAACGTCTGCTTTGTCCCCGACGCCGGTCAGCTTGTATATGGGGTCTTGCAGGAACACGGACGCCATGTAGGTGAGGAAGATTTCCAGGCTGGCAAACATCTGCGGGATGACGACGTTGACGGGTTTCCGCGGGTCGCGCTGCTTGATGATTTCGTCCTTGGCGTCGAGGGGCATGTAAGCGTTGAGCTTCCAATCGATGTTCTTCCAGTCCGGCTTGAACTGGTTCATGAACCGGTGGGAAGCGTCCACACGCTCCAGGAGTTGCTGCACCAGCCATTTGCTGTGTTCGCTCTCGGGGTGCAGGTCCAGGCCGCGGGGATATTCGTCAGCGGACACCTCTTCCCACGGGACCGCCAATTTCTGGCGTTTCGCGCTGATTTGTTCGAGTACGTCTCTCATTAGTTGACCGCCCATGCCCGTTCATCGATGTCCCTGGTCATCGCTTCCCAATCGACACCGTCGTCTTCAAACTCTTCGTAGCCCTCGTCGCCCTTCTGGACCTGTGCGAGGAAATAGCGCCCGCCCTCTTCCAGGACTTGGGGGACGTAACCTGCGCAGTCGATGGCATCCCAGAACGTGCAGGAGGGGTAGGACAGTTCCTGGTTTTCCAGGGCGCTGTCGCGCAAGCGCTCTTCGTGATAGATTTGGCCCAGCCGGTAGTACGGGAGAATCATCGAGCCGCGGGCGCGTTTGGGCTTTTCCTTGCCGGTGCCGTAATCGCCCTGGGGAATGCTGTGACCTGAGAGCCAGACGAACTCGATGTCATCCAGGCCGCGCCGGTCCCGTTCGTTCTGGAACAGGTGTTTGATGAGGTCGTCCCCGCCAGTAGTCTCGACCGCAACGATCCGCGTATTGAGGCGCAGCGCCATCTCGAACGTGCGGTTCAGGATGTCCTCGGGTTCGAGGCGTTCGTTAGACAATTCGCGGAAGTAGATTTTCCCGTTGCGGCAATCGGCGCCCACAGCCAGGTGCGCGGAATACGCGCTTCGCTGGTTCGCGGTCTTCGCCGGGTCAACGATCAGGATGCGTTCGACATCCGGGTCACGGTTGAGGTTAAGCTGACCCTCCGAGTAATACTTGAACAAGTCCTGTGTCCAGCAAGCGTTCTCCGGGGAGAGCGCCTGGCACATGAACTCGCGGTAGAACCCGTCCATCCGCCCGGCCTTGCGATAGCGTCTGACCAGGGCCTGCACCGCGGCATGGCTCATGATCTCGGGAATGAGGCTGTAATACTTCGCCTGACCATCGACCACGCGGCGTTCGGCTAGCGCAAAGCGTTTGGTCATCCACTCGCCGGACTGGAGCAGCCGGGCCATGACCGAGTCTTCGTGTTTGAGCGTGTCCTGATAGGTGAACCGCCACGGCGGATTCCAATTCGGGGTCCCGTCCGGTATCCACTTACCCGTCTTGGGGTCTGGTTCCTCGTAGGTGTCGCGGCAGGGCATAAGGTCTTCGAGCAGCCAGCGCCAGTTCTCCTGACGAAGCTCCTCGTTATCGACCTCTTTCCCCTCGAAGTCGTCGATAGCGAAGTCATCGGGGCGGTACAGACCGCGGCCCAGGTACTGCTGGAGGCCGCGTACCGGCTGAAGAACGCCCTTGGGGACCACGACGGCAAACGGTTCGTTGTCCTTCGGGTCGGAGAGGAAGTAAGACGCCTTCGAGAACGCGGGGTTCGTGCCCTTGTACGGTTTCGCCTTGAGTTCGCCGAACACCTCGCGGATGTCCGGGTTGGTGATGAGTTCCGCCTTGATGTTCTCGGTGATGCCCGAGGAGTATTCGAGCGTCTTTCCGACATAGACCACGAAACGTACCTTGCGAAACAGGATGTCGCGCACCCGTTTCCCGACGCCGATGGTGGTCTTCCCGAATCCGCGGAACCCGCAGATGGCCAGGAAAGGGACCGTAGCGTCATCGAGCAGCGCGAGGACTTCGAGATGTTGAGTGGTGAAGTTACGGCGGAATGTCTGCGGCATAAAGGTCTTACAGAAGTACGCAATATCCGTCGAGCACCGTGCGAGGATGTCGAGGACCTCGGGGTCCTCGGTAGGCACAATTCTCTTGGCCTCCCAGCGGGCTCGCTCTTCAGCCTCGGTTGGCGCCAGGGCTGTATCTTTCAGGAGGATATTCACTGCTATTTGCCCTGCATATACGCCGTACCGAGAATCTTGAGCTTGACTGTTTTGCTCGATGCCGCTTTGGCCTGGAATCGAATGGCGTAGACCAAGCCCATGAAGACGTGGATGTACGACACTGCGTCTTTGTCCAGGGCATCGGGAGACGGCTTGACGTAGTGCATGACGCTTGCATCAGTCCACGCAAGACCGTTGCCGCCAAGGTAATCGACCCAAGTTGCGGACGGGTGTGTCTTAACCTGTAAGACAAACGACTGAAGTGCATCTCCGCTTGCAGCGCTGATATTCTCGACTTGAACCGTGATGCGGTCGTGCCGGTAGCCGAGATTGATGTCATCACCAACTTGTACGTAAGCAGAGCTGCCTATGGCTGTGTTGGTTACGTTGATTTCTTTCACTGTCTGAATCATTTCCTTTTCGCTCCCGTCGCCAAGAAAACGGGGCGTGAAACAGTGATTAGCTGTCTCACGCCCCGTAAGCTGGCGCGTCCAGGTGGATGCTTACGCTCCCGAGCCCGGCCAAGGCTCCCTGGCTATATCCTCATTTCGTTATCGTGCTTTAAGCAGAACCTCTAGCCTGTTGTCTGTTTCGGATTTGGCCTGTCCGAAGAGCGACACACCGGTGAACATTAACCCCTGGCCTGCGTTAACCAGAGAACTGACGGTATAGAAGCCATTTATGCCGCACCGCGATTTAGAGACCTGGACACGGTCCGATGCTTGGAACACGCTGAACGGCGTCGTGCCCGCGGGCCCCGTGATAGTCGAATAGGTTGTAGCGTCCGTAACCGTAAATTCGGAATACCCAAGTTCACCGTTAGGCTTTACGATCACCGCAAACTCGTCAAAGTCGAGGTCTTCCAGTGCGAACGCCACATCATCAATCTTGTTTTCGATGTCGTCCAACAATGCCTGAATCCGTGCATTTATCGAGGTCATCGTTTCCTGGTCGGCGTACATTCTGTCCCGCGTGGCTGCGGCGGAGCGCAGCAACCCTCTGATCGCATACAGATGGTTGCTGTACTCGTGAATATCCGCGATCAACTCTTCCAATGTTCGTACAGCACTCATGCTACTGGCGCTCGCTCCAGCAAAGTAATGACGCAATCAGGGACATGAACTGTTTCTGAACTGACCAGTACGCCGTATGGGCCTGCAAAAGTCAGATAGGTGCCAAGTTTATTGCCTGACCCCTTGTACCCGATGCGGTATGTTCCGCTGACGGACCTGCCGTCTTGATACACCGCGGACGTTTCGATGCGAACAGTATCGCCTGGCTTGAAATCATCCCAGCCCGTGGCGTCGGCAAGATAGCCGCTGTCCACCGCGCCAAAATGCCTGAGATGCTCAACCGTAACGTAAGAAATGGACCATCCCATTTCATTATTGCCATCGTCTTTCCATAGGGCCAACAGCATTCGGTAGTACCTTTCGTTAAGGTACTTTGTCATTGTCGTGCCTGCGGGAGGAGCGCTTCCGCTTTCCACCCGCAACAACTGTTCGGGAAGGCACCGCGACACGATCTGATGTTGGAAGTTCAGAGCTTTAAGGTCAGTTAAAGCCTGACTGACGACGTTCCCAGCGTTATCCTGATGAACGAGTATATTTGTCTTGATGGAAGAGGGGCTGTCTTCGTTCCGATACATAAGGTTGCGCTGCCGTTGGGCCGTAGAGATGATACGCCTGGCATGGCTAAGCTGACCGATGTGTATCGTCGTGTCGGCTATCAGTTCTTCGATGCTGCGCACAGCGCCGCCGCGGCGCGGCGGGTCTACGGGCGGCAGGGGCGGAGGTTCCTCTGGTTCGTAAGAGAAATGAATGAAGGCAGACAGTTCTCTGCTGGCGTTCAAGACATACTCAAATGAATTCGATTGTATCCCGCACTGATCGTATGACGTACCAGGAAAATTCCACGTCGAGAGGAACTGCTGCTGATTTGTTGCGTGATAACTGGTGTCGTGAACAAGATTGGAAGGCAGTTGCGTACCATCGTATTTTATGATGGCCAACTGCAAACCGATCTCGCAGGCGGCATACCCGTTCTCCTCGTAGATGGCCTTGACGCCTTTCGGAACGCCCGCCTCCGTCTCCGCCGAGATATAACCTATACGGAATGGGACCCACTCATGATACGGAGCATTGGTAGCCTTTGGATAGGCGTAATACTCGTGGCTCATGTCTACATAATTGTTCGGGTCAGTAAGCCCCGTAATCATCTCAAAATAGCCTGTGGTTTCATTCCAGGAAGTGAACCTGTTGGTTTGACAGACCCAGCGGTAACCCGATGGATTATCGACAAGGCGCGATTGCGCGTATACCCACAGAGTCGCTGTCTTAAAGAACCGGGCTTCTCCTGTCAGTGCTGGCAGTTTGATACGACTTGCGGTTTGGGGGTATCCGCCCTGAAAGTAGTTGTCGCCGACCTTGAATCTGTGTAGAAACAGACAAGAGAGATACTGGACAGACCGGTTATAGCCTTCCAGGCGCCAGTCGCGCCGCTCGTCCTGGTCTGGCGTGGTGTAGGGAGTTATTTCGTCACGAAACGCCACTGTCAGTCTTCCCTTCCCCGAAACATCTTCGCGTGGATATCCTCAACCTTAGCGAACAATGCGGCCTGGCCAGAGGTCAAGGTGCGCAACTGGTCACAGATGCCGTGCCGCCACGCCTCGCACTCGGTTCGCGGCATGTACTTGCCGTTATTGCTGTCTTTCTGTCCGAACATCGATTTCAGAATCACCAAACAGACGGTGCTGGCTCCTGATAGCAGGATCAGCCCGATGCCGAGTATTGTCTGCCCGCCGTCTGCTGATGGTGGCATGCGTTATCTCACTTTCAATTTGAGGTGGACGCCGTTCCGCGAAAGTATTTCCTGTGCCCGCTCATAAAGCTCGGCAAGCTGGGCCTGCTCCTCAGCGGTCACGCCGTCTGTCAAGATAAGCTGAGCAGCTTGAACAAGCTGATTCATTTCCAGCATGTCTGCCAAAAGCATCTGGTTTCGCGGACTATCGGCTTCGTGTGTAGCCTGTGCCACTTCGAGGGCAGCTTCGGCCAGCCTCACGAACGCCTGGAGCGCGACAGGGTCAAGACTCTCTATCTCAACCGTCCCGTCAGGGAGAGTTCTCGTGGTCGTACATCCGATTGCCGTCAGCACCGCCCCGAGGAGTGCCGCCACCATCAGTAACCACAGCGCAAGCGCCCCCCATCTGCTAATCTTCTTGATACTCTCGTGACTCATGCTTCACTTCCTTCGTGTTCAAGACTGGTAAGTCCTTGGACTTGGGTCCCGCCAACTGGTGCGCCGCGACATAGAGATTGAACGACGCCAATTCCCGCGGAGACACGGTGCTTGCGTTGATAGACTCGGGCAGAACGCCCATGTGCTTATATGCCAACGCCGCCAGTTCAGAGCAGAACAGGCGGCGCGGGGATTCTCTGACGGGAAAAACGCGGGGAAGGTTGAGCAGTTGCCAGCCTTTGCGCATGACTTGCCAGAAGTCGTACCGTTTGCCATGCAACATGTCAAGGTACGCGAAGAACTTGTTCGAGTGACCCACAACCTTGACGCTGTACTCATTCTTGAGCGGCGCCCACCAGACGTGTCCGTCGTAGTCTCTTAGCCGGTCGGAGAGGTAGGTCCGCTGAACGCCAATGATCCACTTTGCGCCAATACGCTGGGATGTGGACTCGACCAGGCGTATCCGGTCGTCGGTGCGTTCGACCAGGGCAACGTGCGACGGTCCTCCGGCCACCAGGCAAATCAAGTCTGAGATCAGGCCCTTGCCCTCGAAGAAGATGGCATCGCCCGTCCTCAACGCCGGGCGAAGACAGGAGTAGTTATAGTGAGAAAAGGGCTTCATTGTTCCGGTTCGATAGCCTCGATGATGACATGGAGAACCGCCCGCTGCGGGTCGATGTCCAGCCGGTCAGGATTCAGTATCTCCAGCGCGGCCCCCCCCGCCGTGGCGTTCTGGACCGGCACCGCAATCTGCCCGTCCGTCGCTTTCAACGCTCTCCAGAACACGAACGATTCTGTGCTAGAGGTTTCGCACGTCAACGTCGCATACGGAGAACTGGGTATTTCTTTGTAGGTTGCCGTCACGCCATCACTGGCTCTCAAGAACTGCACAAGGCTCCTGTCGTACTTGAACTGCCACGTGTATGGAGGGTCGGGCATTTTGGACGAAATGACCCCGTCTTGACCGTCGATCTGGGTGATTTCGGGCTGAATCACGACTCTGACGGCGTATTCCCGCCCAACTTGGACGCGGGTGTACCCAGCCGGGTCGCTCCACACGATCCCCGCGCCCACCAGAACCGCGCATGTCCATATCCGAATCATGCCTTCCCCTTTCGGTTCTTCCACCATTTCCAGGCTGCCGACAACCCGAGCGTCAGCAAGGTCGCCCATATCCCACCACCGGCAGGTGCCATCGATTTGTTGTTGTCGCTCATGCTACCTTCCCCTTCTTGCGGTCCCAGCA
>Ga0208196_1003971_pt1 | contig 11870 bp, 8 predicted proteins | sample AD_JPNNA7_MetaG_FD_184443 | JGI IMG/M metagenome (GOLD analysis project Ga0208196, IMG submission 184443) | Active sludge microbial communities of municipal wastewater-treating anaerobic digesters from Japan - AD_JPNNA7_MetaG (SPAdes) (version 2) | ecosystem: Engineered > Bioreactor > Anaerobic >...
CAAGAGTCACTTGCTATTGTCTGTCCCGAGAAAGAAGCGGGCCTGGTTTTGCGGCTTGTGGGCCAATGCATCAGGTCCGCCATGATGCAAAACTTGAACATAATTATTTTCTAATGGAAAATTTGGGTATATTGTGGATCGCCTGAACGATATGATCATCACCGGCGGTGTGAATGTTTATCCGGTGGAAATCGAGGAAGTCCTGCATCGGATGCCAAATATTCAAGATGTGGCGGTAATCGGCGTCCCGGATGAGAAATGGGGGGAGGCGGTTAAGGCCGTTGTCGTTCCCGTAAAAAATGCGGATTTAAGCGAGGAAGAGGTTATCGGGTTTTGCAAGGACAATCTGTCAAAAGTCAAAATCCCGAAATCGGTTGACTTCGTCGATGCCATTCCGCGGACGCTGACCGGAAAGATTTTGAAAAAGGATATCCGGAAAAAATACTGGTCGGACAACACGGTTCAAGTCAGCTAAATCTATGATGCAGGAAATGTGTTCGACGATGGCCATAAACAAATTAAAACAAGACAGGTCGCCTATGAAAAATATTATGGACAACATAAAAAGATTGAAAGACCAGGGGCGGAAGGTTATCGGATGCTTTCCTCTTTACCCTCCTCTGGAGCTTTTTCACTCCATGGGTCTGGCGCCCGTTACCCTTTGGGGGCTCAGGGATTCCCTTCCCCGGGTTGCAGAAAGCGATCGGCACATCCAGCCCTACGCCTGCTCGGTTGCCCGCCGTCTGATGGAATTTCTCCTGAAGGAAAACAGTTCGGCGCTCGACGGACTGTTTATGTATAATGCCTGCGACACATTGCGCAACCTTCCGGAGATTATTGATTGCGGACTTGCGGACACAGGAAGGCCGCCGCTTCCCATTTTTAAAATGCATATCCCCGCAGTCCCGCCGGATCAGACCGACAGCCGGCCCTATCTCCGGGCAAGCATCGAGGGATTAATCGGCGAACTGGAAAAGACCTGCAATGTAACTTTCGCCCCGGATAAATTTCGCCGAAGCGTATCTCTTTACCGGGAAATGAGAGAGTTGTCCAAAATGCTCTTCGCCAGCGTAGCCGACGGTTCAATGAGTTATGGCGAGTTCTCCCGGATTGTCACCGAGGGCTGGTTTATTCCCGTGGAAGACCAGTTGCTTGTCCTGCAGAGTGCCCTCCGGGACAACTTCCGGAAAAAAACCAAGCCATCCCCGAAATCGCCCCGCGTTGTCGTCAGCGGCATCCTGCCTCCGCCGCTGCCCATGATCCGCGATCTTGAAAACGCGGGCATCACGGTGGTTGGCAACGATGTCGCCTCACAAAATCGCGCGCTTCATTATAGCCCGCCGGCAGTTGACGATCCGGCGGAATACTACATCGATTTTTATCACCACCATTATCCGTGCACCACGCTGCTGCATTCAGCGGACCGGCGCTTGCCCGCCATCCGTAAACTTGTTTCGGACACCGGCGCCCGGGGCGTTGTCTTTGTCGGAGAGAAATTCTGCGAGTATGAATACTTCGAGTTCCCCTATCTGGAGCAGATACTGAAAGAGATGGGGATACGGGCCCTCTTGCTCGACATTTCACTCGATGACGATGAAAATACCGCGGCTTATACAACGCGTATCGAGACATTTGCCGAATTGATGCATTCCACGGTTTAGGGAGGTTTTTATGGCAAACGAAAATACGGCAAAATCCGGCCATCAGAAGACTGCGGCCGGCAGGCGATTGAGTAAAATCATGTTCAATGACTACATGAATCTGCATCAAAAAGCCGGTGAAGGCGCCTTCGTGGTGTGGATGGCCATCGTCGTTCCCGCTGAATTGTTCAGCGGTTTTGAAAACGTGGTTTACGGCGTACCGGAGAGCCATGCCGCCATGAGCGCGGGAAAAGGCGTCGGCCCCCTGCAATGCGAAAAAGCGGAAAAGATGGGCTATTCAATGGATCTGTGCTCTTATGCACGCATCGATCTCGGCACGGCGTTTGACGGCGGGAAGGACTCTCCCACGATGGGCCTGCCGAAACCGCATCTGATCGTCTCCAACAACAACAACTGTTCCCTGCTGGTCAAGTGGTTCGACATTTACCACCGGACATGGGGTGTTCCGCATTTTATTCTGGATGTGCCGTTCTGCTATGAACCGCAAAACGCGCGGGATCTCGATTACATCGTTACCCAGTACCGCGACCTCATCCGGACCATCGAAAATCTGAGCGGGCAGACATTCAATATCGAGCGAGTCCGCGAGGCGCTCGAAAACACGCGGGATGCTCTGGCCAACTGGAAGCGTTTCCTAAAAACGGCAGCGTCCCGGCCGGCCGGTCTTACCGCCTTCGATTCCTTTGTCCAGATGGCGCCGTACCTCACTTCCCGGGGAACAAAGACCCTGGCCGATCACTACCGCCTTCTTGCCGAAGAGGCCGAAGATAATATCGCGAAGGGGATCTATCCTGTTCCCAATGAAAGATACCGGCTTCTCTGGGACAACATTGCGCCCTGGCATCAATTGAGCAGGATGTCGTCCCGCCTGGCTTCGCTTGACGTCAACCTGATTTCGGCTTCCTACACCTATTGCATCGGGACCGTGGAGGGCGAGCTTGATCTGTTTGCCTATGACGGCGGTGATCCGCTGGTCTATCTGGCGCGAATGCAGAATTCTTCCATCTGCCCGCATGGAATGTCGCTTCGCTTTCGGGCGATGCGGCGCGCCATTGAAGACTGGGGCGTAGACGGTGTCATCTTCGCCAGCAACAGAAGCTGTAAAGTCTATTCCATCATGCAAATGGACATGCTCAAACGCGTCACGAATGAACTGGGCATTCCGGCGGTGATGATCGATGTTGATCATGCCGATATGCGCAAATACAGCGAAGAACAATCTTTCACGCGCATCGAAGCGCTGCTGGAGGTCATCGACGCCCGGCGGAAAGAAACAAAACTGTCATAGGCCGCTTAGCCTGCTGCGACACGGCCATCTTAAATCTTGAAGGAGAGGTTATGTCCAATTTACTGGTTGATTCCCGGGATGTCCGTTACGTCCTGTTCGAAATGCTGGAGGTGGACTCCTGCTTACAGTACGAAAAGTTTTCCGACCAGGATCAAGCCTTGTATGAGGATACCCTCCGTCTGGCTGAACAAATATCCGTCGAACAATTCTATCCCGTCAACAGCGAAGGGGACCGCGTGGGTGTCCACTTTGACAATAAGCTTGGAGTGGTGACGGTACCCGCCTGCTTCCAGCAACCCTACCGGGCCATCAGCGAAGCGGGATTCATCGGGGTTTCCGCCGATCCGGCATTTGGCGGATTAGGTCTGCCTTTGTCTGTGTCGGTGGCTTGCAAAGAATACTTTTGCGCCGCCAACGGCTGCCTGACGTTTTACACGCTGTTGAGCGGCAGTGCCGCGCAGCTCGTTTATTCTTTCGGAAGCAAAGAACAGAAGCAAACCTATCTGCCGAAAATGCTTTCCGGAAAATGGAGCGGCACGATGTGCCTGACCGAACCCAATGCAGGCTCCGATGTCGGCAATGTCAAGACAAAGGCGGTTCGTCGTGAAGACGGCGCCTATGAAATCACAGGGCAGAAAATATTCATCAGCGGAGGGGACCACGATTTAACGGACAATATTGTTCATATGGTCCTGGCGCGCATCGAAGGCGATCCGCCCGGCACACGGGGGCTTTCCCTCTTTATTGTGCCCAAATTCATCTCCGAACCGGATGGAACACCCGGCAGACGAAACGATGTTGTCTGCACGGGGATTGAGGAAAAGATGGGCATTCACGGACTCTCCACCTGCGCCCTGGCCTTTGGAGAAAACAACTCCTGCGTCGGCTATCTCCTGGGTCAGGAAAGAAAAGGGATGCGGCAGATGTTTAAGATGATGAACGAAGAAAGACTTTTTGTAGGCCTTCAGGGACTTTCCTGCTCCACTGCCGCGTGTATGCATGCCATTGCCTATGCCGGAACCCGGCTCCAGGGCGTTCACGTGACGGGGATGCTGGATCCGAATGCCCCGCAAGTTCCCATCATTGAACATCCCGATGTGGTCAGGATGCTCCTATGGATGAAATCCTACGTTGAGGGGATGCGGATGCTTACCTATTTCCTCGGGAAAAATCTTGATGTGGAGGCTGTCGATCAGGGAGAAAAGGGCCGTGAAGCAAAGGCGCTCACCGAATTGCTGATTCCGCTGTGCAAGGCGGGTAATACCGACGCGTCCTGGCTTGTGACCGCCGAAGCAATCCAGGTTTACGGCGGTTACGGCTATTGTCGGGACTATCCCGTGGAGCAGTATGCGCGTGACTGTAAAATTCTGAGCATCGTCGAGGGGACAAACGGCATTCAGTCTGTCGATTTGTTGATGAGGAAGATTCTGATGGATCCGGATGAACGGAATCTGAATGTTTTCCGGAAACTGACCAAACAAACGGTGAACACGGCCCGTGAGGCCGTCGAGGAGGTGTATATCACGCCTGTGGCCAGGGGACTTGTCGAATTGGACAAGATGGTCGGATTCCTGAAAGCCCGGATGGGCCAGGGAAAGATCGCCGGCATCTTTGCCCAGGCGACGCCTTTCCAAAAGGCGATGTTCCTTCTTTGCCTCGGATGGATGCATTTGTGGAACCTCTCTCTGGCGGCTTCCCAACTGAAAAAGACAACCGGCCGTGCCGTTGCGGATTGTTCATTCGAAAATATCCGGAACGATTCGGAGGCATGTTTCTATTACAACAAGATCATGACGTCGCGATTTTTCATCGCCGCGGAATTTCCAAAATTCTTCGCGTATGTCGAATCCATCCTGAATGATGAACCGGCGCTGAAGGCGGCAGGCTCCGATCTGTTTCCCGACAGGCCCTGAACGGCAACAGAGGGACAAAGAGGCATAAGGGAGGATCATGAGAATCAATTTTGACTTGACTCACGTTGTGCTGTAGTGTATTGTAGTGCAGGAGGCGCATGATGAGAAGCGTTCTGTCTGTCAGTTTGCCCGAGAAAATGGCGTCGGAGCTGGATGCCATTGCCCGTGCAACCGGAAGAAATAAAAGCGATATCGTGAAAGAGTCGCTGGGGGTGTTTTTATGGGAGGCCAGATTCCGCCGGATGAAGAAAACCCTGGGCCCTAAAGCGAAAGCGTCAGGCTTGATTACGGATGACGATGTTTTCAAGGTTATATCGTGAAGGCGGTATTTGACACCAATGTTCTGATTGCCGCCTTTCTGACAGAAGGGCTTTGTTCAGGCCTGATGATCCGCGCGCGCAAGCAGGCATTCAGCCTCGTTCTGTGCGATGATATTATCGGCGAATTTGAAGGTATCCTGAGAAAAAAATTCAAAATCACCCCGGCCGATGTTTCCGAAATCTCGGCCATTGTTTCAGAAGCAGCCTCAGAAATCATTCATGATCTGAGTCCTGTCCCGAGTATTTGCAGGGATCCGGAGGATAATATCATTATCGCCTGTGCCGTTGATGCACAGGCCGACTATATTGTTACCGGTGATGAAGACCTGTTGATCCTCAAAAGATATAAGGGTATCGTCATCCTTAATCCGCGAAATTTTGAAGCCTTGTTTGCCGATTGACGTTAACGGTTCAAGATAAAATAAAATCAGGTCAACAGTCTACCGCCGTCTCTAATGTTGGACAGCGGAAAACACATTGCTCAGCTTTTTTCCATGGTTTTGTGAAACCGGATTTGCGGCCACTCTTCCATGACGTGGGAAAGGCGCCAGTCGGAAAGCGCCAGATATACGAGGTTTCCTTCCGTGTCCGTGGCCAGGTTCATGGAATTCTTCTTCTGGAAATCTTCCATTTTTCCGGCGTCGTCGCAGGTGACCCAGCGGGCGGCGGCGTAATCGGCTTGTTCGTAATCGGCATAGACGCTGTATTCGTCTTTCAGACGCGCCATGGTCACGTCAAACTGCAAAGCGCCCACCGCGCCCAGAATGTTGTCCGAACCCCAGAGAGGTTTGAAAACCTGAATCGCTCCTTCTTCCGAAAGCTGGGTCAGCCCCTTTTGCAGATGTTTGAGGCGCAGAGGATCTTTGAGCCGCACGCGGCAAAAGTGCTCCGGAGCGAAATGGGGAATGCCTGTAAACTTCAGCGGTTCTTTTTGCGTGAAGGTGTCGCCCACTTTGATGGTGCCGTGATTGTGGATGCCGATGATGTCTCCCGGGTAAGCCGTTTCGACATTGGTCCGGTCCTGCGCCATGAAAATCGTGGCATTGGACAGGGAGATCTCCTTGTGAATGCGGTGATGAACCACGCGCATGCCCCGCTCGAACTTGCCCGAACAGATTCTCATAAACGCAATGCGGTCGCGGTGCGCCGGATCCATGTTGGCCTGGATTTTAAAAACAAATCCGGAAAAATCATCTTCGTCCGGCTCAACCTGCCTCGTGGTCGTGGGACGGGCAACAGGAGAAGGGGCGATTTCCACAAAGGCGTCGAGCAATTCCCTGACGCCGAAATTATTGATGGCGCTGCCGAAAAAAACCGGCGTCTGTCCCGCCTTCAGGTATTCTCTGATTTCAAAGGGATTGGCTGCGCCGGTGAGCAGGGCGATTTCTTCGCGGAGCTCCGCGGCCTGGCTGTCCAGCAGTTCATCAAGCAGTCCATCGGACAAATCGCTGATCACGACGCCTTCGTCCGTTCGCTTTGACTGGCCCGGCGTAAAAAGATGAAGTTTTTGATCGTAAAGGTTGTAAACGCCCCGGAACCGCTTGCCCATGCCGATGGGCCAGGAGAGCGGCGAACATTCCAGCTGCAGTTTGTCTTCAATGTCCGTGAGAATGTCCAGGGGCGCCAGGCAGTCGCGATCCAGCTTGTTGATGAAGGTGATGATCGGTGTGTTGCGCAGACGGCAGACTTCCATGAGCTTCTGCGTTTGCGTTTCGACGCCTTTGGCGCCGTCAATCACCATCAGCGCGCTGTCCACGGCGGTGAGCACCCGGTAGGTATCTTCGGAAAAGTCCTGATGCCCCGGCGTGTCCAGCAGGTTGATCTCGCAGCCGGCGTATTCGAATTTCATGACCGACGAGGTGACGGAAATGCCGCGTTCTTTCTCGATGGACATCCAGTCGGAAAGCGCGTGTTTGGACGCTTTCCGCGCTTTGACGGCGCCCGCCATCTGGATGGCGCCGCCGAAAAGCAGCAGCTTTTCCGTAAGCGTTGTTTTTCCCGCGTCGGGATGGCTGATGATCCCGAACGTCCGGCGGCGTTCAATTTCTTTTTGCAGTTGTTTGCTCAAAATACTCTCATCTCTGAAGGGAACGTTTTCAACCGTTCACCACAAAATTCCCTTCAGCCTTCAGTCTTCAGCCTTTATCCTTATATCCTTCTTCCCTGAACGGTGCAGCCTCTTAACGGATAATCCCGGCGCTGTCAACCGATAAGACCGCAAAGTCAATCGCCCGATGATCGGTCATGCGCAAAAACTCCTTGACAAAAAGAGCGTGTTGCATCAAAGACTTTTGCCGTGAGCGGGCGTAATTCAGCGGTAGAATGTCAGCTTCCCAAGCTGGACGTCGCCGGTTCGAGCCCGGTCGCCCGCTCCATTTTCTCCATTCCTTCCTGACGCATTCCCGCTCCAAACATACAGACTATTTGATTGACACGGAAGCCCCTTTTTTTTATAGTAAAACCAGTTAATAGGTTTGACGAAAATTCAGCGGGAGAGGACGGAGGAAATCGCCATGGGAAAAAATAAAAAGAGTATGGTTGTCGCTGGGGTTGTCGGATCGTTGCTGGTCCTGTTTTTTTTAACCTCCTGCGTTTCGACCAGCGGCACAGCGATGAAGACCCATCAAAAGGGCATGTCATCCATTACGGAGGAAGAATATTTCACCACCAAGAAACCGGTGGACCGCGCCTACATCGGTTGCACCTGGTCGAAGCAGTTCGGGCCGCTTGAAGACCCTGTCGCGGAAGAGATCGAGGTGAAAAAAGAAAAATCGTTAAGCGGGATTCAGCAGGATTTTGCCTACAATCTGGGGGTCGGTCTCGGCGGACAGACCATTGCGGGTCCGGCGGCAGAGATCGGCGCCTCCGGCGGCAGCGTCGAGAAAGCAAAGCTCTCCGGCCTGGAAATCATCACCCCCGTCTCCATAGCCGACATCGCCTTTGAGCCGGGGCTTCCCTACATCACGGAAGCCCTGCGGCTGGCCAATTTCCGCATTGCCGACGAAAAATCCAATAAAGCCGGACTCAATGTCGGCGCGGGCACGGCCATCGGCAGCGTGACAGCTACAGCCGGAGCGGGCACGCAGGCACGGCGGGGCACCGAAGGAGAAGGGCTTGTCGTGGCCTACAAACTTCACATGATCGACTCCGAGACCTACGCAAAAAGTGAATCCGGAAACAGAACGCTGGAACTCGACAAAACCGTTGAGTTTTCCAAAGAGGGGCTTTTTGCGAAAGCCTCTCTGCAGCTGATCGAACCGGGATCGGGAAAATCGCTTCCCCGCAATGTCATCTGGTCCTGCCCCAGAGCCCATGCAAAAAGCCGGGACACCGTTGCCGCCTGGGTTGTGGAATTAAAGTCAACCGATCCGAGGCGCAAGAAAACCACCATCGCCTTTCCGGCCTGGCCCGCCATCGAAGACTGCCAGAACTATTCCGGCGTCATCTTTTCGCGCATCGATCCCCGGACGGACAAAATCATCCGCCAGAAAATCAGCATCACTTTAATCGACGCGGAAGTGTCGGACGCCATGAAGCCCAAAGCATGGAACACCCGGATTGCGCTTGTTGACGAGTCCTTCAACATCAAACTCGTTTCGCCCAAAGACCTGGAATAAGGCAAACGGTCATTAACCCGCTGTCTTCACGATGAAGAGATGAAGAAAGGTTCACGTTATGAAAAAGAGCATACCCTCATGCCTGTTGGCGATCCTTGTCTGTCTGGCGGTGTTCAGCCTGAATGCCGAGGCCAGGAAACCGGAAATTACACGGCACGACGCGCAGTACCTGGACCGGCAGATTTCCATCAATCTGCAGTGGAAGTCTTCGGTGGAAATTGTCTCTGTCCGGGTGGCCGCCGGCAAAGAAGTCAAGGAAATCAAAGTAGATCCTTACGATAATAAAAAAACGCGTTTAGGCTATCTTGGCGAAGTCAACGTCGTTCTTGAAACCGACCCCATGGTTTCTCAGGAGTCGATCGGTTACACTATCCAGATTCAGGATGAAGACGGGCAAAAAAGCAATCTCGTGACAGGAAAGGTCGCCATTCCGGCGACTGCCTATTCCCAGCCACCCAGAGAGCACCGTGATTCGTGGGGCAAGGAGCACCTGGCCGGAACGGAGAAAAGCGGCAAAAAGGATATGATCGATCAGTTGCGGGAGGTCGCGACGGTTCTGGCCGCGCCGCCGGTCATTCTTGATGTGACCGTCAATAATCCGGGCACCGGCAATGTTACCTTCAAAACCAAGGCGACGCACACCGTCGGCATGCGGGAGATCACTTTCCGGGTTTTTGACGCATCCGGAAAACAGGTGGACGCCCAGCAGATTTCCGCCACCGGAAAGCTCTGGGAAGGGACGTCAAAAGACTTCAGCCTGCCGCCCGGGAGCTATTCCGTGATTGCCCAGGCCGTGGATGCGAGCGGCGGAACTTCGCGGGAGAGCAGGGCATCCTTTGCCATCCGCGGGGCCGGCTTGCCGACGCAGCAGCCCGCAACGCCGCCGGTTACCCCCCCTGTTACTCCTCCGGTTGAACCGCCGGTTACGCCACCGGTTATCCCCCCGGTAATGCCACCGGTTGAACCCCCTGTCACTCCCCCGGTTGTGCCTCCTGTGACGCCGCCAGTCACTCCACCTGTCACTCCACCTGTGACACCGCCCGTGACCCCCCCGGTTACGCCACCTGTGACCCCACCGGTTGTTCCTCCGGTGACACCGCCCGTGACACCTCCGGTCACTCCACCTGTGACCCCGCCGGTTGTCCCTCCTGCCATCCAGCAGTCATTGCCTTCCGTGACGGATCCGGTGATATATTTCAACGGGAATATTGCCGGAGTTCAGAACGGTCCGACGCGGGAGACGACCTTTACCATCAATGCGTCTCACCGGGTGACCTTCATTTACACCTATCATTATTTTAACAACGGCAAACTTCCCGGGACCATTGCCCTGCGTCACAGCGACGGGACCGTTTACGGTCCGTGGCAGGCCGAAGGAGCTTTGGGTCAGGGAGGCGTGAAGAACGCCTACTGGTTTGTCCGTCCGAACGTTGAGATCAAGGCGGGGACTTACACCGTTGTGGATTCCGACAAAGCCACCTGGTCTCACAACAGCGGTTCATCGGGCGCCGGGTTCGTGGAAATCAAGGGCGTTAAAACCGGAACGGCGCCGGTGGTTCAGGCTGCTATTGAATCTTTCACCTGGAAGGGCAAGGCGGCGGACAAAGTGGGGCAGGGGGGCAACGGCAGCCCCAATGGAACACCGGACGGACAGTTTGAAGTTCAGGTTTCCCTGCCTTCGGCCGCGGAAATTACGGCGATTGCTGTTTACTCCTCGGATGCGAAGGGATCGCCTGCCGGAGGCCAGATCTGGCACACCCGCAATACCTCCTACTGGCTGTTGGGCGTTTTCCATCAGGGTCGTCAGCTGAATGCGTCGCACGTCAAGACGCTGGGCACCTTCAATGGTCGTCAGACCTTTGAGCTTTACTGTGAGGATTCCGGCTGGTTCAAGCCTGATCAGCATTTTCTGGTCGAGGTGGAGTACGGTTCGGGAAGCAAGGTCACGAAGGTCGTCAAACTGACCGATCCCAAAGCCACGATAGAATCCTTTACCTGGACGGGGAAGACCACCGACAAAGTTGGGCAGGGAGGCAACGGACGTCCGGACGGGACGATGGACGGAGCGTTTAATCTTCAGGTTTCTTTGCCGGTTGCGACTGAAATAACTTCGATTTCCGTGTATTCATCCAATGACGCGGGCGCACCTGCCGGAGGCCAGATCTGGCACACACGGAACAATTCCTACTGGTTGCTGGGTGTTTTCCAGCAGGGCCGCCAGTTGAACGCTTCGCACGTCAAGACGCTGGGCACCTTCAACGGACGACAAACCTTTGATCTGTATTGCAACGACTCCGGATGGTTCAAGTCCGGGCAAAGTTTCCTGGTCGAAGTGGAGTACGGCCTGGGGAGTAAAGTGACGAAGGTTGTTAAACTGGTCGATCCCCAGGCAACAATAGATTCCTTTACCTGGGTGGGTAAAAATGCCGACAAAGTCGGGCAGGGTGGCAATGGCCGTCCCAATGGGACTATGGACGGTCAATTCGGTCTGCAGATTGTTTTACCGACGTCCACTGAAATTTCATCGATGGCCGTTTACTCTTCGGACGCAAAGGGATCGCCTGCCGGAGGCCAGATCTGGCACACCCGCAATACCTCCTACTGGCTGCTGGGTGTTTTTCATCAGGGCCGCCAGCTGAACGCATCGCACGTCAAAACGCTGGGCAGCTTCAATGGGCGTCAGACTTTTGATTTGTACTGCGAAGATTCCGGCTGGTTCAAGCCGGATCAGCATTTTCTGGTGGAAGTGGAGTACGGATTAAGCAGCAAAGTCACAAAAGTTGTTAAAATCGGCCAAACGATACCGCCGGTCACCCAGCAGAATTTGCCTTCCGTGACGGATCCGGTGATATATTTCAACGGGAATATTGCCGGAGTTCAGAACGGTCCGACGCGGGAGACGACCTTTACCATCAATGCGTCTCACCGGGTGACCTTCATCTATACCTATCATTATTTTAACAACGGCAAACTTCCCGGGACCATTGCCCTGCGTCACAGCGACGGGACCGTTTACGGTCCGTGGCAGGCCGAAGGAGCTTTGGGTCAGGGAGGCGTGAAGAACGCCTACT
>Ga0208196_1003974_pt1 | contig 11868 bp, 7 predicted proteins | sample AD_JPNNA7_MetaG_FD_184443 | JGI IMG/M metagenome (GOLD analysis project Ga0208196, IMG submission 184443) | Active sludge microbial communities of municipal wastewater-treating anaerobic digesters from Japan - AD_JPNNA7_MetaG (SPAdes) (version 2) | ecosystem: Engineered > Bioreactor > Anaerobic >...
AGAAAATGAATAGAATAAAAGAGGTACTTGAAGAGAAAGGAATAAAGCAAACTTGGTTGGCTGAACAACTTGGTAAAAGCTATAATATGGTGAATGGTTATGTACAAAACAGACAACAACCACGAATAGAAGTTCTTTACGACATAGCCAAAATATTGGACGTAAACGTGAAAGACCTCTTAATTGACAACGACATTAAAAAGAATAAGAAATGAGCAAGGAACAAAAAATAACGAACAACATAAAAGTGCCAAACAAAGATTTGGAAGCATTGAGATTAAACTTTCCTCATTGCTTTGACAAAGACGGAAACTTTCAATTGGAAAAGTTTAAAGCCAATTTGACTGAAAAAGAAATCAACTTTTCTACTGAGAGTTATGGTTTAGACTGGCTTGGAAAATCGTATGCAAGGCTTTTGGCAAGCGACCCAGCAACCACTTTACTGAAAGCAGACGAAACTCATAATAGCAAACCCGAAAACGCTAATTCTGAAAACTTGCTCATAAAAGGCGATAACTTGGAAGTGCTAAAGCACCTTGCCAATGCCTATTACGAGCAAGTGAAAATGATTTACATTGACCCGCCTTACAATACAGGTAGTGACGGGTTTACTTATCAAGACGACAGGAAGTTTACTATAAAAGAGCTGCAACAGTTAATTGGTGTTGATGCAGAAAAAGCAAAACGAATTTTAGACTTTACAAAAAGTGAAAGCAATAGCCATTCGGCTTGGCTTACTTTTATGTATCCTCGTTTATATATTGCTAAGCAATTGCTGAAAGATGACGGAGTTATTTTTGTTTCTATTGACGATAGTGAAGTTTCACAACTCAAGATGTTGCTAGATGAGATTTTCGGAGAAGAAAATTTTAGGGGAATTATAATAAGAGCTACGGGTACAACAACCGGGCAAGAAGCTCTTAAAATTGGAAGCTCTTATGATTCTTGTTTATGCTATTCTAAAACAGCAAAGTTTCAGTTAAAAGGTATTCCTTTAAAAGGTAAAGACCTTAATAGATTCAATAATGATGACAATGATGGCAAGGGAAAGTATGCACTTTTACAACTAAGAAAGACTGGAAATGCTGACAGAAAAGAAGACAGGGAAGGAATGTTTTTCCCAATAACAGCACCTGATGGTAGTCAGGTATTCCCAATTGGACCCACGGACTATTTAAGTCGATGGAGAACAGGAAAGGATAAATTTCAGAAGTTTTTGGATGAAGGTCTAATAGTTTGGAAAGAAAACGGAGAAGATATTGAAGAGTTTGACGAAGATGATGATGAAAATGACGAGGATGAAATCACAGACTTCTCTTCAGTAACTAATGAAAATGTAGATATTTCCAAATTTAAGTCGAAGTGGAAACCATATGTAAAATATTATTTATCAGAACGAACAAAGCAAGTTTCAAACTTATGGACAGATATTGATGGTAACAAAAAAGGAAGCATTGAGCTAAAACAATTATTTGAGAAAAAGAAGCTATTTGAAAATCCAAAGCCAACCGATTTTTTAAAACGATTAATAACTATTAGCTGTAGTGCAGATGAAATAATTCTTGACTTTTTTGCAGGTTCAGGAACAACTGCTGACGCATTATTGAATATGAATCTTGATGATTTAGCCAATCGAAGGTTCATATTAGTTCAAATACCAGAGTTAATAGACCCGAAAAAAAGTAAGACAACATATAGCTATGTAAAAAATGAGATGGGCGTTGATGTACCAACAATTTTTGATGTAACCAAAGAGCGTATAATTAGAGCAGCTAAAAGAATTGAAACTAATAAAAATATCAAAATTGCAGAAAAGAAAAAAGAAATAACCGAACTTCAAACTAAATTGGATTTAGAAGGCAAAGACGAAAATATTAAGGAAATCAAAACAGAAATAAAAGCATTAGAGAATTTTGACCTTGGTTTCAAAATATTTGAAACTACTCCCATTTGGGAAGATTACGATTTTGAAGCTGAACAATTTGATAGTTCGCAAACCCTTTTTGATATTGGAAAACTAACTGAAGAAGATATAAAAGCATTGCTTGTTACTTGGAAAACAAATGACAACATTTCTCTTTCGCAAGAATTAGAAATAATTGATTTAGGCGGTTACACCGCTTTTTACGGAAGTGGAAAATTGTATTTGTTGTACAAAAACTTTACAACCGAAAATTTGAAAGCCGTTTTAGAAAAAATTGATACAGACAAAACATTCAATCCTACTTCTATCATAGCATTTGGTTATCACTTTGAAAGTAAAAATTTGCGAGAACTCTCGGAAAACGTGAAGCAATACGCAAACAAAAAGAAAATTGATATTGACTTCATAACAAGGTATTAAGCAATGAAAGGATTTAATTTTGAAAAGAACCTAAACCACCAGTCACACGCAGTAGATAGCACTATTGGCGTGTTTCAGGATATTCCCCTTGTTCAGCCAACCGAAGCGGATAAAAATTACATCAATCCTGCATTTGATTTTCAAACAGGAAACACTTATCCAAACAATATTAGAACAATTAGGGAAAATAACGGTAGCATAAGCGAAAGAATAAAACGTGACAGCAACATCATAGACATAATGATGGAAACTGGCACGGGCAAGACCTATACTTACACCAAAACTATTTTTGAACTCAACAAACAATACGGCATTTTCAAATTTATTGTTGTTGTTCCAACGCTTTCAATCAAAGCTGGAACGATAGATTTTTTAAAATCGGACAGCAGTCGTGAACATTTTAAAGAGCAATACGGAAAAACCTTGCATTTGCACGTTGTAGAAAGCTTAAAAAATGGGAAAAGCAAGAAATCATATATTCCGCAAGCAGTTACAACTTTTGTCAATTCGGGCAATTTTGAAAAAAATAGTATTCAGGTTCTGATTATCAACGCAGGTATGATAAACTCTGATACAATGCAAAAAAGTTTTGACAAAGGTTTGTTTGACAAATACACCGTACCGTTTGATGCCATTGGTGCAACCAAACCGTTTTTGATTATTGACGAACCGCACAAATTTGGAACAGGCAACAAAACGTGGGAGAACATTCAGAAAATGAAACCTCAATTTGTTTTGCGTTATGGTGCTACGTTTCAAGGTTACGAAAATCTGATTTACACTTTAACAGCCGTTGATTCGTTCAATCGTAATTTAGTAAAAGGCGTAATCGGACACATTACAGAATTTGACAGCGGTAAAAATGCAATTGTAAAGTTTATTGATTCAGACGGAACAGAAGCAAGTTTTGAATTAAACGAAAATGATAAACGCAAAACGGTAAAGCTTAAAAAGAAGGACAGTTTACAAACGATTCATTCTGAAATGAGTGATTTGTCAATTGAAAATTTAAACAAAAGCACCGTTGTTTTATCAAACGGATTGGTAATGAAAAAGGGCGATAAAATCAATCCTTATTCGTATGCCGAAAAGTTGCAGGAAACAATGATTCAAAAAGCCATTCAAAAGCATTTTGAACTCGAAAAAGAATTTTTGACAAGAGATGTAAAAATAAAACCGCTAACACTTTTTTTTATTGACAATATTGATGAATACCGAAATAAAGACGGTTATATCAAAAAAACAGTAGAGCAATTAGCAAAGGCTGAAATTGAAAATTTACTGAAAGTAGAGCAAGACGTTTATTATAAAGCATTTCTTGAAAAATCACTGACTGACATTTCTGCAATACACGGTGGTTATTTCTCAAAAGACAACAGTGAAAAAGACGAAGTAATTGAAAAGGAAATAAACGAGATTTTGCACGATAAACAAGAAATGTTGAGTTTGGAAAATCCAAGACGTTTTATTTTTTCAAAATGGACATTGCGTGAAGGATGGGACAATCCAAATGTTTTCCAAATTTGCAAACTGCGAAGCAGTGGTAGTGAAATTTCAAAACTTCAGGAAGTTGGGCGTGGTTTGCGTTTGCCTGTGAACGAATACGGCAATCGTGTAAAAGACGAACAATTTTATCTCAACTATTTTGTTGATTTTACCGAAAGTGATTTTGTTGATGCTCTAGTAAATGAAATCAACGTAAAATCTGGTGCAATTTCAATGGAACAAACGCCTGATAAACTTTCTGCTGAAATGATTAAAAAGATTTGTGAACTCTACGAAACCAACGAAGAAGACCTTTTGCAAGTTTTAGACGATAATGGCGTAATTAAGAGAAACAACGATTTTAAAGCAAACGGATTTACTTACATCAAACACAATTATCCGAAAATCTTTGAAGGTGTAAACTCTACCAAAGTTCGTAAAGCAACAGATGATAAAAAGAAAATTACAATAAGAAAAGACAAATACAGCGAGTTAAAAGACCTTTGGGAAAAACTCAACGAAAAAGTAATTTTGGAATATAAGTTTGATAAAGAAGCTGAATTTAAAAGCCTATTTACCGAGTTTTTGAAAGCACAAAAAGGCAATTTTACCATAGACGGAGTAAGTGAACGAGTTGCAAAAGTTGAAATCAAAGACGATAGAGCAATTGTAAACGATGTAGAATCAATCTATGGTCGAAATGTCGCAACTATTTCAACAATGAAATACAGCGACTTTCTGAAAGAACTTTCAAAAATCTTAAACATCAATCTTGCAACAATTCATCAATCAATTATTGATGCAGGAACAGACATAAATAAACATTTGAACCCAACAACTTTGCGAATTATCAAAGACAAGTTTGATCATTTCCTAATGGCAAATGCTATTGATAAGTTCAGTATTGAATACAAAAAGGTTTCAAACAACATTCACCCAACCAAGCTAACAGACGAAAATGGAAATGTTTTATCGGAAATTTCCGCTTCTGATATTGGTATTTTCTTTTCAGATGAAGATGTGGCACAGTCTTATTTCTTTGACGAATTGTATTACGATTCTGAATTAGAAATGAAAAACATCAAAACAGAAATCAACGAAGTTATTGTATTTACGAAAATCCCGAAAAACTCAATCAAAATTCCTGTTGCTGGCGGAAAGACTTATTCTCCTGACTTTGCTTACGTTTTAAAATTCAAAGATGGCAAACAGAAATTAAACTTCATTGTAGAAACGAAAGACGTTGGAAGTGATGACGGACTACGTGAAGAAGAAAAAGCGAAAATAAAACACGCAGAAAAATTCTTTGGCGGTCAGGTAAAAATTGAATTTAAAAAACAGTTTAGCAACAACAAAATAGTTGACTTAATAAGAGAACTTTCAATTGATGAATAAAATAAAAAATAGCCCACGCTTCGTAGTCAAGCACATTTGCAGGTCGCACCAGCCAACGCTAAGACCAAAACCTGCAAAAGAGCTTGCCTACCCAAACGCACGGTAGACAGAAAAGATGCAGCAAAAATGAAAGAAAATTAACGAGAAAATGAACAACGAAACGGTAACAAAGGCTAAAATCAAGCGGGCAGCTAGTGGTAATTTGAAGTGCAGTACAACTAATAAACTTCATCGTAAATTGACAGTGAAGTGCTCCGAAATGCCCGCCAGCTTTTAGCCTCAGCCGTTGTGTGGCATTTTAAAAAGACATCTCAACATGGATAAAGATATAAATAAACAGAAAGACCGAATAGCAAAGGTATTTCCCAAAGGGATTGAGGACATATTTAAAAGTTCAGGAACTCTTGAAATATACAGGGAATTTCTGAAAAGCAAACTTGATAATCCCGTTAATATGACAGGTATTGAGGATTTTGACTGGGAGGAGTTTTATGTTCTTGGACCAGGTAGCCAAAAGGAGTATGAGAAGCTTAAGAAAACAAGACCGTCATACACGGATAAATATATTTTGGAATCAATTGACGATGAATACGATGAACATCTCGGACTCATAGCAAATGTGATTCGAGAATGCGATAAAAGACTTTTTCAGATTCCACTTGCAGATTTGAAAGCTTTAGATAAAAGCACAAAGAACTATCAGCTACTGGATGATTACTCGGTTTGGTGTGTAAACTATTGATAAATATGGAATTGATTGATAATGAATTAAAGCTGAGGCCTTTCAGGGTTTCTGATTCGAAAAGACTTGCAGAGTTTTGCAATAATAAAAATATTTGGGATAATTTGCGAGATTACATACCATTTCCTTATACTGAGAAAAATGCTACGGAATACATTGGATATTGTCAAAGCGAGACCCCGCAATTAACATTTGCAATAGAATTTAGCGGAGAATTTGCGGGCAGTATTGGATTGGTCAGACAGGCAGATGTTTATAAATTGACGGCTGAAATTGGTTATTGGATTGGTGAACCATATTGGGGTTTAGGAATAGCTACTAAAGCGGTTCGATTGATTACAGAATACGGATTTAACCATCTTGGTTTAGTCAGGATTTATACAGGAGTTTTTGATTTTAATAAAGCTTCACAAAGAGTACTTGAGAAAGCTGGATTCAAATTAGAGTGCATATTTGAAAAATCGGTATTCAAAAATGACAAGATTTGCGATGAATATAGATATGGATTGATAAATAAAAACGCCACACAACATATGGTATAGTGTATGCGGGTTTTAGTGGTTTTCGAGCGTTTGTAGCTCGTAAAAAAGGTCGGTGTAACCTGACAGGAAATCGCTTCGTACTCCCGCACGACACCATACCATAAACCGTTACCAACAAGCCTAAAAGAGACCGTACCAATGAAAATTTGTTGCATAGAGATTGAAAAGGAAAATGCCACCGCACAAAAGCAAGAGTGTGGTTGCCCGTCCCTACAACCATCCCTTCGCAACCACACACATGCTTTTTTTGCCAGCGCACCCGCTTCGTTGATAATTATGTGCTAAATTGATAGACTTTTAAAAACAAGATTATGCAGAAAGAAATTGAAATAATTCAAAGACATGCTAAAGAGCTTAAGAAATTAGAACAAAGTGAACAATATCTCTTTGACTCTTTGAATTCTAAATCCAAAGCAGAAATTGACGGATTGATAAATGATTTCAGTTTTGTGCGTTCAGACTTTTCTGCAACACGATTTCAACCTGTGAATTTATTGCGTTTCGACATACTTCACTTATTAAAAGAAGGAACACAAATTAGTTCGGAAACTGTTGAAAACATTAAGACTAAGATAATTGAAAAAGACGAAGAATATTTTTCAAAGTACGGTGACATATTAGTAAATGCCTTAAAAAATTATCCTCAAAAGAAGAAATCTCCTTTCGTTAATTGGCAGAGAAATTACTGTATTTTCTTTCCATTTATTTACACTAATCCAATAAAGAATGAAACAAGTTCTGCCTTAGATAAAGTAGTTGATGGACTTGATAAAGCATTAAAGCTAAAAAACTACAAAAGCCATATTGTTGATTTTAATGGCCCTCAAAATTACGGAACATCATATTGTTGGATTGCTGGATTTCCAGAAAATAAAATTTCCCACCGAAAAGCTTATCAATTATTTCTAAAAATCAGCGCAGAAAAAATTGAAGCTGGAATTTTAGCTGGCTGGGATATTAATGATAAGGCATCAAATACACTTGAGGATTTTAATACAATCGAAGAAGTAATTGAAAAACTTAAAGCTTCAAAACAAACCGTTGAGAAAAAAAACAATGCTTTAATTAATTATTGGAAATTCGCACCAGGAGAAAACGGGATTTATTGGGATGAATTTTATAATGAGAATATTATAGCTATTGGTTGGGACGATTTAACCGACCTTAAAACTTATACAACCGAATCACTTGCAGAAGATTTAGGCGTTGAAGATTCCGACAACTCAAATCAAATATGGAATATTGAAAATTTTAGGGACGCAAGTATCGGGGACGTTGTCATTGCAAACAAAGGAAAAAGTAAAGCACTTGGTATTGGCGTAATTACTGGTGAATATGAATTTAAACCTGAACGAAAAGAAAACAAACATATTAGAAAAGTAAAATGGTTGATAAACCAATTAGTTGATTTTGAAAAGACCATTTTTCGACCTGATACGTTTACGCCAACTTTAAAATGGAGTAGCATAAAAGAAAAATACATTCAAAGTAATCCTGCATTTGAAAAAATATTCAATGACTTAGAAACAGGAAAAGAAATTCTACCTCCTCCGAAAGCATTACCAAAAGACTCTGAATCACAGAATTTCTGGTGGTTAAATGCAAATCCTAAAATTTGGCGAATTGACAGTTACGAACTTGGAGATATTCAATCTTATACATCCCATAACGACAAAGGAAACAAACGCAGGATTTATAAATATTTTGAAGAAGCAAAACCCGGTGATTTAGTAATTGGTTATGAAAGCACTCCGGTAAAACAAATTAAAGCAATTTTTGAAATAACCGAAGGATTGCACATCGATGACAATGAAGGAGAGATTATAAATTTTGAAATTAAAGAAATTGTCAAAGACCCAATTTCATGGGATGAATTAAAGGAAACTAAAGGACTTGAAAATTGTGAAGTCTTTATAAATAATCAGGGTAGTTTATTCAGCTTAACTCTTGATGAATTCGATATAATAAGAGATTTAATAGACGAGAAAAATATTGTCTCTGAAAAAGAAATCGAAAAAGTCGAGATTAAACAATATTCATTTTCTTCCGACCCAGACAAACCATTTTTAGAAGAACAAGAAATCGCTGAAATCATTCATTCTCTTGAAGTAAAGAAAAATATTGTTTTGCAAGGCCCTCCAGGTGTAGGGAAAACTTTTGTCGCAAAAAAGATAGCTTATGAAATGATGAAAAATACTGATGATACAAAAATCAGGATGATTCAATTTCACCAATCTTATTCATATGAAGATTTTATTCAGGGAATCCGACCATCAGAAAAGAGCTTTAAAGTTAAAAACGGCATATTCTATGAATTTTGTAAAAAGGCGGAATTAGAACCAGACCAAAAGTTTTTCTTTATAATTGACGAAATAAACAGAGGCAATCTCAGTAAGATATTTGGTGAATTAATGATGCTTATTGAATCTGATAAAAGAGGAAAATACAGCGTACCATTAACTTACTCTGATAAAGATGATGCATTATTTTCAGTTCCTGAAAATCTATACCTGATTGGCACAATGAATACTGCCGACCGTTCATTAGCAATCGTTGATTATGCTTTACGTAGGCGGTTTAGGTTTATTACATTAGAGCCAAAATTCAATAATAGATTTAAAGATTTCCTTAATTCTAAAGGATTTTCAAGTGACTTTATTCAGGAAATATCATCAAAACTTAAATTGCTAAACGATAAAATTAAATCGGATAAAAATTTAGGTTCAGGTTTTCTAATTGGGCATAGTTTCTTTTGTAACGCAAACTCTGAAAATGAAAGAAAGTGGTTTGAAAATATTGTCAAGTTTGAAATAAGTCCGCTATTGGAAGAATATTGGTTTGATGATAGCGAAAAAGTTAGAAACGAAATAGACCTACTTTTATCATAAGTATGCAAATCCCAATTCAAAATATCTATTATTTGTTGTGCTATGCATGGAACAAGCTTGAAGAAAGTGAGATTGTAAATGTAAATGAAATTGACTCAACTGAACTGATAGACTTATTTGCAAAAGTTCTTTCAAATAGTTGTTCTCGCCTATTAAAACAAGGACTTGATAGGTATTACATTGAGCATGAGAATGTAATCATGGGAATTAAAGGTAAATTCAATTTCTCAGCAACAATAAAACAGAATGTACTTCCTCTTAGCAAAACTGCTTGCATTTATGATGAGTTTGATTATGACATTTTGCACAACCAAATTTTAAAAACGACAATTGGGAAATTATTAAGAACAAAGAATTTGGATTCATTAATCAAAGATGAATTGCATAAAGTATATTTGAAATTACCTCCAATTTCTGAGATAGTTATTCGGAAAGCAATGTTCAACCAAATAAGACTACATCGCAATAATTATCACTATGATTTTATTTTAAAAGTATGCCAGATTGTTAATGAAAATCTATTTATTGACGAGTCTAAAGGAAACTATAAATTCAAGGATTTTACTCGTGAAGAAAAGGCGATGGCAAGATTATTTGAAGCTTTTGTAAAGAATTTTTATAAAATTGAAACGGACTTTTCTGTTTCAAGTGATTCTATTACATGGCAGTTTGAGTCAGATAATGCAGAGGATTTAGAAATGTTGCCTACAATGCTTACTGACATAACTTTGCAAAGCAAAAGTCAAAAAGTAATAATTGACACAAAATATTACAAGGAAGCATTCCAAACTAGATTTGATAAGCAAAAAATAAATTCGAGTAATTTATATCAGCTCTTCTCATATTTAAAAAATCAAGAGACTGATTCTGAACTAACCCAAAATTGTGAAGGGATTTTACTTTATCCTTCAATCCAAAACGATTTTGTGCACTCATTTAAATATGAGAACCATAAAATAAGGATTATATCAATAAACCTAAATCAAGATTGGCAAAACATACGGACTGATTTATTAAAAATTGTAGCATGAGAACCAATCCGACACACACCATCCCTTCGCTCTCAGGCACATTTGGCATTCCCGCAAGGCTTGCTCACAATCCAAAAATGCCAAAAGAGCCTTCAAGCCCTTCCCGCTCCAACACCGAGACAGAGCGGTGCAACAAGATGATTATTAATACTTTGATGAATAAAGGCCAGTTGGTAACATCGTGTATAGTGCATTTGGCGGATAGTGCTAATATTAAGGGTGTTACACCTAATAAGCGATGTAGCGGTTTGACAGGTTTGTGCTTCGAATCGCCAAACGACACCATACACGTAACCGTTAGGGCCAATAAAAAAATGAATACCACTGATAACATATTATATAAATCTGAAGCATATCTTAATATTAAACGTCAAAAGATATTCTTAAATTCAGTTTCTATATATGAAGGTAATTATTATGAATTGCTCAAATCCTTTGAGAAACATAAAAGGATTGATTTAGCTTCTTTATTAGATACTAAAGGTGGGAGAAAGAAATTACACGTATTGCAAGACCAAATTTCAAGATATCTTCATAATTATTTGGCGTCAACGTTTTCATTGATTCGAGCTTCAAGTGTCTACTATAATGATTATTTTAAACCAAAAAATCAAATAACTGAATATGATATAAAAATAAGAGATGAGATTAATAATAAACCTGTAAAGAAATTCATTGATGACTTAAGAATTTACACACAGCACAAAGAAATTCCAAATATTACTACTTCAACAGTATATGAACCTTCTCCTAGTTTGGATTATGAAACATATGTAAAATTTCAAGTTGAAGATCTAATGAGTTTTAACAAATGGAGTCCCCTTAGCAAAAAGTACATAAAGGAAAATGCCAAATCATTGATTATTCCAAAAGCTATTAACGATTTTCATGAAATATTTTCATCATTTACAAGCTGGTTCATTCAACAGACTAATAAATGCCTTTCTGCAGATAAAAATGAGGTTGAGAAATTAAAGTTAAAGGTAAAACAAGAAAAATTAAAAGTTCTAATTAGACTATTTTTCAAATTTCCAAATGTAGATATAACAAGCTTCGAAAGAAATTTTACATTTCATTTTAATAGAGGCGAAAGACTGGTAATTGTACGAGAAAAGGATCAAATGAGGAGAGCTGAAAAAATTCTTAAGATGATTAAGAAATATGCTGATATTAGTGAGGAATTTGTAAAAAATGTATATAAACTTTACGGTTAAATTTTACTGGCCCTAACAGCAGGTATAAACCATTGCTGGTATCGGGTTTGCTTAGATTGGTTCACTTGGTTGCCTTGTGCTACCTAGACCACAAAGCGCCCTGAAAACGCAACGGTTCATACCTGCGGACGTTAGGCAACAAATAAGAGAAACTAACAAGCATGAGACAAAATTAATGAATTGACAGATAAATATGTAATACGAAATGCAGTTCTCAGATTAGATGA
>Ga0208196_1003976_pt1 | contig 11867 bp, 10 predicted proteins | sample AD_JPNNA7_MetaG_FD_184443 | JGI IMG/M metagenome (GOLD analysis project Ga0208196, IMG submission 184443) | Active sludge microbial communities of municipal wastewater-treating anaerobic digesters from Japan - AD_JPNNA7_MetaG (SPAdes) (version 2) | ecosystem: Engineered > Bioreactor > Anaerobic...
GAACGGTAATAAATATAACTGGCGAAACCACGAAGGCGAAAAGCGGAATGATCAATTTCGGCCATGGCAGTCAGAGCCGGCCCCAGAGCATAATAATAACCATAGCAGGTGACAGTTGTCTTCATGCCCTGAACATCGTGGTCAAGGGAATATTTATTGAGGGCCAGGGCGTTAATCATGCCAAAACTAAAATAAGCTTCACCGCTAAAACGGAAAGACCAGTCGCTTTTATAATATGTGCCGTCTACCACCGGGCCCAGCAGATGAACTGAGCCCATTTTATCCCGGAAATTTCTTGGTTCTTCAAAGTGAAAACCGGCGGTGTCAGTAATTTTAACCTTGCCGGCGTCATAGTCGGTAACCGGTCTCTTGAGATAAGTGTGAAAAGCTGAACCCAGACCGTAAATTAAACTGTAACCGTTCTTGTCTTCATCGATCTTTTGAATAAATTTTCCCAAGGGAATAACTCTGGCTCGGAGCTCCAATTCCTCGCGTTTCCATCCATGGTAGGTCAGGGAATAGTCCAGGCTGCTGTAAATGGGACTGGTAAAAGTTTCGTTCACCTTTCCTGGCAAGCCGTAAACGGGCTCGATGAAAAGTTCAGAACCAAATTGAAAAAACATATTGCCGACATTCCTGCCGCTGGTCGAGGTCGGTGAATTTCTGTAGCCAAGGAATAAAAAGACATCCTGGGCTTGATAGTTAAATGGATAAAAATGGGGAGAAAGAGGCTTATCTCTTCCTTCCAGCCAGCCATTAATTCTGTTTAATGGATTTAACCAGCTCAGGTAATAGCTGACTTTTCTGGGCGAATTGAAAAAGTAGCGACCAAGTTGAAACCAGGATTCGCCCAGAATATAGCCTCCGAAACCGGTCATGATGTTGTCACTGATGGAGATAACTTCGCGCCATTCAACGATATATTCCCAGTAAAGAGAACCACCCAGTGAGTACAGCATAGAGTTCCACCAGGGGAGATTGTTGCTTCTGGCCAATTCGTAATAAATCATCCCGGCCAGTGAATGGCGCCAGTTCAGCCTGAAGTTATTATGGTCAAAGCGGTGGGCCTGTAAAGAAAAGAATCTTTTCTTCTGATCACGCCAGACAGGTCGATATTGCCAGTCTTCCAGAAACTGGCCATATTTATGCCAGTAATCAACGCCCGAAATAGTCATCAGAGTTAGCAATTCGATAGTTGCCCTGGGCCGGTTAGGGGAAGGCGCGGCCAGACTCTCAAACTTAACTGGATCGGTTATAGCAAAGCCAGGTAGGGTAGAAAAAGGACTCAGTTTAAAGCTCAGATAAAATTCATTCTGGCTGGAAAGAGATTTGCTTCTGAGGTAAAAAGAATTAAGAGTCAGATTAAATTCTTCGAGCCAATTTGCCCGGACATCATCATCAGTTAACTGGTTTTTAATGAGCTGGTCAGACGATGGCACCTGGCCCCAGCTTTCTACCGGCAGAAAAAAGGCCAGTGACAGAAATAAAGCAGGTATAATAAATTTCCTCGGCATCCTCATATCTAACTTTACTGTCTCACTTTTATATTTTTTATCTGTTCGTAGGTGCTAATTTTAGACTCAAGTCATGTTTTTAAAAAATACTCAAACCAGACAGCCCTGTCAATTAATATCTGATCTCTAAATCAGATGAAACGGTAAGCTGGCTTAAAAAGTTTCAACGTAATAGCCTCGACTGATGTCCATTCAGCCTCAATTCAAGATTGAAATTACACTCTGGCAGCTTCTCGAATGGCATTGAGCAGGAGTTCAACTTCTTCGAAGGTATTATAAATATGAGTTGTGACCCGCAGCGAATTTAATCCACCTTCTCCCACGCCTCTAATTCTAATTTTAAATTTTTCCATGAGCCAGTCCTGAAATTTATCATAGGGCATATTTTTCAGCCGGAAACCAGTCAGGGCACAGCGCGATTTCTCCTCAAGAGGTGTTAGAATCTCGACCTGAGGAATCTCCTGCAATCCTTGCAGGAATTTGCTGGCCAGAGCTTTATCCCTCGAGGTGATATTATCTACGCCGATACCATTGACAAAATCAAAACAGGCCATGAGACCGTAATAGAGAGCTAAGCTCTGCGTCCCATAGTCGTAGCGGTGAGCGGTGCTGTTCCAGCCGTGGAGGCCTTTTTTATAATCCCAGCCGGAATCTGAGCCGCCACCGGTCATAATTGGCTCAACCCGGTCAAATAGTTCCTCTTTGACATAAAGAAAGCCCGTTCCTTTTGGCCCCAGCAAAAACTTATGACCACAGGTCGCATAGAAATCACAGCCGAGCTCCCGTACATCTACCTTGAACATGCCGGGCGGATGGGCTCCATCGAGCATGACCAGAATTCTTTTCCGGTGAGCCAGCTCAACAATTTCTTTGGCTGGCAAAATCTGGCCGTTAGTGCAGGTCATATGGGGTACGGCGATAATTCTGGTCTTTTTGGTGATGGTTCGTTCAATATTGTTCAAAGTCTCGGCTGCGTCCCGGCCAAGTGGGGCAACTTTGATCACCACCCGGTCTCTTTTGGCTCGGGTGTACCAGGGGATGGCATTGCCGGCGTGCTCATGATTGGTGATAATGACCTCGTCGCCTCTTTTGAGTTTCAGTCCCTGAGCAATGATATTTATGCCTTCCGTCACGTTATGGGTCAGGGCGACTTCTTTTTCATCGCAGTTAATAAACTCGGCCACTTTAGCCCGGGCGATATCATGTCCGCCATAGGTGCCGTTAAAATTTACTTCCTGCTCTTTGGTAAAAAACATCCATTGAATGTAATAAGGCGATGGACCCATTGTACCGTTGTTCATGTAGATGATGTTATTGTTTTTGGTAATCGGGAACTGCTCCCTTACAAAGGACCAGAATTTGCTATCGGCCGGATCAACCGCACCAGTTGCTTTCGGGATAGGTGGGGCTTGTTCTTTCTCCTGGCCATTGGCCACCTGACCATACGCCTGACGGACCAGCGGCCAGCTGGAGGCAGTTATAAAGCCCCCACCCAGCAGCTTAAAAAAGCGCCGTCTGGAATTTTCCTGACCAAGGCTGGGGTTTGTCTCTTTCATCCCTCTCTCCTGAGAATGATTTTAATCAAACATACTGCTATTTTATAATGTTTTGGCTCTGAATTAAAAAGGTATTTTATTCTGGCGGCTGCCAAACCTGCTATATGTGCAGAATTGAAAACGCCCGCCATTTTCAATTTTTATTGATAAGAAAAACGGGACGTGCTACGATTTTTCTAAATTGCCTGTGTCCAAGGAGACGGGATTATGGCCTTCAGACTGTCAGAAGTTGCCTCACGGATGGATAAACTCTATGAATTCGATCGGGAGCCGGTCACCGAAGGAAATCTCAAACCTGGTGTTCTCTTTGCGAGTGTTTTTGCCGGGGAGCACGTGGCTGCTACCGAGTTTGTCATCGGAGCATTTTTTGTCCTCCATGGTGTTACCGCCTCTGATTTAATTTTAGGTCTGCTTCTCGGCAATCTTCTGGCCGTCTTAAGCTGGACCTTCATCTGCGCCCCGATTGCTGTTGATACCCGTTTGACACTTTACTGGTATCTGAGAAAAATCGCCGGGCCCGGTGTCACTTTAATCTATAATGTGGCCAATGCTTTTCTCTATTGCATCTTAGCCGGGGCGATGATTTCGGTTTCGGCCACGGCCGTCGGGTTGGCTTTCAAAATGAAGGTCCCAGGCTTAAATGATATTTTCCCGAACAGTGTCCTGTGGGTCGTTATTTGCCTCGTTCTTGGGGCACTGTTTACCCTGCTGGCCATTCTGGGTTTTGAAAAACTGAGCCGATTTGCTGAGGTAGCTTCACCCTGGATTTTTCTGGTGTTTATTGCTGGAGCTCTGGTTAGCCTGCCGAAACTCGGGGTCAAACCAGATTTTGGAAACTTCTGGGAAGTGGCCACGACCAAAATCTGGAATGGAATAGCGGTGGCCGGTCAGGAAAGGCTGAGTTTCTGGCATGTGGTCTTTTTTGCCTGGTTCTGCAACCTGGCTATGAATATTGGCCTGTCGGATATGGCTATTTTCCGTTATGCCAAAAAGTGGACCTATGGTTTATATTCAGCTTTTGGCGCCTATTCCGGCCACTTTTTAGCCTGGATCTGCTCTGGGGTCATGGTGGCGGCTATCGGGCGGGAAATGCATCCTGGTAAGATGGCGTTTGAGGCTTTGGGTCTGGCTGGAGTTTTAGCTGTTGTGCTTTCAGGCTGGACAACAGCCAATCCAACACTTTACCGGGCAGGACTGGCTCTACAGACCATAACCGGCTGGCCGCGCTGGAAGATCACCTTGCTGGCCGGCGCGGTCACCTCGATTCTGTCCTGTTTTCCACTATTTTTTATGAAACTCCTGGATTATGTGGCGATTTACGGGCTGGTGCTCATGCCGGTTGGAGCCATCGTGTTTACTGAACATTGGATTTTTCCCAGGCTGGGAATTCCACGCTACCAGGCTGAAGAGAGGAAAAAGGCCTTTAACTGGAAGGTGCTGCTGGTCTGGGGCGGAAGCTTAGCTTTTGCTTTTGCTCTGCCGGTTCATCTTTATTTTCGCTGGCTGCCAGGTTACATCTTTGCCCTCGCGTTTTATGTACTGTTGAATCTCCCGCTTAGAAACAAAGCCAGGGCGTCAGAAAGTCTGGCCGGAGCGAAAGCTTAAAAATATAGAATAGAAATGATCAAAGAAGAGAGAAGTAGAAAAACAAAAGCCAAAAGGGAATCCCTGAGTGTAGGTGAATGTTTATGGGGAAAAAGTGGAGGCTGGACGATGGAGGTTGAGAGGGACGGACTCAAAAGAAAGGATGAATTTAATTGGCTGAGGCAAAAAAATAACAAGGTTAGTAAAAAGGAAAAATAAATGAAGAAAAGACTTCTCCAGATAATCTCAATAGCGGCACTTCTGACCTGCCTGGTTCTGGCCGGATTGAATTTTTCCGGGAAAATCTCAACCCCGGCTCTTAAGCTGTGGTTTCTACTGATTTCTGTGGTTTATTTTGTCGCCGCCACCGCCTATGTTTCCAGAAAAGCCTGATAAATTTATTCTCCAGTCAGCTTAAAAGTGTAGCGGCCGGAGCCAACCCGGATAATCAGATTTCCTCCTTTGGCCTCGATACTTTTGATGCCGGGAAGAGAAGTCTTAAGCTGGCTGTCGGCAAAAACCACCGTCCCGCCTTCGGTCAACTGGAGATTTCGGAGCTTAAAAACCGGTATATAAATCAGAGCTTCGCTTCCAACCGGAATAACCGCTTCGAGCTTAACGTGGCGGTCGCCCTTTGACCAGGCACAGCTGACTTCGCCATTAATGGTGCTGAGTGAGCCAGAGGCGTGGGTCAGGTCTCTTACCATCTGCGGTTTGATGACGAGCTTTTTATAAGCCTCAGAGTCGGGAGCGATGTTGATGCCAGCCAGGGCCCGGTAGAACCAGGCGCCGATGCTGCCAAACATGGGGTGATTGTGAGAATTCATGGATGGCCCCTCGCGCTGCTGCCATATTTCCCAGAGAGTGGTGGCTCCATTTTTAAGCATATAGCCATAGCTCGGGAAATCGGTTTTGGTCAGGATGTCATAGGCCAGGTCGGAGTTGCCGGTTGAAGTCAGGACATCAAGGATATATTTTGTGCCGATAATACCGGTCGTAAGGTGGGAATTATGTTCATAGACCAGGTCATTAAAGAGTTCGCTCCAGGCGGGGCCGCGTTCTTTGTCGGTGGCCAGGCCGATAAAGAGGGGGAGCGCGTTGGCTGTCTGGGTCGGGCCGTAGTGCCTGGTCTTCGGGTCAAAAAACTCGCGGTTAAAGGCAGTCTTAATTTCGCCGGCCAGTTTATCATAGGCCTGGGCGTCGGCTGTCTTGTTGATGAGGCGTGCCATGTCGGCTAGGATTTTAGTGTCGTAATAATAATAGAAGGTTGAGACCAGGCTCCCTGGACATTTGTCAATTGCCACCCAGTCGCCATAGTAGCTGTATTTGAGGAGGCCGTTTTCGGCTTTGCCCCGCAGAAATTCAACGTATTTTTTGAGCGAGTCGTAATAATCTTCGATGAGGCGGCGGTCGCCGTAATTTTGATACATATACCAGGCGATGAGCGGGTAAGCTGTGCCCCAGGCCGGATCAGCCGGACGCTGGCCCCAGACATGAGGCACGGTATCGGTGATGGAGCCATCCGCCGCCTGTTCGTCGCGGATGGTGCGCAGGAAATTGGTATAAAAAGCGGCCATATCAAAGTTCATCATGGCTTCTTCGGCTGTGACCTGAGCGTCGCCCATCCAGCCCATCCGCTCGTCGCGCTGGCAGCAGTCGGTGGGAATGCTGTGGAGATTGGTTTTCTGGCCCCAGAGAATGAGATGCTGAATGTCGTTGAGGATTTGAGTTGAAGCGGAAAAATTGCCAGCGGGAGAAACAGCTGTGTGCACGACGCGGCCTCGAATGGAGTCGAGCCTGGGTGTTCCGGGGAAGCCGGTCACTTCGATGTAGCGGAAGCCGTGGTAGGTAAAGCGTGGCTCCCAGACTTCGGTTGCACCGTCGCCTCGCAGAATGTAATGATCTTCGGCTCGGGCCGAGCGCAGGTTTTCCTGATTGATGAGGCCGTTGTCGTAGAGAAGCTCAGAGAAGCGCAGGCGAATATCGGTCCCGGCCGGGCCATTGACTCTGAGTTGGGCCCAGCCGCTGATGTTCTGACCGAGGTCAAAGACATAAACGCCGGGAGCCGGATTGGTCATGGTAAGAGGCACAATGGTCTCAATCACCTGGATGGCTGGCATCATCTGAGACGACAGAACGCCGCCTGGTCCCTCGACGAGGGAGGCGGGATGCCAGCCAGCGGGTGTGGCGGCAGCCGGCGCGGCAAAATCAGGCCTATCCCAGCCCGGCTGTTCGAGACGGGCATCGTAGGTTTCACCGTGGTAGATGCTGTCTTCGACAATTGGCCCGCGAGCGGTTTGCCAGGAGGAGTCAGAATGAATTTCGGTCACGTTGCCGCTGGCGTCCTCAACATAAAGTTCAAACATCAGGGCCCGTGATTTATACCAGCCCTGGCCGAGCATGACACCAATAGCATTTTTGCCCTTTCGGAGAAGGCGGGTTACGTCGTAGGTCGCATAGAGAACTCTTTTCTTGTAGTTAGTCCAGCCCGGGTCAAGCACATGATTTCCAACCTTGCGGCCGTTTAAGCGCAGTTCGTAATAACCCAGGCCGGCGATATAAGCCCGGGCGCGGCGCGGCTCTTCTGGTAAAATGAACTCCCGGCGCAGAAGCCCGTCGCTTCCTATCCATTGTCCCTTCCAGTCAGACGGCGCCAGAAGCCCGGTATCGAAGCGGGCCACCTCACTCCAGGGACTGGCTTTATCCTCAGAGTCGTAGATGCGGACTTTCCAATAGTAAGTGCGGTTGCTGGCCAGGGGCTTTCCACCATAGACAATCTGAATCGAAGAGTCGCTACTGATTTTACCCGACTCCCACATATCACCAGTGTCGGCAGAAGGCGATGAGGAGACAATTAATTCAAAGGCGGTTTGAGATTGGCCGCGCTCGCTGTGCCTGTTTTTCCAGAAAAAGCGCGGTTTGGCTACATCAACGCCGAGAGGATTGGTGAGGTACTCAACACGGAGATCATAGGGAGCGATGGCGCCCTTGGGTGGTGCGGTGGATGGCGCAGTCTGGGCGAGGAGTGGGGCGGTCAGGAATAAAATAAGGGTAATGACTGCTGATATTGTTGATATAGCCACAGACCTTAAGGCTTTAGAGAAAAAGCTCGGGGCTTTCGATCCGGTTTGCCTGAGGCTCAGGTTCGAACGGGACGAAGGCCTGGAGGAAAGCCAGGATGGGCTGGCTGAGTAATTCATTATTGTCTCCTTTGAGTTTGTTTTTTTATTTATGGTTTGTTCCATTATCTATCTAGAGTTGCTCATTGCCCTCAATTTTTAATTTCGCGCCTATTATAACCCAATCCCCTTGCCTTCATTCAAATTTTATCAGTCTGGTTTGTTAATCTGGTCCGGCTCAGCCCTGGCCTTTTCTGTCGATAGACGCGGGGTAGGCGACTTTAGCTTTGTCTCGGGGCTTTGATTGTGAATTGTCTGCCAATTCCTGAAGATTGGCTCTTTTAATAAGATTTATTCTATCAAATCAGATAGGCTGGCTTAAGTTTCTCTCTGCTTAAAATGAGAAATTACTTAGTCCACCGCCGTCTTTTGAGATAAAGAGTGGTGAATTTTAGACACAGTCCTATCCGACATATTTTGAAATTATAAAAAATACTTGACAAAGATGATATTACCCGTGATATCATCTTAGGGCAATAACATGAGTGTAAAAAAGCGTATCCAGCAGCTTAAAGAGAAGCGGGTACGCGGCGAAAAGATTCCAGAGCTTAGGATAGAAGAAGCTGAAAGCATATCCAGTTAAAAGCGGACAAACTGTTAAGCGTTGTTATGTAGAGAAGATTATTGAAGCCATAGAAATCTGTGAGCTAATGGAGGAAAAAAGTGAAAAAGATAATGAAACAGAAAACTGAAAAAAAGGATCTAAACTATTTTATGAATCTGAGATATAAGGTAGAAATCATGCCTCTTGCTGAGGAGGATGGCGGTGGCTATGAAGCCAGAATTCCTCAGCTTGGGAGGGAAGCTTTCCGTGGCTATGGCGACACCGTTGAAGAGGCTCTGGCCCACCTTGAAGTTGTAAAACGAGACCTCTTTGAAATGTATCTGCGGGATGGGGTGGAAATTCCTGAGCCTGAAAAAGAGGAAGAACGGTACAGCGGGCGAATATTGCTTAGAATTCCATTTTATCTTCACGAAGAATTATCTAAACTGGCTAAAGAACAGGATATCAGCCTCAACCAGCTCTTGAATCACCTGATTGAACGCGGCTTAGCGTCTCTTAAGTATGAAAATTAAGTCGAAACAATGTCCTAGACAATGTTACAAGTGTTTAATGAATGGCAAAAGCCTTCATATCGGATAAATACTCAAAGTGTTGACTCTATACCACAAGAGACTATTTATGAAAATAAATATGTCAGTGAAAAATCTCTCTGTTAGGAGAAAACAGTGAATAAAAGGAAGCCTATGACCAAAGAAAAATATGCAGAAATCATAGGGAAAATTAAGCTGAATGCTATGTACCTCAAGAGCTCTTCAGGCGAAATAGATAGAGACGCCTTTTTTCAAGGAAAGGAAGCAGAACACTTGATCAATATTATTGACGAGCCGTCTATGGCAGTTAAGGACAATGATACAGTTGATGTAATTCACCGCTATTGTGTGGAGATGATGTTGAAGACTGCTGAAGTTAAAGCGGCTGGTAAGATAGAATGTGCCTTTTGCTTGAATTATTCTCCCGCCAGCTGTTTCTCACCAGAATTTTTTGAGGAGTTTAAAAAGGCCAACTTGCACATTAATACCTGGCCATTTTTTAGAGAATTTGTTTACAATATGACAGCACGCATGAATATCCCCCCCATTACACTTCCTCTTTTGAAGGCAAGGAAAAAGGAAGAAAACCCGCCACAAAAAAAGAAAAAACAGAGCTAATTGGTTTCACTTGTAATGAGCAGGCTTAAGGATCTGATCATTCTTTATAAACTCTGTTCTGGCTCTTGTCTGTCTGTCGTGCAAGGCGCATTTCGTCCAATTGTCTCCTCTCATTGTTGGGTATGCTCAATTGGGGAAAATAGGCAAATTTGACTTTAATCTATTAGCTAACATAACCTTAATGTACAAAGTATAATAATACCGCCTACTAGTCGCAGGCTTATGATGAATGATATAAATTAACTAAGCTTGTACTTAATAAGAGGAAGGGTTAGGTGATAGAGATATTTTCGGGGTTCTTTGAATTTCTCTCCAAACAAAAAGATTACTTTATACCATATGTAAATAGGCAAGCCAGCTGTGAGAAGTGGTTACAGGGTGAGTTTATTTGGTATCTTAACGAATGCAAGAAAATCGGAACCGTTGTCGATGCAAATCTAGAGGAAGTATATGGGCCGAAAGCAGGCTTTTGCGACATCTGGTTTAAAACAAATGAAAAAGAGATATGGTGCGAACTGGAAGTTATCGTAACGAACTATAATCTGCCTGGAAAACCCATAACAAATCAGGTTAAACATGTGATTGATGATGTAAAAAAACTCAAAAAATGTCCCAACCAGGGTTGCGAGCAACTGGTGATGTTTATCGTTTACCCAATGCCTGTAGATAAGACAAAAGACGATTTATGGAATAGTATCCATATGAATCGTATTGTAAATGTTGCTGAGGTTATCGCAGAGCCTTATGCTGTCAGGTTTAATAGCAAAAGTGAGGCCAGGATTTACTTGGCCAGACCAAAGTATAAAACTGAAGATAAGATATGAGCCAATCAAATTTTGAGGCTATTTGGCAAAAAGTACTGGGCCATCAGGGTGAAACATTCTATACGAAAAACGGAGAGCAGTTTTGCTATTGGGTACATGGTTCCAGTATTAAAGTGTCAAGGACGAATTATAATTTATCAAAAAGCGATTTCGCGACTGCCTATGATCTTATGCCCGTTGATGGGCCTGGAGCTATAAACAATAAGGTCCGCGGGCCTTCTTATATCTGGGCAATTTTGCACGATAAAAGAATATCAGGGGAAGGGTAGAAAAGCAGCGAGGAGGTCAGAAGGCCAGAGGCAGAAGATGTTCTAGCGGTAGAACCGATAGGGTATATTGAAATGTTTCAAGTAAATGACGAAGATTTTCAAAAGCAGATAGAACAATATAAAGAAATTGTTACCCGTGGCTTTGATATCTTAGATAAGGAAATTCGAGTTTTTAACAAGCATGTTAATGACAGTACATTCGCAAGGGTAGGCGGATTGATACTTGTCAAATGTAAATATCTATTTAAAGCCATATATATTTTGATATGGGAAGGGTTAGGACAAGAATCTGGTGCTTTGCTCCGGCTGGCAATAGAGTATTTGGAAGCATTAATATTCTTAACCGAGGACGAAAAGAGGATACAACTATTTTTAGATGACAAATTGCCTTCTGCAGGGGAAATAGCAAAAATAATAGACGGAAAATTCAAAGAACTTCGAAAGCATTTAAACGAATATGCATCACACATGAAGGTTTCTTGGGATTCAATAAGCCATCTAGTTAATATGGAAACTGGCAGATGGCATATCGAGCCAATAGTAGATGCTAGTGTCGTTAAAACTAATCTTTTGCTATTGTCAGGGTTTATAAAATATGCAGCTCTGGTTGGATTGGAAACTTTAAAAAAGTATTTAGAAGTACCAGATGGCTTAGAAAATGAAATAAAACTCTTAGAGCAAAAAATAGTAAGTTTATATGACACTTTGCAAAAATAAGAGATTCTAAATTCACCAATTATCCTGATCGATAAATAGCTTTCTATTGAACTATTCTTAAGCCGCCTGATTTGACTGGCCTTAGCCTCTCAGGGAGCCGGTCTAAGGTTCTTTCTTCCAGACTTAATACTTAAATTCAACTCAGAATATTAACCAGGGCCACTATCTGGGTAAATAGTTGAACTAAGAGTGATGCCTCTGGCTTGAAATGGGCTTGTTATAAATTTGGTATAAATAGAAGTAGGGTTGATGATCCTTATGTTCAGAGGAATTAGCAAGCGTAGAAGGAAGTAAGGAAATATTACTTGACAGATACATTACCAGAGCTTAATATTATTGTGGAGGCTGACCAATGCTGTGCAAAAGAACCTATAAAAACCAAATCACGTTACCAAAAAAAATAATGGAGAATCTGGAGGATGTCGAATATTTTGAAGTTCATGTCGAAGACGGCAAGATAATTCTTGAGCCAGTGAAGATTACCCCGGTTGGTGAACGTCCCTTAGAAAAA
>Ga0208196_1003977_pt1 | contig 11864 bp, 15 predicted proteins | sample AD_JPNNA7_MetaG_FD_184443 | JGI IMG/M metagenome (GOLD analysis project Ga0208196, IMG submission 184443) | Active sludge microbial communities of municipal wastewater-treating anaerobic digesters from Japan - AD_JPNNA7_MetaG (SPAdes) (version 2) | ecosystem: Engineered > Bioreactor > Anaerobic...
ACAAAGTTACTGAGTGGCTTAAAAAAGGCGCTCAACCAACAGAAACTATTGCAAAATTATTGAAAAAAGCCGGAATTGCAGGCTAATACGATTTTGATATGTGGAGGCAGTAACGATGAATTACAAGGAGCTTGTTGAGTATATGGTAAAATCGCTTGTTGATCATCCTGAACAGGTGGAAATCAAGGAAATTGAAGGTGAAAAATCTACTATCCTTGAATTAAAGGTAACCAAGGAAGATATTGGCAAGGTTATTGGCAAGCATGGAAGGATTGCTCGTGCTATTAGAACCATATTAAATGCTTCGGCTACAAAAACAGGTAAAAGGATAGTTCTGGAAATACTTGATTGAGCAGTAAAGAATTTTTCCGTATTGGTGTTATCTCCGGCATCCGTGGTTTTGATGGGTGCCTTAAAGTTTTCATAATCACTGATTTTCCTGAGCGTTTTTCTGGCAGTTCACCGGTATATGTTAATATACATGGGCACTATAAGGAATTTACCATAATTGATTTTACTATTGCAGCAAAGCATACAGGCTACTGCTATTTAGAAGGAATACATGATGATGTAGCCGCACAGGCGTTAAAGGGATGTGATATTTTTATAGACGCTGATGACGTCCAGTTGTATGATGACAGTAGTTTTCATTATTCTGTTATAATAGGGTGTGTTGTTTATTATAACAATGAAAACTGGGGGACGGTTGTTGATATTTTACAAACAGGTGCAGCCGATGTACTGGTAATAAAAACGTACACCGGGAAGGAATATTTTATTCCTTTTGTTGAGAGTATGGTGAGCACACAACGACTTAACGAGCATATCCTTGAGATTTTCCCTATTGAAGGGTTGATTCAGTGAAGATCTTTAAAATTATAACGCTATTTCCCGATTTTTTCCAGAGTCCACTGAAATCAGGACTGTTAGGGAAAGCAATTGAAAAAGGTTTATGCCATATTGAATGTATCAATCTACGACAATGGGGTGAAGGGCAGTACAGGCAATGCGATGATTACCCCTACGGCGGCGGCAGCGGCATGGTGCTGATGCCCGTCCCTTTATTGAAAGCTATTGAATCATGTAAAGGTGACAGCAAGGTGCTCTACCCTTCACCATCGGGAACTGTTTTGAATCAGGATATGGTTAAAGAGCTTTTTCACCATGACAGCTTTCTTTTTATATGCGGTCAGTATGAGGGCATTGACCAGCGCGTCATCAACCGCTATGTTGATTATGAAATATCAATAGGCGATTATGTCCTTTCTGGTGGTGAATACGCAGCGCTGGTAATTATTGATGCTTTATGTCGTTATATCCCGGGATTCATGTCCAATCCCGAGTCACTATCGGATGAAAGTTTTGAAAATTATCTTTTAGAATATCCACAGTACACCCGACCTCGGGAAATTGACGGTATGTGTGTGCCGGATATTCTGATTAGCGGTGATCATGAAAAAATACGCAGATGGCGTTTAGAAAAGAGTATTGAAAAAACCAGGGCTACAAGGCCTGATCTCTATAGATTGTATATTGCAAAAAAAGATGAGGTGAAACAATGAAAGCAATACAATTAATTCAGAATGAATTAAGTAAAAGTTACCGTGATGTCAATTTTGAAGTGGGCGACACTGTTAAGGTCCACTATAAAATTATTGAAGGTGACAAAGAACGAATTCAGGTTTACGAAGGTGTGGTTATTGCAATTGATAATAAAGGCATAAGCAAAACTTTTACCGTGCGACGTATTTCCTATGATGTTGGCGTTGAAAGAATATTTCCCCTGCACTCACCACGAATTGACAAAATTGTTGTAATGCGCAAGGGGAAAAAACGCAGAGCAAAACTTTATTTTTTACGCGAGCGAACTGGTAAATCTGCAAAACTTAGAGAAGTACGTGTTCATAAAAAAGGGGTTGAAACTCCCACTACCCATGAAGCTATTGACGCTCAAAAGGAAAGCACAAAATCTAATGTATAAATAATAATTATACTATGGGTGAAAAACCTGATTTTGCATTAGAAGTTCATGAATATGAAAAAGGCTGTACAATAATAGGCGGCATTGATGAAGCAGGAAGAGGCTCTTTAGCGGGGCCTCTTGCTGTTTGTATGGTTATTTACCCCTGCCATTTTTTTGCTAACCCCCCCGATGATGTTATAGGTGTTGTCAATGATTCAAAAAAATTATCTCCCAAAAAAAGATTGGCTGCAAAAGAAATAATTATTACACATTGCCTGTGGTGGGAATGTGTTCTAATACCTCACGATATAATAGATGAAAAGAATATTAATGGTGCAACATATTATGCCATTGTTCAGCTTTTACAAAACAATACCATGACACCTAATATGATTTTCATAGATGGTAATTTTTCGTTTCCACTGCCCATACCATATCAATCAGTTATAAAAGGTGATAGCCTTTCGCTTACCATTGCATCAGCATCAATCATTGCGAAGGTAACCCGTGATGAATTCATGGATAAGCTTGATGCTGAATATCCTGCATATGGTTTTGCACATCACAAGGGATATGGCACCCGTGAACATGTACAGGCTATATATCACTATGGACCCTGCCCTGTTCACCGTAAAACCTATCAACCTGTTGCAGGATTACTTGCAGGAGGATTAACACTTTTTAAATGAAAATTACCAATAACATTGTCAGTGCAGGATTGACGCAAAACTCATCACTTGCGCTGAAAAGCGGACAGGTTGTTGTTGGCACAATAACCAGACGAATGGATACTACAACAGCGATGCTGCGTGTAGGAAGCCAGCTTTTTGAAACAAGCTTTGCAAAAGGATTGCCAAAGTCAAACCACATACTACTGCGATATGATGCAATGCAGGGCAACCGATTTATATTTACCATGGTAGAGCCTGAAACAATGAAACATAATGATATATTGCTTGCAACCACCTCAAACTACAGAGCATTTTTGCATTCTCTGCACACACTTGACGATATTACCGTTTTTTCAGTCCATAAAGCTCTGGTGACAAGCAACCTTTTGCATCCCCTTCGTTTTACCACTATTGCACCACTGCTGCAGCGTTTATTGCAAAGGGGAATGTCAAATGAAACACTGCAAAAATTTTGTTACACTGTTTCAAAAGATTCTGGTATTAGTTTCATTATGCATTTACTACGAAATGCTAACGATAATCTACCGGAACTTTCTGATGAAGAGATACAGGATGTTTTTTCAATGATGTCAAAAGAGGATATTGAAAGTTTACTCTATTATGCAAGCGATAGTTCAAGAAATAGCTATTCCATCCCTTTTTACGACAACAATGGATTTAACAATGCATATATTATTGCCGATAAGGATTTTGTATGCATAGATGTAACCTTTGAACATCTTGGTAAACTTAACATTAGCATCAGCAAACAAAAGGGGCTTTCTATAAAAATCTATTGTTTTAATGATGGTGCTTATAACGCTTTACAGCCTGCTATGCAACAACTATCGAAAACAATAGAAGAAGCTACAGGTGAACCTGCACAATGCGATTGTGTATTGCGCAAAGACTGGGAAGAAAAAATAATTGCATTAATTCATAGTATGTATATACACTACAGCATTGATTTTTCTGTATAAAGTAAATGTACTTTTGGGGAACAATATCATGGAAGATATTGCGGTAGCACTAGAATACTTAACCGAAGCCAAACTGCCTAAAATTATAGCCAAAGGAAAAGGCAGATTAGCTAAAACAATTCTTGACAAAGCTAAAGAGCATAATATACCTATTTATCAGGATACTGATTTAGCCACGGTCCTTTTGACCCTTGAAAGTTCATATATTCCTGAAGAGCTCTATAAAGCAGTTGCGATAGTTCTTGCATATTGTTATAATGTTAATGATCGTTTTAGACAAAAATTAAATTGAGTGTAGCAGGTATACCAATTTTTATATTTTTTAATATTTTGTACTTGATTACTTCAATTGAAACAATTACACCATTGATATGGTTCAGATGAGAAAAATACCAGTAGATGAACTTAAACCTGGCATGAGGTTTGACAAACCTGTTTACATTGACAGCAATAATATGCTTGTAGCAGCCAATGTATCCATTAAGATAGATGATATAAAAAAGCTCATGCGCTGGGGAGTAAGCGAGGTTGAAACTGCAGGGACTCTGGTTTCCACGGAACAGGAAATAAAAGCTGCAACAGCTCGCGCAACCATGACCGACAGCGACCAGGCAAGGAAAATAATTGATGAATATAACAAATTATTAACACAGCGTGTCCCACTCATTGAAATACACCGTGAAGCGTGCAAAGCAGTAGGGAATGTTTATAGCGCAATTAAAGCTGACGAACCATTTACCATTGATGAAATTGACGCTGCATTAAGCAAGATCATTGAAATAATGAAGAACTATCCCAATATATTTTTATTTTTATATGGATTGGAAGAAGGCAAAAACTATCTTGTAGTACATTCAGTTAATGTTACCTTTTATGCAATCTTAATTGGTATGGCATTAAAATATACACCAATCAAACTTCGTGAGCTTGGTTTAGGGACCATGCTTATTGATGCTGGCATGATTAAACTGCCAGCGTATATAATGCATAAACAATCTAACTTAACCGAGCATGAATTTAACCAGATAAAAACCCATCCACTGCATGGATACAAGGCATTGCGCCAGCTTGGTAAAATACCTGAAAAAAGCGCTCTTATCTGCCTGCAGCATCATGAACAATTTGATGGGAAAGGGTATCCACGGGGGCTTAAAGGAACTCAGATTGATGAATACGCACGTATTGCCGCAATTGCTGATTCGTATGAAGCACAGATTGCAAATAGGGTATATCGTAAACGGATATTCTTCTATCAAGCAATGAAGAATCTGCTTTCAAGCGGTATCAATAAATTTGATACGGTTATTTTGCGGGTATTTTTATCAAGGATGTCAGTATATCCCATTGGTTCAATAGTTGAACTCAGCAATGGAACCATAGGTATAGTGATTGGTTCCGTTCCGCAAAAACCATTGCGTCCTATTATCAAGCTCATTATGGATCAAAATAAAAAGCGATTCACTGATACCATTATTGTCAACCTATTAGAAGAAAAAGCGCTGTATATTACCCGTGCACTTGATGAGGCTGAGATTGGCATCAACCTGTTTGAGGTTTTATAACGTATAGTATCATAAATAAACGTCAGTATGCATCACCATTACTTTTAATCAGACGTATCGCTATGGTTCATTCACTTGTTTTTATTTTTATAAAAAAAGCGGGATACCATGCAAACAAATAATCATGAGTATGGTTTAAAAGGTGAATTGGTAGCTAAAGATTTCATTGTTAACCAGGGCTTTAGCGTCATTGCACAAAATTTTCGTTTTGGAAGATATGGCGAAATAGACATCATTGGACAAAAAGAAAATCTTCTGGTATTTTTTGAGATTAAAGCACGGCATACACAATCCTATGGCAATCCTCTGTATGCAATAACACAAAAAAAGAAAAAATCGTTACGAGCAGTAGCATCCTATTTTCTTGTGCAAAATCCAGTATATAACAACAAAGAATATACCCTGCGCTTTGATTGTATTGCCATCCTTGGGCAAACAATTGAGTGGATAAAGGATATTATCCGATAACATAAAAATTGTTATACTTACTTCCCGGTATAAATACTTCCTCCGGCTAACACATCAGTGAGTGCCGTCATTTTGTATATAGCCCCATTGCTTCAGCAGATCATTCATCTGTGATGAAACCGTTACCGCTTCAGATACCTTTTGCAAACCACTTTTACCGGGAACACACCATGCTATTATTGCATCAGGGAATGCAGCAATAGCATCACTTTTGATAGGTTGCTGTAACAATGGGTTGGTTGTATCAAAGATATATTCATTGCCATGTTTTGGTAACGCAATGCCACCATATCCCAGAAGAACAACAACACCGTCAGTGGTAATAAAATATTGTGTCCGCGCAGGAATTGTAGAAAAAATGAGTCTTTGACCTTTTTTAAGCTTGAAGCGACAGCTCTGACGATGTACCTGTTGCACCACACCTTCTGACTCCACCGTATAAAAAAAACCTTCCTTTACAGCAATGCTCCCGGTAACATTTTTTTTAGCATAGAGTACATTGCCCGGCTGTTTAAAACGCAGTGCATACAGCTTCTTTTTCATGGCTGAAACCTTTTCATCATCAATGCCTGCTATGTTATAGAGCTCATCAGTATCTTTCTGCAAATCATATAATTCATGGTATTCTGAAACATGTTGCCCACCCCAATGATATGGTTTAACCCCAAAGCCATAAAATTTTTCTACATACTTATAACCATCTGCTCTGACCCCATACATAAGCCTGCCCTCACAGTAAACCGGACGGTCCCCATGCTCTGAACACTCAATGTACGGTAGCAAGCTTATGCCCTGATAGCTCTGTGGAATGGGAATGCCTGCCAGCTCGCAAACAGTAGGAGCAATATCGATATTTCGCACCTGATAGGGAACAGATATAGCCCCAGTAATTTTTTTTTCAGGGAGTTTGATGATAAGTGGCACATGCATCTCCTCATCAAACAATGTTTGTCCGTGGGTAAATATAGATTTTTTGTTGGTATAGGGACTATGGCTATGCGCCTCATGAAAAACCTCACCGTGGTCAGTTGTTACAACGATGATGGTGTTATCGTAAAGTTTTAAGCTTTTTAAAACAGCAACTATTCTGCCAATATAATCATCGGTATAGGCAACCTCGCCAAGATAGCGTCTAAACCAGGGATGTACTCCTTTGATGCTCTTTCGCAATGGTTCCAGATACTGCGCAGGCGGGATATAAGCATTATGCGGCGCATTAAAATTTACAAAAAGAAAAAAAGGTTTATCCTTATTGTCAGCAAGCCACTGCTCAACCTCACTGGCAATATCCACTGTGTCCTCCCACTGTCGCTCATATTCTGACATATCATCAAACCCTACATCAACACCAACGCCCGAATGATCCAGAATAAAAGCGTTGTTGCCAATAGAACGAGTGATATAGCCATGATGCTTAAAAAGTACCGGGAGTGGCACTACACCGCTTTGCGTATAAAAATATTTTTTTTCCTGATTGGACACCTGAAAGTAATAGATATTCACCCCGGTAGTTGATCCATACACCGAAGAGAGCATCGCAATCGTTGAAGGACGCGTCCAGTTAGCTACCACACAGTGATTGACAAATGCAGCGCCATCCTTTGCAAGCGCATCCATGTTAGGGGTGATAGCGTACTTTGGCACAATACAGTGTACGGCATCTGCTCTTAGTGCATCAACCGAGATAAATACAACATTGGGGATTGTTGTTTTATCAGTGTGTTTAATCATTGCATTGGCAACAAAGCAGTACGCATAATCTTCAGAATCACTCTGGAAATTTAGTATCAGTACAGCATCGGAATAATTTTTTTCTATAGCAATTGCCATTGTTGTAAACGGCACCGGTGACAGCGTATATTCGCCTAACGTCATCTTTTTTTTGTGCGATAGTAACTGTACAATCAGCCTTCCCTTCCCCATTGAGGCACAGTCAAAAGTTAATTTCCCTTTTGTCCATGTAAGAGGAATGGCAACCTCAGCAGGATTATGGTACCGAGCTGGTAAAACAAGTGCCCGTGTTGTCTTTGACCATTGTTTTTCCCTGTCAACTTCATACGCCATCTTAACGATATATGGTTTTTTCATCCATGGATCAACATAGATGTCCCTGCTGTAAAGCCTTTGTAAAACGTTTACATCGTAGTGGATATCCATGTCCTTCTGCAACAAATCAGTGAGCACAGGTTTTTGAGAGCATGCTGTCAAAAGTATTGCTAAAAACAATGTTGTAAACAATCGTGTCATAATCGCAAACTGTATCCATTTATTGTATGCAACAAATCGATGTATAGAGTATTAATGCAACGATAATTTAAAAAAAGATTTTATCCGTACAATAAAAACTTTACAAAACAACTATCGCCCCTGTAGTATGTATGCGCTATGATGCGGATATAAAAAAATGAAAAAATATATAGTGTTTATGATGGTTTTGTGTATTGGCTGCAAAACGCAATTTGGGATAATCAATACCGTTGTATCAGAAAGCGGACAATCCATTGTATCACATAATGCTGATGGGATTACCATTACCGTTGAACCTTTTACTGACGATACATGGTTTAGAATAGCTGAAAACAGTCAATTTATTGACAAAGCAAATATTGTACGCCTTCCAAAACTATTTTTTTTCCTCATATTGATTGAAAATAAAACTGATACCCCTGTTATGATAAAGGATATAGTATTGAGGTATGACAACACAACAACTGCTGCCTTAACCACTGAAGAATTAAAACTATCTCTTTCTTCGCCTGCTTATGAATGGATAAAGGTTGATGAGCTTACCGTACCCCAGCGCTTACTGTACTTCAACGGCACTATACAAAATATTGATTTTGCACACGATGCTATCCCCTGTACACTGCCATTTGTGCCCGCAGGCGATAGCCACATCAACATCATTGCATTCACATGGATACCGGTTAATGTACGCAAATTTACCATTGTAGTAACAGCAATAACACCTGATAGTAAAAAAATAGTTGAATGTAATTTCATACGAAATGAATATAGAACCAAAGGTAAACATTTTTTACAATGACCATACTTATGTACTATAAGGAGATAAACCATGAAATTTGACGAAAACGTCATCAACAAGGTATGCGAACTTTCCCGGTTAGAATTGACACCTCGGGAAAAACAGGAATTTACCATGCAGTTAGAAGATATTATACGCTATGTTGAAAAAATCAACGAGCTTGATACCATCAATGTGCAGCCTGCTGACCACATTGTACCATTATCCAATGTATTCAGGGATGATAGGATTAATGAGTCGCTTCCTGTTCAGGAGGTGCAAAAAATTGCTCCGCAGTTTGAAAAAAACCATTTTGTGGTACCACGTATTATTGAGGAGATGGAATGAACAGGCTTTTTATTGCGCTTCCTATTGATGAGGCAATCATACAAAATCTGCTGCCGGTACATGATGTACTTGGAAATTTTGCCGATGTAGTAAAGGTTGTTGAACCGTCGCAGTATCATTTAACCTTAAAATTTATTGGCGAATGTGAAGGCAGTATTGCCCGCGCAATAGAACATGAATTCACACAGCTTTCACTTCCCATAACCCGGTTTGACTATACGGTAAAGGACATTGGGATGTTTCCCAACATCAAACATCCGGCAGTGATATGGACAGGTATACATACCGATGAAAGGGCACTATCACAAATGGTTACCAGTACGCAGATATTTGCAAAAAAATTTGGCATTAAGGAGGAAGTCCGCAGTTTTGTGCCTCATCTTACATTAGCGCGTATCCGGAAAGGAAGAAAGTTAACCGAAAAGATTAACGATACGCTACAACCATTCACCTCCATGGAGTTTGGCAGCGCAACATTTAACCGCATTGTACTGTTTTCCTCAAAGCTAACGCCGCAGGGACCGGTATATACTCCATTACAGGAGATAAGGTTATAACAATAAAATTACTTCTCTCAGGTGCTTATTATATAAACTTTACTCCCTATCATAGAGCAATGGTTTATATGGTGTATACATGTAACACGTACTGTATTATTTACAGACAGCCCTGTTCACTCCTGGATATTAGCAAAACCTTCATCGCTGATTTTTACCATAACAATGTTACAGCAGCACTATATTATTTTCTTTACAGTCTTTTACCATATCCTCAGGCCAGATGCTCGCCTGTATCTCGCCAATATGAGCCTTCCGCAAATAATACATACATAATCGTGACTGACCAATCCCACCACCCATTGAAAGCGGCAACTCACCTGAGATCAGTCGTTTATGAAATAGCAAATTTAATCTATCCTCATTGTGGGATAGTTTAAGCTGTCGTATCAGAGTATCGCTATCCACACGAATACCCATTGATGAAAGTTCAAAAGCGCTTTCCAGAATAGGATTCCACACAAAAATATCGCCATTCAAGCCCCAATCATCATAATCCGGAGCTCTACCATCGTGCTTTGTACCATCTGATAATGCACCACCAATACCAATAATAAATACTGCCTTATGTTCTTGTACAATCATATCCTCGCGTTCTTGAGGCGATAGATTGGGATAGCGTTTCAGTAACTCTTCAGCATGGATACAGTAGATAGTTTCTGGCAGCATTGGTTTTATTTCAGGATATTCATGGTTTACATATAATTCAACACGTCGTATGACATCATATATCTTACGCACCACCTCTTTTAAATAATCGATGCTCCTCTGCTGTTTTGTAATGACCATCTCCCAGTCCCACTGGTCAACATACAGTGAATGTATATTATCCAGTATCTCATCAGCCCTGATGGCATTCATGTCGGTATAGATGCCGCATCCAACCTGTATGTTATAATCTGCCAGAGCCATCCGTTTCCATTTTGCCAGTGATTGTACAATTTCAGCTTGCTGGTTATTCAAATTTTTTATTGTAAAAGAAACTGGTTTTTCAATACCATTCAAATCATCATTTATACCCGTACCTTTCAATACAAATAAAGGTGCTGTCAATCGTATAAGATTAAGCTCAAATGCTAAATTAAGCTGAAAAAAATCTTTAATTTTTTTTATAGCTTTTTCAGTACTATGAAGATCAAGGGCTGGCTTATATCCTTCTGGTATATAATATCCACGGGGCATTATCATCTCCTTTTAAGTTTAATAAAATGTATTGAGCATATTTTTTATTGCAGTTAAACAATTGAACAATTGGACTCTATTGTATTAATATTTTGTCAAGATTAAATTTTTAAATTTTTTTTGTGAATACAAGTAAGCACACAATCAAAGCCATAGATGATAAAACAAAGGGTAAATGATGGCACTGCTCATGGTGAGCAACAGTTTTTATTTATTACCATCTATCGTAATAGTTCCTGCGCAATCACTCTTTGGGTTACATCTATTAACTCATTGATGGTATCATGCGAATAACCATCTGTTGGTATTGGATCACACACCACAACATCTATCGTTCCAGACTTAACAACAAGGCTTCCCTTTGGCAATATCTGCCTGCTCCCTTTCACCACCACCGGCAATATTGGCATGGTTCGTTCAATAGCTATGGTAAATCCACCTTTTTTAAATTTTTGCAATCTGCCATCGTTTGAACGAGTACCCTCAGCAAATACCATAAGGCTTACATCCTGTGGCAATCTGCTAACAGCTTTGTTAATACTTGCTATAGCCCTATCCCTATTACCCCGGTCAATAAATACATTCTTAGAAGCATAGAGCGCCCAGCCAAACAATGGCATATACAGCAATTCTTTTTTTATAACCCATCTGAATTGAATCTTTAACGAAGTAACCAGAGCCAGTATATCATACTGTGACTGATGATTGCTTATGATGACATATTGAGTTCCTTTTTGTATCTTTTCCAGGCCATGAACTCTAACTTTTACACCTGTCACAATAAGCATTGTCCATGCCCATATCTTTGATATGGTAAACGCTAAATTACCTGTCACTGAAAATACTGCCGCTAATGTCATGGGAACAAACAGAACAACACTCATGAATGATGCCCAGAAAAAAAGCCAGATTATCTTAAAACAATTAATGAACTTTTCCATAAACAAGCCCCTATCACCTATACTTCAAACGTAAATCATAATAATTAAATTATTGACGAATAAAAAAGTTATTGTCAAATAAAAATATGAAATTACTATTATAATAGTATGATTTATCATAGTATTATTTTTCATATATTTGTAATACATAAATTATGGATTATTAA
>Ga0208196_1003995_pt1 | contig 11802 bp, 5 predicted proteins | sample AD_JPNNA7_MetaG_FD_184443 | JGI IMG/M metagenome (GOLD analysis project Ga0208196, IMG submission 184443) | Active sludge microbial communities of municipal wastewater-treating anaerobic digesters from Japan - AD_JPNNA7_MetaG (SPAdes) (version 2) | ecosystem: Engineered > Bioreactor > Anaerobic >...
GGGCACATAGGCCGCCGGCTGCGGCGGAACCGGAGCCGGCCTGGAACGTCCTCCCCGCACCACGATCACGGCAGCGGCCAGCAATAACCCCGCGCCGGTACACCCCAATCCGCCAATCAGCCATCCCAACACCGTCACCATCGGAGAAGACGTCCGCCCCGACGCAGGAGATTCCGTCGGCAGCTCCAGTGTGGCATACGGCGCGGGAGTGGCTGTCGGGTAGAAAGGCGTCTCGGCGCCGGGCGTGATCGGCGTTGGCGGCAAGACCGCGGCCGGTTGAGGCGCAGGTAAATGCAGGCGCCCGTAGCCAAAGGCCGTGTCCGGTCCCGCCGGACCAAAATCGAGCGCATTGGCCAGCAGGTAGTCCTTGACCTGATCGCGCATGAAGCCGGGGTTGGCCTGCCAGACCAGAGCCGCTGCGCCCGCGACGTGCGGCGTCGAAGCGGAGGTGCCGTCGAAGGCCGACTTCCCATACGTCGCGCCGGAAACGCCCGCCGGTGCAGCGATGTCGGGCTTGAGCCTCCCGTCCGTCGTCGGCCCCTGCGAGCTGTAATCCGCGAGCGTATCATCCCACCAGTTGGTCGCTCCCACCGTGAGCGCGCTGACCGCGTCGCCGGGGGAACTGACGCTGTAGGAGATGGTAGGCAAGTCCACTTCTGTTCCGCCGCCATGGACGAAGACGTCAAACGTCACGGGGGCCGTCACGCTGTAGGCCTGCACGACAGCATACACGGTCTCACCATCAGTCTGTACCCACAAGGCCTCCGCCGGGCGCTGTCCGGGCTCGCCGGACTGCGGCTCCTCGGAGGTCGCCAACACGTCGCCCTGCGCGCTCACCACCCACAATTCCAGATCCTGCGTCGGGCGGTCCCACGCATCCTGCCAGATGAGATAAACCTCAATCTCATCCACGCTGTAAATGGCCATCACCTCATCGCCGGTCGTGAACTCGTGGTAGCCGTCGCCGTCCTCGTCGGTGAAAACGGCGCGATGATGGACGAGCGCCTCGTTGCCGGCGGAATTCACCCACAGGATGCCCTCGGCGGCGGTCTCCTCCACCAGCTGCGTGCCCCACCCCGTCCCATCCCGGGGACTGATGACCGCGCCCACAGAATGCGAGATGATGTTGACCCCCTGCTCGCGCAACCACTGCACCGCTTCACCCAACGCGGCGTCTGAACCGTCATACCAGGCGAAAAAAAGAGTCGCCTCGGGGGCGACTTCGTGGATGATTTCGGCACAGGCCGTGCCATGGACTTCTGCGGCGTCATACCACCCGAAGGTGTTGAGCGTCACCTCCGCCGGCAATTCCGTGCCCAGGAGCGCCTCATAGCCGGCAAAGCCCAAATCGAGGACGCCAATGCGCACGCCCGCGCCGGTGAACCCGGCCGCGTGCCACGCATCCGCGCCGATGAGGGCCACCCCTTCACCAGTGACCCCCTCCTGCAAAGTGCGCCCCTCGGGTTTGCGGGTCTCCGGCATCCGCACGGCGATCACGTGCTCTAGCTGCGTGAGCTGCTGGAAGATCAATGCGCTGCCCGCGCCACCTTCTGGCGCCAGGAACTGCTCCTCGATCAACGCGAGCGGCACGGAGATGTTGACCCGATCCTGATAGGCGCTGACGACCTCGATGCCGGCAGCGCGCAGTTCCTCGACCAACGCCGTATTGTCCTCGATATCCAGCACCAGCGTCACCCGCAGATTCTTCCCGTCGGGGGTGAAGAGGCCCCGCTCCTGTGCCAGCTGCATCGCGGCCTCACGTCCTCCTTCCATGTACGCAACCAGGAATTCCTTGTAGACCGAGCCTAACTGCGCATCATTCAACAACGGCGCGATCTGCGGGTACAGCGCCGAGACGTCCTCCAGAGACGGCGGCAGCGTGAGAGCGCTGAGATCGAGCGTGGGAGGAGGAGGCTCTGCGCCGGGGGAAAGGATGAAGAAGAGGGCCACGGCGGCCCCCAGAAGCACTACGCCTCCAGCCAAAAGCAAGATCAGTAACGATTTATGTTTCATCATAGAACCACCCAGCGGTCATAAATTCCAGATTCACTCGCGCTGCGCCAGGTAGAGACGCAACGAGGTGTCATCAGTGGCAACGGCCACCACTTCCAGGCCCTTCGAGCCGACCCGCCCGACCAGCTGATCGTTCACCAGGGCGTTGATATCCTCCATCATGCTGCCCGGGACCAGCCGCAGCAAGGACAGCCGTCCCATCTTCACCCGCAGCAAGTGCACCACCATGCGGCCCCCGTCGGCGGCGCGAAAGGCGACTTCCCCGTGCACGACCGGCTTGAAAGGGCCGGCCGCCAGCTGCACCACAAACGTCGCGCCGCCGCCGGGCTGCAAATCCACATTGCCGCCGATCAAGGCGCTGTTACTTCCCAGCATCATGCGGTTGACGTAGCTCTCCTCGACCACCACCTCGATGTCGTACGGCGGCAAAGCAGGCAAAGGCTCCGCCGCGACGGTCTGTTCGAGTGCGTGGACCAGCAACCAACCGCCTGCCAGGCCCACGAACATCCCCGCCAGCACACCGATCAACACCAGCACCCCCGGTTTCACTTTGGTGCCCATGGTCATCCCTCCGTCACAAACGGGCCTTGAGGATGATGTGATCCTTGTCCGTGCTGATGTTAAGCAACTGCGAGCCTGCGCCGAGTTCGTTTTCCAGCTGTTGCCGCAGCGCGCTGGTGAAGTTCTCCCCCACGGTCACCTCGCTCAGGCCCAGAAAGTCCATGAGATTCTGGCCGCCCGTGCTGACCTCCTGCACCTCAATCACGATTTCGCCATTCACGACGGAAATCTGGGCCACGATTTTGAGTTCGAGCGTCACAAACAGCGCGTTGAAGCGCGCCGTCGTCACGATGAGATTGCCCGGCTGCACGTCCAGCAAGGCGTCGGTCAGACCCTTGTCAGGTAAAATCGCGGTGAGATTGCGGTTCAGATAGGATTCCCGCACCAGGATGGCAATATCGGGTCCGGCGGGATCTCCGACCAGGGCCGCGGGCGGCGTCTCGCCCAGAGAGGGCCACACTCCCACGGCGAGCACGCCGCAGCAACTCAGGCAGGCCATCAGAGCCAGGGTGATGAGAGGGAACAGCCAGCGTGCGGTTCCACGGGCGGGAGGTTGAGAGGGTGACGGGGCCGGCAGGTCGCGCGCGTCAGCAGACACGGTCGGCCGCGGCGCTACCGGCGCGGGCCTCGGGGAGTGGGCGGGCGGCGCGACCTGGGGCGCAGGGGTAGCGGCCAGGGGCCGTCCGCAGCGCGCGCAAAAACGCGCTCCCGGCTTCACCGCCGCCCCGCACGCGGGACAAAACGGAGGCGCAACGGCGGATGCCCCCGACAAGCTCTGGCCACAACGCTTGCAGAAACGCGCGTCGTCACGGTTCTCGAAGCCGCACTGCGGGCATTGCATTGGATACCTCCTGCGAAAATGGCCCCGAATGAACACGAATTTCACGAATCAGATCAGAAATTCCTGGCCCCCGGGGCTGCTACGTCCTCAAACACCGCGCTTCAGCGCGGTGGGCTCGTGTCGAACCCGTGAGCCGTCGCCGTCGCTGCTCACGACTCACATTTTCAGCCTTGGATGATGTGCGCCAGCACCTGGCGTCTCCTGCGAAAATGGCCCCGAATGAACACGAATTTCACGAATCAGATCAGAAATTCCTGGCCCCCGGGGCGGCTACGTCCTCAAACACCGCGCTTCAGCGCGGTGGGCTCGTGTCAGGCGGGGGATTCCATCCCCAGCCAACCCGTGAGCCGTCGCTGCTCACGGGTTATGGCTCACAGGGTAACTGTTCAGCCACTGACTAAAAAAACGGAAGATTTCCTGACGGTTGCTGAAGATTAAGAATCAATTTTTGCCCCCTATCCCCTTCCCCTTCCCCTTCCCCCGCGCAGCGCGGGGGGAAGGGGAACTTTTTTTGTGGGGTTTTGCAGGCGGGCTACGCCCGCCTGCAAAACCCCCTTATTTTTTCTCCCCTCCCCAACGGCGCAGGCGCCGTTGGGGAGGGGCAGGGGGTGGGGCAAAAGCTACAGCTCACAAAGGTTCATCCATCGCCGTCGAGCTACCTGGCGCCAGGCTGAACAATGACCGCACATTTTCATTCCACTCTCAGGCTGCCTCGGAATGAATTCCGGGTGTGCTACGTCAAGCTCGCTGAAGCGATCTCCCAAACAACGCGCTTCAGCGCGGAGAACTATAGGACGCTAATTTTCGCAGATTGACGCAGATTCTTCTCTCATCAGCATCCATCGGCATCCAGCTCTTTAATCAGCGCCGCCATCAAGAGGTCGAGCCAGCGCTCAGTCCGAGATCGTCCAATCCTTGTCCGACTGGAACTCTACCTGGAATTCAGAAACCAGGTCGTTGCCGTCGCAATCCTGGACCAACAGATCATACGTCCCCGGATTGAGGAAGAATATGCGCTGTCCGCCTTGAGCGGCAATGGACTCACTCGTGCCCAGCCAGTCCTCGCCCCAGGAATCCGCGGTAACGTCAGAGATGTAAACGTAGCAGATCTCCACACTGGACTCATTCTTCACCCGCAGGGAGACCAGCCCCGGGCCGCCTACCGTGAGCGTGTAATCGTCACTCACTCCCCAGGCGGTAGCGAGCACCATTTCGTCACAATCGCTCACCCTCACGTCATAAGCTCCTGCTGGCACCTCGAAAGCCCGTGAGTCATCGGGATAGAGGTACTCATCGCCGCCGAGCCAGTCCTCGCCCCAGTCTTCTGCTTCAGACGAGGAGATCTGCACGTAGCAGATGGTATATCCGCTGTAATTGTCCACCGTGATCTGGAAACTGCCGGTAGCAGGGACGGCCGTCGGGCCAGAAGGTGGCGGGACAACCACCCGCGATGTCGGCGTCGCCAACTCCGGCAGCGATGTAGGCGGGATACCCACGACCGCCGTCGGGGTCGCTGTCCCCCCGTCAAACAAGCTGCCGTTGCCAAGCCACACCACCAGCCCACAGATGAGGCTCGCCCCCAGGATTAGCGCGCCCAGGCCGCCGAGGATCCACACCCATGGCGACCGGCGTTTTTTGGGAGGCTCTGCCGCAGAGGGTGGCAGCTGTCCGGCGGAAGGAAACGACGGATAAGCCGCTGCCGGCGGTGCGGGCGGTAGCTGCCCGGCGGAGGGCGACGGCGAATAGGGCGCGGCGGGAGTGGCCGAGGGCATTTGCACCGTGGAAGGCAATGGCGAATAGGCCGCGGCCGAAGGTGAAGGAGGCAGCTGCCCGGCGGAGGGCAACGGCGGATAAGCCGCAGCAGAAGGCAAGGGTGACGCCTCCGCCGGAATCGGCGAGGGCATGGCCGGCGCCGGCCGTTGGCTCACCAGCGCGTCGAGCATCGCGGCGGCGGAGGGAAAGCGCCGATCCAGCTGCAGCTCCATCGCCCGCGAAATCACGGCCTCCATGGCCGGCGAGATCCGCGCGTTGAGCGTCCGCGGCGACTTGAAAGCGCCCGGCATCGCCATCCGCTGCGTGGCGGTCGGCGGCGCCTGGCCGGTAAGCGCGTGGTACAGCGTCGCCCCCAGGCTGTAGAGGTCACTCCGCGCATCCGTATGGCTGCTCTGAGTGTCGTATTGCTCCGGCGGAGCGTATTCCGGCGTGCCCATGCCGCGCATGATCGTCTGCGTGCGCGGATCATTGGGATTCCACAGCTTGACCAGCCCAAAATCTACCAGCACGGCCTTGCCGTTTGGATGAATGATCACGTTCTGGGGCTTGATGTCCCGATGAATAATGCCTTCTGCATGACAATAGGCCAGCGCGTCGAGCAGCTGCCTGCCCCATTCGATGACCTGCGCTTCGGGTTGTGGCCCCTCCCGCGTCAACTTGTCCGCCAGGCTCTCCCCCAGGACAAAGTCCATCACCAGATAGGAGTTGCTGCCCTCCTCAAAGAAATCGGTCACCCGCACCAGGTTGGGATGGCTGAGGCGCGCCAGGATCGTCGCTTCCTGGCGGAACTGTTCACGCAAGCCGGCGAGCGTCGCGGGATCAAGGCCCGGCTGGGGGCGCATCTCCTTGAGCGCCACGGCGACGTTCAGCCGCGTGTCCCAGGCACGATAAACGGCCCCCATACCGCCCTCGCCAAGCAAGCTCACGATGCGATAGCGATCTTGTAACAATTGTCCAGCGTCAAGCGCCATAGCAAGCCTCCCGATAGGATTAGAGTCAAAAGTCTTGTATCTCTCATCCGCCATAGAACACACTGAGTTCATCCAGATAAAGGACTCCCCGGCTCGCCGAGCCATCGGGAACCCCATCCAACACCAGGGCGTAGAACTGCACCGGAAAATCCAACGCGCCGTTATCGGTTCCGCTGATGGGGCCGTTGGGCCAACCGACGCCGTCGTCGAAGCGCGCCGTCATCTGTCGCCAGCCCTGATGCGCCACCTGTCCAAATGTGTACTGGCGCACCTCGCCGGCACTGTCCTTGATCCAGGCGTTCAAGAAATGCCCCGACCCGTCGCCGTAAACCCAGACCGTCAGCCCCGCCGGTTGCCCTTCCAGAGCAAGCACGGGATTGGCGCGAAAGACCACGTAGTTACGTTCCACCGCAGGGAAATCATACTCCAATTTCCCAGATGAGCCAGAGCGCGCCTGGTCCCCAGAACGGGTAAGCGTGCCGTAAGGCTCGTCGCCGCGCCGCCAATCCACGTCACGGTCGAAATCCAGAATCACGCCGGGGCGAGCCGGCGCGGAGGTGGCCGTCGGCAGAACCGCAGTCGCCGTCGCCGGACGCGGCGTCGCCGTAGGCGCGGATGTGGCGGTAGCTGCCGGCGTGGCCATAGGCGTCGGCATCAGGGTTGGCAAAGGGGTGATGGTCGGCTGCCACGGTGTGACAGTCGGCGACGGCGGGAGGGGCGTGGCCCCAGGCGTCACTTCGGCGATGACGGGGATTTCCAGCGTGCGGGTGGGTTCTGGCATGGGGACCAGGAATTGCGCGAGCGGTCCTGTCCCCTCCGTCCCGGCATAGACCAATCCGAGGCCCACGATCAGCAACAGGATCACCGCGATGAGGCCCACATACAGGCCAGTTTTTCCCCGCGCCGCCGCAACGGGAGCCGGCGCGCCGGCAGACACAGGGCCAGAAGGGGCATATATTCCGCCCGCTTGCGGATAAGGAGCCGGGCCGGCCCCAAAAGCTGGGGGATGTTCGCCTGAGCCATAGGCAGGGGGCAGCGGCGGGTATTGGGTCAGCCCATGAGCGGACGGGGACGCAGCAGGGGGCTGAGGATAGGGCGTCGTCACCCCAGGCGGCGACGGAGGAGCAGGACGCGCGGCCGGCGCGCGCTGGCGCAACGCCTGGGCCATCGCCGCCGCCGAGGGGAAGCGGTACTCCACCGTCAGCTCCAACGCCTGTAAAATGGCGGCGTCCGTGGTAGAAGAAATCTGCGAGTTGAGCAAGCGTGGGGGTTGGAAAGCCGCCCGCCGGGCAATCCGCTGAGTTGCCGTTGGCGGCGCCTGCCCCGTCAGCGCGTGATAGAGCGTCGCGCCGAGGCTGTAAATGTCGCTGCGTGGATCGGTATGACCGGCCTGTGTGTCGTACTGCTCCGGCGGCGCGTATTCCGGCGTCCCCAACCCGCGCATGATGGTCTGCGTGCGGGGATCAGCCGGGTTCCACAGCTTCACCAACCCGAAATCCACCAGCACCGCCCGGTTGTCGGGACGGATAATCACATTCTGCGGCTTGATGTCCCGGTGAATGATTCCCTGCTCGTGGCAATACTCCAAGGCATCCAGCAACTGTTCCGCCCACGTCAGCACCTGCGTTTCGGACAAGGCGCCCTCGCGCTTGATGATGGCTTCCAGGCTTTCGCCCTGGACAAAATCCATCACCAGGTACGCGTTGGGCCCTTCAAGAAAGAAGTCCGTCACACGCACCAAATAGGGATGGCTGAGCCGCGCCAGAATGGTGGCCTCCTGATAGAATTGCTCGCGCAGACGCGCCAAAAGGGCCGGCTCCGTGCCGGGCTGAGAGAGCATCTCTTTGAGCGCCACGACGACATTGAGCCGCGTGTCCCAGGCGCGATAGACCGCTCCCATGCCACCCTGGCCCAACAGCGCGATCACGCGATACCGCTCCTGCAAAAGCTGGCCCTGTTGTAGCATTCCGCCCCCCTCTGCTCCTGCCCCATGGCCCTGAAATCAGGGCCCTCTCTTGCGCCAGACAAGCCACACAAAGACTTCTATCACCACGGCGCCCGCCGCCGAGGCGCCTAATAATTCCGGCAACATCGCGCCACTTCCCGTGCTCGCGCGCAGCGCCGCACCGCCCACGGAAACCACCAGAATATGCGCCGCGCCGGCCCGAAAGGGCTTTCGCCCCATCGCGGCCCATGCCAGCGGCGCCGCGAATGCATAGGAAGGCAGACTTGCCCACAGGAAAGGCACCTTCGCGATGACCGGCCCCAGCACCCAGGCCGCCACGGCCGCCAGGACTACCAATCCCGCCAGCAGGCCGAGCTGCTGCGCCGCTGTGAGCTTCCGCATCAACTTGCGGGTAGAAATCACGAGGCGCTGGGTAGGACGTCCCCCGCCCGAGGGCAAGGCCGCCGTCGCAGCAACGGCAGCATCGGATAGCGTCAGCGCCTGGAAAATCGTATCGCCGACAAACCAGCCCAATGCGCCCAACAACAATGCTCCCAGGGTCAGGCGAAAGATCTGCGGCAGATCCGTAGAGTAACGGAAGAGCATGAATTGGAGGATCCACACGCCCAGCACCGCCATTGCCAGGGCCGTCGCCAGTTCCTCGCGCCACGGTGCGGAGCGCTGTGCGGAGCGTTGTGCAGGAAGGGAAGGCGCGGCGGTCAGCTTCTCCGCCCTCCCTCGATCGCCCCCGTCCGCTTTTGGAGGCTCACCCTCCAGCGCCGCACGCATCGCCTGCACGTCGGGGAAGCGACGATTGGGGTCCAGCGCCATCGCTTGCAAGAGCGCCGTCTCCGTCCGCGATTGTACCCGCAGTCCCAGCGTGTGCGGCGGGACCAGGGTATCGCCGTCCGTGAAACGTGCCAACGCCGACGGCGGTTCCTTGCCGGTGAGGGCATGGTAGAGCGTCGCGCCGAGGCTGTAGATATCGCTGCGCGGCTCCGTGTGCCAGCCACGCAGCCCAAAATGCTCGGGGGAAGCATACTCGCGCGTGCCCATCCCCGCGATAATGCGTTGCGTTTGCGGATTGTGCGGGTCCCACAACTTCACCAGCCCGAAATCCACCAGCACCGCTCGTCCATCGGCGCAGATGATGATATTCTGAGGCTTGATATCGCGGTGCAAAATGTGGCGTTGATGACAGGCTTCCAGCGCACCCAACAGCTGCCTCGCCCAACGCAGCACCTGTTCTTCCGGCAGCGCTCCGTGGCGTTCAATCAGGGTCGCCAGATTCTCGCCCTCCACAAAATCCATCACCAGATAATCGCGGCCCTCCCACTCGAAGAAATCCGTCACCCGGGGCAGGTTAGGATGCATCAATCCGGCCAGGGCAAGCGCTTCCTGCTGAAATTGCTGCCGCAGCTGCGCCAGTTCCTGGGGCGAGAGGGAGGGATCAGGGAGCATCTCCTTGAGAGCGACGGGGATGTTCAAGGTGAGATCCCACGCGCGATAGACTGCCCCCATGCCGCCCTGCCCCAGGAGGCGTGCTATCCGATAGCGGTTATTGACAATTTGTCCGGTGCTCAGTTGCATGGCATCCTCTCAGAAAATGGTTCACGGATGGACACGACAGATCAGAAATTGAAAATCAGGGCTTCACCGATTCGAGCTTCGGGTCGAGCGCCAACGCGCGTTGCCGGGCGGCTGCCGCCTTGTCAACATCGCCCACCGCCTTCCAACAGGCGCTCAGACCCAGATGCGGCGCCGGCGCGAGGGGGTCAAGCGCAGCGCTCTGCTCGTAAGCGGCGATGGCTTCATGCCACCGCCCCCATTGAGCATAGATCTCCCCCACGAAGAATTCCGCCAGCGCATGTCTCGCATTCAGCCGCAGCGCGTCATAGAAATCGCGCATCGCCCAACGCTGACTCCCCTTCTGGTAATGGACCAGACCCTTGAGAAATTCCAGCTCGGCGGGAGGCAGGCTTTCCTGATGAGTGAGCTCCTGCACTAACCGCTCGCCCTCGTCCACCCGGCCGAGCCTCAGATAGCAGACGGCAAGGCGGCCGCGGAAAAGGGGATCCTGCGAATGGGTCAGCAGCTGTTCCAGATGCGGAGCCGCGGCGCCGTACCGGCCCAGATTGAAGACCGCGTCCGCCGTCAGCCGTAACAGCTCGAGATCGTCGGGCGTCAGGGTCAACGCCTGCTCCAGGTGCTCCAACGCCGCCGCCGGACGTCCCAGTTTCAGCAGCGCCTTCCCCAACGCGGCGTGCAGCTGCGGAGCCTGTGGATGGTGCTCCAGGCCCTTTTCGAAGGCCACGCTGGCAGCCTCATCGTGCTGCAATCGCAGATGGGCTTTCCCCAAGTCAAGGTACACGTCGGCGGGTTGCGTTTCCGCCTGCAACGCCGCTTCGAATGCGGCCACGGCTTCCGCGAAGCGACCCTCCCGCAAATGCTGCCGCCCTTCGGCAACCCGATCCGACGGCGGAGGAGGGGACGGGGGCAGCGGAGGGGCGCTCTCCTCCCCAGGCACTGCCGGCGCCGACACGAAGGAAGATTCGCGCGGCGCCGTGATGGGCAAAGTCGCGCCGCACTTAGCGCAGAAACGCGCGCCGGGGCGATACGGCGTCGCGCACGTCGGGCAACGATGGCTCGTGTCCATCGTCTTGCCGCACTGCGGACAGAAGCGCGCGCCAAGTCGCACAAAGGCCCCGCACTGGGGACAGGTGATCCCCGGGGACGAACCGCGCCCCACCGTGGGAGGTCGTGGCGGCGGGCTGCTTTCCTCACGCGAGGGCGGAGGAGGGGTGAGCTGCGCGGCCGACGGCGTCACCAGAGGCCGCCGTACGACGACGCCCGGCCGCTGCGTGACCGGATGTCCCGTCGCCGTCTGCAGCGCGGTCAACATCTCGCCCGCGTCCCGGTAGCGCTGCGCGCTATTCACCGCCATCGCCTGCAAGACTACTTTCTCCAGCGCGGGTCCCACCTGGGGATTGAGCTGCGAAGGCGGCGTGAGCGGCGTCCCGCGCACCATCCGCTCGAAGCTATCTGGCGGCGGCGCGAGCGTGAGAACGCAATAGAGCGTCGCCCCCAGCGCGTAGACATCCGAGCGCGTGTCAGTCCCCGCGCCCAGGCCGTACTGCTCCGGCGGGGAAAACCCCTGCGACACCGCCTTGGCCATCACCTGAGTCTTGGCGTGCGGGTCAATCTTGGCGATCCCAAAATCCACCAGGATCGCGCGCTCCTTCTGCGTGAGGCGCACGTTGTTCGGCTTGATATCGCGGTGGATAATGGGCGGCTGCTGCTCATGCAAGTATGCCACCGCGTCGCAGACCTGCGTTATCCAATCCACCACTTTGGCCAGGGGCAAATGACGGCGTTGCTTTCCCGCCTCCACCACCATGTCAAGCAAGTCCTGCCCGGCGATGTAATCCATCACGAGATAATAGCTGCGCCCCTCGCCGAAGAAATCCGAGACGCGCACCAGCCCGGGATGATCGAGGGCCGCAAGCACCTGCGCCTCCTGCTTGAAGAGCTGCTGTCCCGACTCGGAGGGATCGCTGAGCTCCTTCACCGCGACCTGACGACCGCGCAGGCGCAGGTCTTCCGCCAGGTAAACGGAGCCATATCCCCCCGATCCCAGCTTCTTGAGGATCTGATACCGCCCCTGCAGGGCGTGCCCTAACGGTAAAGCCGGAAGTTCA
>Ga0208196_1004004_pt1 | contig 11788 bp, 13 predicted proteins | sample AD_JPNNA7_MetaG_FD_184443 | JGI IMG/M metagenome (GOLD analysis project Ga0208196, IMG submission 184443) | Active sludge microbial communities of municipal wastewater-treating anaerobic digesters from Japan - AD_JPNNA7_MetaG (SPAdes) (version 2) | ecosystem: Engineered > Bioreactor > Anaerobic...
TGAAAGGCGGTATCGTCGTGGCGGGTATTACCGCCGCTCGCCCGGTTTCACCCACGTCGATCCGTTCGAGGATACTGAAAGAGACGCGCGGCGAACAGCATCGGACGCCGCACGCCATTGTTTCACCCACGTCGATCCGTTCGAGGATACTGAAAGTTTCGTGCTCAGAATATGGAAATATTTCCATGTTCTGAGTTTCACCCACGTCGATCCGTTCGAGGATACTGAAAGGATCGCCGTTCCTGGGAATGGTGCGACGCAGTGCTGTTTCACCCACGTCGATCCGTTCGAGGATACTGAAAGCACTGCTTGAGCGCCTCCTCCGCCATCGCCCGCAGTTTCACCCACGTCGATCCGTTCGAGGATACTGAAAGCGCAGGTCTGAGAGCAGCAGGCCATTCCGGCACACGTTTCACCCACGTCGATCCGTTCGAGGATACTGAAAGTTGCACTTCCGGCTGGAACGTCCACGACCAGGTTGGTTTCACCCACGTCGATCCGTTCGAGGATACTGAAAGGTGGTTGCAATCGCTGTATACGCGGTCGTTGAGGTATGTTTCACCCACGTCGATCCGTTCGAGGATACTGAAAGAATGAGGAACAGGAACAGGCGGAGTTTCTCGATGCGTTTCACCCACGTCGATCCGTTCGAGGATACTGAAAGAACGTTAGCTCACCATCCGTGCTTTCATCCGCAAATCGGTTTCACCCACGTCGATCCGTTCGAGGATACTGAAAGCCTTCCATCTCCGGAGCTGCGCCGTCAGCATCCTCGTTTCACCCACGTCGATCCGTTCGAGGATACTGAAAGGCTCCTGCCGCTCGAATCAGAGTCTTGAATGTCAATCGTTTCACCCACGTCGATCCGTTCGAGGATACTGAAAGATCGCCTGGAATGCAGAAATACCGAACCGCTCACTTGTTTCACCCACGTCGATCCGTTCGAGGATACTGAAAGATATTATACAAAAAAAGGACATTTTGTCAATACCCAGTTTCACCCACGTCGATCCGTTCGAGGATACTGAAAGTAAGGAGGTGCAAAATGGATCAGCAACGTACGATGACTAGTTTCACCCACGTCGATCCGTTCGAGGATACTGAAAGAACGACGGATTCCAGGAGCGCTGCTGCATGACCTGGGTTTCACCCACGTCGATCCGTTCGAGGATACTGAAAGGGTCTGACAGTGCCCCCGTCGCGTCACTCGAAGCGCGTTTCACCCACGTCGATCCGTTCGAGGATACTGAAAGTTTGACATTGTAGTTGATCCATTCGCCGGAGGCGGTTGTTTCACCCACGTCGATCCGTTCGAGGATACTGAAAGATTGTCGTCAAAGACAGCGCCCTCATCCTGAAGAAGTTTCACCCACGTCGATCCGTTCGAGGATACTGAAAGGTGCCGCCAGTCCAGGCGGAAGCCCGCCGCCGTGACGTTTCACCCACGTCGATCCGTTCGAGGATACTGAAAGGGCGCAGGCAGTTGCGGAACCTCGTTGCTCAACGTTTCGTTTCACCCACGTCGATCCGTTCGAGGATACTGAAAGTTGATGGTGACGACGGTAGCATCTGTGGCATCTGAGTTTCACCCACGTCGATCCGTTCGAGGATACTGAAAGGAGCACGATGGCTCCGGCGCCGGTGCGCGTCACGAGTTTCACCCACGTCGATCCGTTCGAGGATACTGAAAGGAAAGCGCGCCGGAATTGACGACCCGCGCAACATGTGGTTTCACCCACGTCGATCCGTTCGAGGATACTGAAAGGAATGCCGTCAATATAGGTCTGAATATGCCCGGCGTTGTTTCACCCACGTCGATCCGTTCGAGGATACTGAAAGGCGGGTGCTTTTTTTGTGCTCATTGCCGCTCCACCAGCCAGTTTCACCCACGTCGATCCGTTCGAGGATACTGAAAGTGCGGTACAGCGCATGGTCATGCTCTTGCCATTGCGTGCGTTTCACCCACGTCGATCCGTTCGAGGATACTGAAAGTGGCCTGGCTACTCAACAACGCACAACGAATCACAGCAGTTTCACCCACGTCGATCCGTTCGAGGATACTGAAAGCCTGCGCCAGGCAATCCACGAACACCACGTCAAACGTTTCACCCACGTCGATCCGTTCGAGGATACTGAAAGTACCCAGGATTGCTCTGAAGAGTCCGACATCCTGTCGTTTCACCCACGTCGATCCGTTCGAGGATACTGAAAGTTCACCCTCTTCAATTCCACCGGTACCACCAGTAATGTTTCACCCACGTCGATCCGTTCGAGGATACTGAAAGATCCAAATAATCCTGTCGTCATGTCTCTCCCTTCAGTTTGGTTTCACCCACGTCGATCCGTTCGAGGATACTGAAAGAACAAGTACCTCAATTTCATGAAACTTTTGTTTGTCATGAGTTTCACCCACGTCGATCCGTTCGAGGATACTGAAAGCGTCGCACTTCCGCACAGAACACCATCCCGCCGACGTCGTTTCACCCACGTCGATCCGTTCGAGGATACTGAAAGCCGATCTCAAACGTTGAGCCGATAGCGGTAACGAGGTTTCACCCACGTCGATCCGTTCGAGGATACTGAAAGCTGGCATTCAGTAATCCCACCCATGCGTTTCTGATTGGTTTCACCCACGTCGATCCGTTCGAGGATACTGAAAGTGCGTCCCACGCAGTTTCCCCGAGAAAGATGTATTGTTTCACCCACGTCGATCCGTTCGAGGATACTGAAAGATTCGTGGGGGCGCTCCGGCGCGCCAACACCATCATGGTTTCACCCACGTCGATCCGTTCGAGGATACTGAAAGTGGGTTCCCTCGGACTACATGTTTGCCTGGGACGCGGGTTTCACCCACGTCGATCCGTTCGAGGATACTGAAAGATGACGGTGCGTGCGACGGCTGCAACCCGTTTGGCAGTTTCACCCACGTCGATCCGTTCGAGGATACTGAAAGTGTCGCCGGTGGCAGTTTATCGAACTCGCCTGAGTAGCGTTTCACCCACGTCGATCCGTTCGAGGATACTGAAAGTGGTTGGAGCGCCTGGATAGAGCCTATCCCGACGCGTTTCACCCACGTCGATCCGTTCGAGGATACTGAAAGACGGCGATGTCATCCCAATACGTGACGCCGCCGATTGTTTCACCCACGTCGATCCGTTCGAGGATACTGAAAGTACTCTGCGGCGCTGGCATTCCGCGTCGCCAACAGATTTGTTTCACCCACGTCGATCCGTTCGAGGATACTGAAAGATCTGCAACGCCTGCCCTACCCGACCGACAAAGCGGTTTCACCCACGTCGATCCGTTCGAGGATACTGAAAGAAATCGAGATTATCAAGCATTTCAGATCACCCTAACGTTTCACCCACGTCGATCCGTTCGAGGATACTGAAAGCAAAACACGCGGTTGAAACTGTACCACGACAATGGCGTTTCACCCACGTCGATCCGTTCGAGGATACTGAAAGCGGCTTGAGATGGTCTAATAACGTCGCGCGATATTGTTTCACCCACGTCGATCCGTTCGAGGATACTGAAAGAATGGGGAGGTGTGGCAAGGGACACTCGGGAACTTGTTTCACCCACGTCGATCCGTTCGAGGATACTGAAAGGCCATTGTGCTCTCCGTACACCGTGCGACAGCCAGTTTCACCCACGTCGATCCGTTCGAGGATACTGAAAGGGGCATAGGCGTTTCAAGTGCCGACGCTCGAATCAGTTTCACCCACGTCGATCCGTTCGAGGATACTGAAAGAGGCGGCTGCACTCGCGTGAGCGGGCGCGTGAAGGGAGTTTCACCCACGTCGATCCGTTCGAGGATACTGAAAGGGCAATCCGCGCATCAGCATCGTCTACCCGTGGTTGATGTTTCACCCACGTCGATCCGTTCGAGGATACTGAAAGTGCTGACGGCTCACGCGCGCCAGCTCGGGATAGTATATGTTTCACCCACGTCGATCCGTTCGAGGATACTGAAAGTGGCTACGTAGCGAAGTACGTCGCCAAGGCAGACAAGTTTCACCCACGTCGATCCGTTCGAGGATACTGAAAGTTCTTGCTTCTTTTGTGATTAGGATGGTTATGTAAAGTTTCACCCACGTCGATCCGTTCGAGGATACTGAAAGGAATGCACGCCACTTTCACGCCACCCGCACGCCTCAAGTTTCACCCACGTCGATCCGTTCGAGGATACTGAAAGAGATTCAAGACGTTGACATTCATTACCTGGGAGACGGTCGTTTCACCCACGTCGATCCGTTCGAGGATACTGAAAGGTAACGGTCTGATGCCCCTTTCTCCAGAGCATCTTGGTTTCACCCACGTCGATCCGTTCGAGGATACTGAAAGATGGCATCATTCAGCGGGTCGCCGTTCAGCGGTGGGATGTTTCACCCACGTCGATCCGTTCGAGGATACTGAAAGATCCTGTTCTTTGTTGGCGTAGGTGCTGCTCACCAGTTGTTTCACCCACGTCGATCCGTTCGAGGATACTGAAAGGGGCAACGATGTGATTCATCCGGGCGCGTTTCAGAAGTTTCACCCACGTCGATCCGTTCGAGGATACTGAAAGTAGATCGCGTTCAATTGCTTGCCTTGCGCCAGAATCGTTTCACCCACGTCGATCCGTTCGAGGATACTGAAAGTCACAGCCAACTGCCAGCAAAACGCCACCCCACGAAGTTTCACCCACGTCGATCCGTTCGAGGATACTGAAAGCTTCCCCCCTGCGCGTGGTGGTCGTGTCAGGCCTGGGGTTTCACCCACGTCGATCCGTTCGAGGATACTGAAAGCGCTAACTGCTTCCTGCGGCCCAAACGTTTTCGCATTTGTTTCACCCACGTCGATCCGTTCGAGGATACTGAAAGACAACAGAGACGGCCCAGGAAAAAGGAACACGATACGTTTCACCCACGTCGATCCGTTCGAGGATACTGAAAGTCCTGATTACGAATGACGCAAGAACGGCGACAAAAATGTTTCACCCACGTCGATCCGTTCGAGGATACTGAAAGCGTAGTAGTGCCGCGCTGTGAGCCAACGCGCCATGGTTTCACCCACGTCGATCCGTTCGAGGATACTGAAAGGCACAACCGGCGGGACTGTTGCGCCGGATGCATGTCGTTTCACCCACGTCGATCCGTTCGAGGATACTGAAAGCGAGCAGCGCCACGCGGACTGGGCCTTCCCAGTCCTCAAGTTTCACCCACGTCGATCCGTTCGAGGATACTGAAAGGTGTGCACGATGGCTCGTGGTGGGCTTACGAGCCAGAGTTTCACCCACGTCGATCCGTTCGAGGATACTGAAAGTACCACAAAACCCTTCGAGTCTACAGAGAACAAAACGTTTCACCCACGTCGATCCGTTCGAGGATACTGAAAGATGGTAGGTTGCAAACCCTTCCGCGCCAGGTAGTTGGTGTTTCACCCACGTCGATCCGTTCGAGGATACTGAAAGGAATCAACGCCTCGAACACCGGCGCGAACTGTTTGCGCGTTTCACCCACGTCGATCCGTTCGAGGATACTGAAAGAGCGGTATTCTGGCTTGCGCGCCTCCGCGAATAGCGTTTCACCCACGTCGATCCGTTCGAGGATACTGAAAGTCGAAGCCGCAACACAACGAGGTGCTGCGGCACCTGGTTTCACCCACGTCGATCCGTTCGAGGATACTGAAAGGTTGTTGACACTCAAGTTCAATGCACGCGAGTTCTGGTTTCACCCACGTCGATCCGTTCGAGGATACTGAAAGATCGCCACGCGCCCATTTGTTAGCGAGCGTATTGAGTTTCACCCACGTCGATCCGTTCGAGGATACTGAAAGCTATTTCGCGGCTGGCCGTTAACCGACCTGATTCGAGTTTCACCCACGTCGATCCGTTCGAGGATACTGAAAGACACTGCGACGTGGGTTCCGCCTGAGGATGGAGTTGTTTCACCCACGTCGATCCGTTCGAGGATACTGAAAGGTTGGTGGTGATAAAAATGTATAGGTTTCCGAGCGTCGTTTCACCCACGTCGATCCGTTCGAGGATACTGAAAGTAATTATTCTCCCTGGTGTGACTTGGGATGTGGGCAGGTTTCACCCACGTCGATCCGTTCGAGGATACTGAAAGGATTATTTTGTATGCCATTATGAGTCTGAGGGTCGCGTTTCACCCACGTCGATCCGTTCGAGGATACTGAAAGGGCGTCACCACCGGCTTGCGTCAGCTGCGTGATGGACTTGTTTCACCCACGTCGATCCGTTCGAGGATACTGAAAGCACAGATTCGCGTGATACAGGTCTGCGCGGGTTAGGGTTTCACCCACGTCGATCCGTTCGAGGATACTGAAAGTTCTCGGGCCGAGGGTCGAGACGAGCGAATCTCTCAAGGTTTCACCCACGTCGATCCGTTCGAGGATACTGAAAGCAACGTAAGCAACAGCGCGTCCAGGCGCTCAACTTGTTTCACCCACGTCGATCCGTTCGAGGATACTGAAAGGGCTACGGGCATCCCGCAGCGCGTCAACCGTCTCAGTTTCACCCACGTCGATCCGTTCGAGGATACTGAAAGGGTAGCGCAGCCACTCGGAGCGCCAGACCTCAAAGGTTTCACCCACGTCGATCCGTTCGAGGATACTGAAAGAAGTCTACCGCCCCGGCGGCACGCTCTTCCCGGAAGCGTTTCACCCACGTCGATCCGTTCGAGGATACTGAAAGTTCCTGGTCATTGTTTATATACGGCCAGGTAAATTCGTTTCACCCACGTCGATCCGTTCGAGGATACTGAAAGTCTTCTCAGACGGTTGCGTCGTTGCGGACGAAGCCTGGGTTTCACCCACGTCGATCCGTTCGAGGATACTGAAAGAGCGGGTACGCCCTTATGTCGAGCGCGGCGAAATCAGTTTCACCCACGTCGATCCGTTCGAGGATACTGAAAGAGCGGGTACGCCCTTATGTCGAGCGCGGCGAAATCAGTTTCACCCACGTCGATCCGTTCGAGGATACTGAAAGGTCTGGTCCAGGACGGGAACCTGCATAACGCGGGCGGTTTCACCCACGTCGATCCGTTCGAGGATACTGAAAGTCGCTGCAGGGGTGCATGTCGCTGAGCGTCGTCCACAGTTTCACCCACGTCGATCCGTTCGAGGATACTGAAAGCCAGCACCTAGGGCTGAGTCCGAGCGCGCACTTATGTTTCACCCACGTCGATCCGTTCGAGGATACTGAAAGGTCATCGGCGTCTTCCGTAAAGAGCGAGAATCCCCGTGTTTCACCCACGTCGATCCGTTCGAGGATACTGAAAGGTCCTATGCCGTTTCCGACCCCGACTCCTACCGCGAGGTTTCACCCACGTCGATCCGTTCGAGGATACTGAAAGTGCTTCGGGCGGGCCTTGGACTGAAAAGTTACGTGAGTTTCACCCACGTCGATCCGTTCGAGGATACTGAAAGTAGATGCCATTCATCCGGCGCTGCACCCGCGGAAAAGTTTCACCCACGTCGATCCGTTCGAGGATACTGAAAGGGATATCCCGCAATTCAATCAGTGGATGATGCTCAAAGTTTCACCCACGTCGATCCGTTCGAGGATACTGAAAGTGACCAGCGCCGCATCATAGAGCGCCCGCGCCTCAGTTTCACCCACGTCGATCCGTTCGAGGATACTGAAAGTCCCGGGAATTCGAGCGGGGATAACAGACACAACGCGTTTCACCCACGTCGATCCGTTCGAGGATACTGAAAGAACTTGTGGGTCGGGGTCCTACCCCTCTCGCTATTATCGTTTCACCCACGTCGATCCGTTCGAGGATACTGAAAGTGCGTCTTTCGTGATTCGTATGGTGATGTAATCTATGTTTCACCCACGTCGATCCGTTCGAGGATACTGAAAGTTCGCTGGTTTGTCGGCTGGCTCACTGGTTCTTAGGCGAGTTTCACCCACGTCGATCCGTTCGAGGATACTGAAAGCTATATGTTATGGGTTATAGTGGCCTTTACAAAATCGTTTCACCCACGTCGATCCGTTCGAGGATACTGAAAGATGCGCTTCCAGGATGGCTGGCTGGGCCGTCTTACTAAAGTTTCACCCACGTCGATCCGTTCGAGGATACTGAAAGTAGGCCAGCCAATCTTGGTTGGTCATCACAGCGAAAAGAGTTTCACCCACGTCGATCCGTTCGAGGATACTGAAAGGCTTCAGCCGGTTAGGCGCACGAAAGCCTCATAGAAGTTTCACCCACGTCGATCCGTTCGAGGATACTGAAAGTTGGAATTCACGCCACGCTGACAAAACTTACTGAAGTTGGTTTCACCCACGTCGATCCGTTCGAGGATACTGAAAGTGGCATAGGGATACCAAAACATCAGCCACAAGAAGTTTCACCCACGTCGATCCGTTCGAGGATACTGAAAGTCAATCAGCGACTTTCCCACATCTGCCAGGCTAAAAGTTTCACCCACGTCGATCCGTTCGAGGATACTGAAAGCTGGCCTGGATGGCCGGTACGCCTGGTCTTAACGAGTTTCACCCACGTCGATCCGTTCGAGGATACTGAAAGGCAAATCAAGCACCCCGTTCGCCACACCTAGCAACAAGTTTCACCCACGTCGATCCGTTCGAGGATACTGAAAGTCGAAGAGGCTAAGCGCCTCCTCGAGGAGGCCCAGAGTTTCACCCACGTCGATCCGTTCGAGGATACTGAAAGCTCATAGCCTTCATAGCCTTCGTAGTCATCAATGTCGTTTCACCCACGTCGATCCGTTCGAGGATACTGAAAGATCTGCGCCGCTACCAGATGGCGGCATTGTTATGTAGTTTCACCCACGTCGATCCGTTCGAGGATACTGAAAGCACTGGAGCGGGTTGTGTTGATGATTATCAGGCTCTGGTTTCACCCACGTCGATCCGTTCGAGGATACTGAAAGAGGTATCAAGGGAGAATCATCACCAGGCACAAGATAGTCGTTTCACCCACGTCGATCCGTTCGAGGATACTGAAAGCCCCGCGCAAAATTGTTTTGGCCCTATCCACGGGAAAAGTTTCACCCACGTCGATCCGTTCGAGGATACTGAAAGAGCATAGAGCCGGATTTCGTACTCTGCGCTCATGGAAGTTTCACCCACGTCGATCCGTTCGAGGATACTGAAAGCTGGCAATCAGGACAGACTAGAATCATGGTATTACTCGTTTCACCCACGTCGATCCGTTCGAGGATACTGAAAGTTTACATGGCCCACGCCATACGGGGATAATATAAGGTTGTTTCACCCACGTCGATCCGTTCGAGGATACTGAAAGTTCATGAATTCTGGTTCGGTAATGTCGAATGGGATTCGTTTCACCCACGTCGATCCGTTCGAGGATACTGAAAGGCGTCCTCGATGCCTTGCATGGCCGCCGGGGCGCTGGCACGTTTCACCCACGTCGATCCGTTCGAGGATACTGAAAGAGTATGTGGCACCATTGGGTCCCTCGACCACGTATTGGGTTTCACCCACGTCGATCCGTTCGAGGATACTGAAAGTCGCCGGCAATCCCATCATCGCTGTCTCCATCACAAGTTTCACCCACGTCGATCCGTTCGAGGATACTGAAAGCTGGCACATTGAGGTAATGAAACACGAGCGCCTGGACGTTTCACCCACGTCGATCCGTTCGAGGATACTGAAAGAAAATGGGGTCATTTTCATTTCGGGGGAGGTTGATAGTTTCACCCACGTCGATCCGTTCGAGGATACTGAAAGATCGCCAGGTCAATGCCGGACTTGAGGTCGGTCAGCGAGTTTCACCCACGTCGATCCGTTCGAGGATACTGAAAGTTTTGGTTCATAGATAATTGTCATTCCGTGCCTCCTGCGAGTTTCACCCACGTCGATCCGTTCGAGGATACTGAAAGCTCATTGGCGGGTGGGCTGAGCAGTATGCCGGTGACGTTTCACCCACGTCGATCCGTTCGAGGATACTGAAAGGTGCTGCTAACGGGAACGATGGATTTGTTAATGATGGTTTCACCCACGTCGATCCGTTCGAGGATACTGAAAGGGAAGCGCGGGCTGCGAAGCACGACCTTGACGTGTTGTTTCACCCACGTCGATCCGTTCGAGGATACTGAAAGTTTGCCCTCCGCATTCGCATTTTACGATTGCATACTCGTTTCACCCACGTCGATCCGTTCGAGGATACTGAAAGATGCCTGTCTGAGGGATGCTCACTATGGAGCTGAAGTTTCACCCACGTCGATCCGTTCGAGGATACTGAAAGTTTTGCGCGCGCAAGGATGAAGCAGAACAGTATATTGGAGTTTCACCCACGTCGATCCGTTCGAGGATACTGAAAGCAGCGTGAGCAACAGCGCGTCCAGGCGCTCAACTTCGTTTCACCCACGTCGATCCGTTCGAGGATACTGAAAGTAGAAACTGTGAGAACAAAACAATTCGCCCCAAGATCAAGTTTCACCCACGTCGATCCGTTCGAGGATACTGAAAGGATACTGGCCCTTCCGATATGGAAAGCCAGCCAGAATAGTTTCACCCACGTCGATCCGTTCGAGGATACTGAAAGGCCTGCCATTGCTTAGCACGTGCTTCACTTGGCATGTTTCACCCACGTCGATCCGTTCGAGGATACTGAAAGACTCCAACTCCGACTCTGGGTCAGCCTCGCGTGCAGTGTTTCACCCACGTCGATCCGTTCGAGGATACTGAAAGTACCGAGATTTTGCAAAGTGATGTTTATGCAGCCAAGAGTTTCACCCACGTCGATCCGTTCGAGGATACTGAAAGGGCATCATCCACGATATTATATGCATATATCCCTATAGTTTCACCCACGTCGATCCGTTCGAGGATACTGAAAGCCGACCGCCCCCAGGCCGCCTCCTAGCCACCCCGGCGTTTCACCCACGTCGATCCGTTCGAGGATACTGAAAGCTTGACTGCGCCGGCAGCCCCGGTTGCAGTCGCTAACGTTTCACCCACGTCGATCCGTTCGAGGATACTGAAAGCCAAGGGGTTTTTTCACTCTTTTTCATGTTCCTCCGTTTCACCCACGTCGATCCGTTCGAGGATACTGAAAGTTGACTTCGCGCGTCCCTTCACCCGCGTCGAGGCGTTTCACCCACGTCGATCCGTTCGAGGATACTGAAAGCATTATGCAATGCGGTGCCACCACCGGCCCTTGAAATCGTTTCACCCACGTCGATCCGTTCGAGGATACTGAAAGACTACGGCGATATTAGTCATGTGTGCTACTCCTAATGTTTCACCCACGTCGATCCGTTCGAGGATACTGAAAGCTTGCCGCCCCCGCTCCCCCCTGCACCCCCCTCAGTTTCACCCACGTCGATCCGTTCGAGGATACTGAAAGTGAAACACAACTCCTTACAGATTTGCTTGAGGCAGTTTCACCCACGTCGATCCGTTCGAGGATACTGAAAGGTAGGCGCGTGGGGTTGCAAAGTCTCTTCATTTTTGTGTTTCACCCACGTCGATCCGTTCGAGGATACTGAAAGTTCTGGCGTGGCCCAAGCGGTGTGCGGTTTTTCAATTCGTTTCACCCACGTCGATCCGTTCGAGGATACTGAAAGTTACCGGCGGGACAGCAACGTGGGCCGGGCAAGACGTTTCACCCACGTCGATCCGTTCGAGGATACTGAAAGACTCTTTTCGAATGAACCTCACTCACCATTCGCGTAATCGGCTGGTCAAAAGCTGAATTTCCTGGTAAGCTCGGGGAATGGACACCAAACTAACCATTACTACCGAGCGAATTGACGACTTTGTACTGTTGATCGAGATGATGATGCG
>Ga0208196_1004007_pt1 | contig 11785 bp, 9 predicted proteins | sample AD_JPNNA7_MetaG_FD_184443 | JGI IMG/M metagenome (GOLD analysis project Ga0208196, IMG submission 184443) | Active sludge microbial communities of municipal wastewater-treating anaerobic digesters from Japan - AD_JPNNA7_MetaG (SPAdes) (version 2) | ecosystem: Engineered > Bioreactor > Anaerobic >...
ATTAACCCATCTCCATCTTTAAGTGCAATGGGTTCTACAGGAACTGCATTACCAACTGATGATCCGTTCGGATTTCTTTGGAATCCTGCTCAACTTGGTCATACAAGCCAAACGAATAATCTTTCATTTATTTTTTATCCTTCAGAAATAGAATGGTTAGGTTTTGATCGAATAGAATTAAATAGCTTAGCATTCAATGCCGGTTATAATTTCAAAGATTTAATAGGTGTTCCGCTAAGTCTTGGTTTCGGCTACTCCAAAGTTAAACTGAATTTCGGCGAGTTTATAATAACTGGTCCAAATGATCCTGTACCATTAGAAACTTATGAAGCCGAAGATTATTACAACGCTTACTCATTTGGTTTATGTTTTGATTTTGGAGCTCAATTAAGTATTGGTTATACAATTAAAAATATCACTTCAATTATAGGAGGCTTTTCACCGTATGAGGAATTAGCTGCATTGGAAGCAAAAAGCACAGTAAATGATATTGGAATTTTATTAAATATTCCCGTTCTTAAATTAATCAACGACAAAATGCTTGCGGATATAAATGAAAAAGTTTCAGCATATCCAAGATTTGATTTTTCCCTTGGTTATTCTAAATCAAACAAAGGTGATTATTTTTACTATATCGATAAAAATCAAGCAGACCCGCTGCCGCGAATGGCAAGACTTGGTTATGGAATCTCAACAGGATTTGATTTAGCGGTAAATGATTTCAGATTTAATGCATTCAATTTATCATTCACAGTCGAAGCTGACGATATTTTAATATCCCGCGGATTCAATAATTCAGGTCAATGGAAATATGAGGATGATTTCGATTTTTGGGAAAATGTCATTTTAATTAAGGGTAGCGATAATGTAGTTTCTCACGCAGGAACGAGACTGGACTTCGCTGAAACTTTCTCTTATTCTTTTGGTCACTTTTCGGGTAGAGGTTTTGATGAAAGAAAAACAAATGGTTTTGAATTAAAAGCAAAAGGTTTGTTGAAGCTAATTGCAATGTGGACTGAAAATTCTATTACTAATTTTGTAAAAGATCATCTTGATATCAGATATTATAATACAAATTATTTTGCCGGACTTGATTTTGAAACAAAAATGACAGGAGTTGCAATTTATATTCATAATTTGAGTGAGCTGTTTTAAAGATTAAGTAAAAATATTTTTGCTGATTGACTCGGGAATCTTTAATACGGTTTGCTATTATTTCTGTGAACCTATTATATTATTTATTATCCATAATTTCCTGCAAAAAGATTTTTTAATAACTATTTTAATCTATAAACAATAATTACTTATTTTAGAACAATACATTAAGAAACTGAAAAACACATTGATTTTAGGAAGTTGATTTTTAATATTCCTTTCTGAAATATTAAATCAATAAGGAAAGTTGTAAAGAAAATATTTCTTTTACCGAAAACATAAAGGATGAAAAATGAGCAGCAAAGAAATTATTGAAAGTGTATTAAAATTATCACCGCCTGAAAGGCTTCTAATCATTGAGGGAATTTTAAAAAGTCTGGACGAACCTGATGCAGAAATTGAAAAAATCTGGATTGAAGAAGCTGAGAAAAGATTACAGGCTTACAGAGACGGAAAGCTTAAAGGCATTCCTATAGAGGAAATTTTTAAGCAACAATAATGAAAGTGATTTTTTCTGAACTTGTTAAGCTTGAGCTTGATGATGCTGTTGCATATTATGAATTAGAACATCCCGGATTGGGCATCAATTTTAAATCGGAAGTAAGAAAAAATATTGATAGAATTGTAAAGTTTCCTTTTGCAGCTTCTGTTGAAAAGGGGGAAATCAGAAAATCGCTCTTATACAAATTTCCTTACAAAATTTTATACTCCATTGAATCAGACCACATATTTATAATCGCACTTGCACACCAACATAGAAAACCTGATTATTGGTTTGGCAGATAATTATTAATTGAGATTAAAATGATAATTGATAAACTTTCATACTCTTATCTTTATTCCGGCTTTGGAAAAAGAATTAACGATGCATTGGCTTATTTAATTAAAACTGATTTCTCAAAACTGAAATCGGGCAAATATGAAATTGATAGTAATAATATCTTTTCTTTAATCAGTGAATATCGGACCAAGGATGAAACTGAAGGAAAACTTGAAGCACATAAAAAATATATAGATGTTCAGTTTGTTGCAAAAGGCAGTGAGTTAATCGGCTATGCTCCGTTGAAGAACCAAAAGATAATAACAGAATACAATGAGCAAAACGACATTATCTTTTATGAAGGTGATAAATCTTTCATCAAAGTTGATGAAGGAATGTTTGCAATATTTTTTCCAAGCGATGTTCATATGCCCGGAATAAAATGTAAAGAAAAAGCTTATGTAAAAAAGGTAGTTGTAAAAGTAAAAGTGTAACTCAATATTTTAATCTTCATTAAAGCATCTTATCACCCGTAAGTTTCAACTGGGTAATCTTATCAAACAGCAATCAAAATAATTTACTGCGGAGCTTCTTCAGTATATTTTTGTTTGATTATTTCCAACGATTCAATATCAGCAATTCCAGAAATTTTTTGTGCAAGTGATTTGCCATCAAGCTTGTGATATTCAAGAACTTCGAGAAGAGTTCCGCATTCAGGATATTCTCGTAATCCAAGATTAGTAAATTCAAAGCCACGAATTTCACTAATTGACACTAATTCATTTAACAATCTGTCTGCTAATCCGCCAATAGCAGAATGATCTTCTAAAACAAAAATTCTTTTTTGATCTTTAATAATTTCTTTCAGCATATTGTACAGTTTTTCAGAAATGATAAGAGCTTCTGCAGGATTCTATCTGAATGATTTTAGCTATAAAAAAGAAAATCTTTTTTTCCCGGCATTAAATACTGAGTTTAATACACTTTTTATAACAGCCGGATTTAATATAGACTTTCAAGGGTTTACTGTTGATCTTGCACTAGCTGATTCACATATATTTTCGGGTAAATTCACTAAACGGACAATTTTAAAATTAGCAGCAGGAGTTCAATTATAAACACAAGGGTAAGACTTATTCCCTTGTTTGAATAAACGGCATTATAATAGTTTTGTTATCATAATTTCAGGAGAGTATTATGAAAACCAAGATTTTAGTCCTTAGTTTTATTTCATTCCTGTCACTTAACATAACAATTTTTCCTCAGGGAGAAGCAGCAGTCCCGTTTTTATTAATTAACCCATCTCCATCTTTAAGTGCAATGGGTTCTACAGGAACTGCATTACCAACTGATGATCCGTTCGGATTTCTCTGGAATCCTGCTCAACTTGGTCATACAAGTCAAACGAATAATCTTTCATTTATTTTTTACCCCTCAAAAATTGATTGGTTAGGTCTTGATCTAATAGAATTAAATAGCTTAGCATTCAATGCCGGTTATAATTTCAAAGATTTAGTCGGTGTTCCGCTAAGTCTTGGTTTTGGCTACTCAAAAGTTAAATTTGATTTCGGCGAGATTGCAATAATTGGTCCAAATGGTCCTGAACCATTAAGAACTTACGAATCTGAAGATTACTACAATGCTTACTCATTTGGTTTATGTTTTGATTTTGGAGCTCAATTAAGTATTGGTTATACAATTAAAAATGTAACTTCATTTATGGGAGACTTTTCACCGCATCCGGATTCAGGAGAAATAAAAGCAAAAAACACAGTAAATGATTTTGGAATTCTATTAAATATTCCCGTTCTTAAATTAATCAATGACCAAATGCTTGTGGATATAAATGAAAAAATTACTGCATTTCCAAGATTTGATTTTTCTTTGGGTTATTCAAAATCAAACATTGGTGATTCTGTTCAATATAGCAATATACCTCAATCAGATCCGCTGCCGCGAATGGCAAGACTTGGTTATGGAATCTCAACAGGATTTGATTTAGCGGTAAATGATTTCAGATTTAATGCATTCAATTTATCATTCACAGTTGTAGCTGAAGATATTTTAATATCCCGCGGATTTAGCCAATCGGGTCAATGGAAATATGAGGATGATCTCGACTTCTGGAAAAATGTCATTCTGATTAAGGGCAGTGATAATGTGGTCTCTCATGCTGGAACGAAACTCGATTTCGCTGAGACTTTCTCTTATTCTTTTGGTCACTTTTCAGGTTGGGGTTTCGATGAAAGAAAAACATATGGTTTCGAATTAAAAGCAAAAGGTTTGTTGAAACTAATTGCAATGTGGACTGAAAATTCTGTCACTGATTTTATCAGAGATCATCTTGATATCAGATATTATAATGCGAACTATTTTGTAGGGCATGAGCTTGATGAAACAAAAATGACAGGATTAGCAATTTACATTCATAATTTGAGTGAGCTGTTTTAATAGTTAGTGTATTGATATTATTCACGATTTATTAAAAAAGCTACGTTAAAATAAAATATTCTAAAATTTTTATATACGAACAGCAATTAAAATAATTTACTGCGGAGCTTCTTCAGTATATTTTTGTTTGGCTATATCCGATGATTCAATATCAGCAATTCCTGAAATTCTTTGTGCAAGAGATTTTCCATCAAGCTTGTGATATTCAAGAACTTCCAAAGGAGTTCCGCATTCAGGATATTCTCTTAATCCAAGATTATTAAATTCTAAATCGCGAATAACACCAATTGATACTAATTCGTTTAACAATCTGTCTGCTAATCCGGCAATAGCAGAATGATCTTCCAGAACAAAAATTCTTTTTTGATCTTTAATGATTTCTTTCAGCCAATCTTTATCAATTTTATTTAACCACGGCATATTGATTACCTTTAATCCAAAATCAATCTTTCTCAAATACTCAGCAGCAACTAAAGCTTCGTGAAGCATCACGGGTCCGTAACTAAATAAAATTGCATCGTTACCTTCTGTTAGTTCAGCGCCGACACCAATTGTAAATTTATAATCTTTTGGCAATTGTATTTTTTCAGGCGAAGGTCCGATTACTAATCTTAAAACGCAATTTTCTTTTGATTCATTAACACAATACTCTGTTGCCCATTTTGTTTCTTCAGCATTACACGGCTGAATTATAGTAACATTAGGCAGCGCTCCGAACAAAGAAATATCACGAACACTTTGATGAGATTTTCCCGGACCGGCAGGAATCATTCCTGAGAAATGACAAGTGTAAATTATTTTCGTCTGTTCACCTGCATTATTATAAATCTGCTCGTTTGCTCTTGCAGCAAGAAAACTTGCAAAAGTATTTACAAGAGGAATCAATCCCATTCTTGCTAATCCGCCAGCCATCGAAACCATATCCTGTTCAGCGATTCCGTTTTCAATAAACCTATCAGGAAAAGCTTTTTCAAATTTTCTTAATTTACAATCAGCAGAAAGATCTCCATCAAGCACAACTAATTTCTTATTTGTTTTTGCGATCTCAACCAGGGCATCACCATAAGCATCTGTAACAAATTCTTTTTCAAGTTTGGTTATTGATTTCCCTTCTGCTTTGTTTTCAGGAATTTGAATTTTTCCTATTCCAAGTTTATCGGAAAGTTTATTAATTGTTTCAGTCAGTTCAGTTAAAGCTTTTTCATAACTTTCATCATCAGGTGCACCGGAATGCCATTTATAAAGTGTTTTTCCCTGAAAAGTTTCAGTAAGCGGTTTTTCCATAAAGGATACTCCCCTTCCCTTTATCGTATCAGCGATTATCATCTTTGGTTTATTAGTAACTTTTTTCAAATCAGAAAATGTTTGCTTTAAAATATTATAATCGTGTCCATCAACTCTTACAACATACCAGCCAAATGCTTTTACTTTTTCAACAACATCTTCAATATTATTAACATCAGCAACAAGCATATCAGTCTGATATTTATTGTGATCCATAATTGCAGTAACATTATTTATTTTCTGATGAGCAGTTGTCTGAAGTGATTCCCAAATCTGTCCTTCCTGAAATTCGCCATCGCCGGTTAAAACATAAATGTGACCTTTATTTTTATTATAATTTTTTGCCCAAGCCATTCCTTTTGCTTTTGATATTCCCATACCGAGCGATCCGGTGCTTGCTTCGATTCCCTTCTGTCTTACTTCAGGATGTCCATCGAGTCCGTGCAATCTTCTTAACATTAATAATTTTTCTTCTGGAATAATTCCGAGTGCATATAATAAAGAATACAATCCGGGAACATCGTGACCTTTGGATGAAAAGTATATATCTCTATCTGGTGAATCAAAACCAACATTAAATACATTCATCTCATTCAGGTAAAGATATGTAGTAATATCCATAGCACTTAAACTTGAGCCAAGATGACCTGAACCGGCTTTCTTAACAGCAACGAGAGTGTTATAACGGCACATATAGGCAAACAGCTTCATTTTAGTTTGCCAATCACCGTTGAATGATTTTACTTTATCGAACTCTGTTTTTTGAATTAATTTGTAGGACACTTTTTCTCCGGAATTATTATAACTCAGTTTTAAATTAAACAATAAAAAGAGGTTGCCTTAAAAATGATTTTACTGTCACAATGATAAACCGATCAGTTTACAATATACTCAATCGAAGAATATTTCTTAACGAAATATTAGTCTTCGATTCTGCTTAAAATGACAATAAAGCTTTTAAGACAACCTCTGCAAAATAAATTATTTTTTTAACATTTATCTGATTAACATCATCTTCATTACTTTAACTTTATTACCAACCGTAATTCTGTACAAATATACACCACTCGATAACACATCTCCTGCATCATTTTTTCCATTCCACATAATCTGATATTCACCTGCTTCTTTCATTTCATTAATAAGAGTTCTGACCTTCTGACCAAGAGCATTATAAATTTCAAGCGTAACAAATTCATTACTTGGCACCTGATAAGCAATAACAGTAGAAGGATTGAAAGGATTAGGATAATTTTGTTTCAGATCGAAAGTTAATGGAATACCGCTTCCAAGGTTTTCATCAACACTTACTGCTTTATCTGTAACATAAGCTCTTATCATTATATCAAAACCCTGAATAGGCTGCCAGCCGGTACTTGATAGATAAGCCAGACTTCTATTATCAATCGGTGGTGTTGCATCCGTACCAATGCCCGGAGTTCCGGGATTTGATTCTAACCAATTAATTACTATCCAAAAATCTCCTTGTGTAATTTCAGGCGGATCAAAACCGGGAATATTTTTTATAACAGTTCCAACCTGTGCAGGACTGGTATCGTAAACAAAATAAGGACCGGCTAAAGTATCACCCGGTACACCGTTTATATCACGTTGAACCGTAAAATTAAATCCATCATTGCTGTTTACAATTGTTTCAAGCTTTCTAACAAATACCGGATAAGATTCAGGTGTAAATCGTACCGCAAATTTATTATTCTCCCAGCTAAAGCTCGCCACATAAAAAGCATCCCAGTTATCATCATCATAAGTAATTTTACTCAGCTGCGGTTCTTCGCAGGCATAATTACCGATTGGCGCAGTCATTGGTCCTTCTAATGTATCTGTGCCAACAATAATATAAGCTTTCATCTGATATTCATACCAGGCTAAGCATTCCACATCATCATCAATTAGAGATTGAACTCCTGAGGCAAACGTCGTTATATATTTACCATTTCTGTATAATTTAATATTTGCAGGAACCGGAAGCGGATCATTATTTAAACCAAGTGTCGGATCATTCCATGTTATCAACAAATTTTCTCCCTGCCGTGTAACCTGAATATCAGTAGGTGGCTGCGGCGGTGCCACAAGAGAAACATTTATTTTAACATCACCAAAATATATCGGATTGAAAAGGCTGTTCATTGTTTGAGGCCAATATCCATGATAAACAGGTAAACCTGCTTGTCTTGCTATCAGAAATGTTCCAAGTCCGACTATTTTATCCGGTCCGAAAACCTGTAACTGATATCCTTCCATAAATCCCATTGGTATTGCTACTTCACATTGCAGATGACCGGAGACATCAGAGAATTTTACCTGAGCATTAGATAAAGTAATCACCTGACCAACTGCACCACCAACAATTTTTCTGAATCTTAAATCTGCTCCTGCCGGATGCCAATATGCCCAGAAATTTCCTTCAGTCAAAAAAGGAGGATCTTCATCAAAAATATTATTATTATTATCATCAAAGTACAGACCTAATCCTTCATTATCATCTAATGTTGGATTCAGAAAATCTTCTCCAGCGATGTAAAGCATATCGGTGTTGTCATCAAATTTAAGATACATAAATGCAGATCCCTGAGGAACAGGAACTCCTCCGCCATAGCCATAGACATCTGAAATATCCATCTTGAAAGCGTCATCCCATTCGCCGGCAGAAAGTATTCCATCTATTACGGGAACACTTGCCTGCGGAACATCAACATTAAATGTAAACATGGAATCACTAACCTGTCCAAGAGCTTCATTAGAATATTCGCTTTGACCAGCATCTGTTACAATATTTACCTTATAATAGTAGTGTCTTAATGGAAAAACATCTGTATCGACAAAGTTTAGCTGACTGATATCAACACTTCCGATCCTATTATATGGTCCGCCTTGAACCTGACTGCGATAAACGAAAACACTGTCTGAAGCTAAATTTTCAGAAATTAAATGTTCTGTTTCAGGTGAAGAAATAATCTTACTATTATTAATCAGCACTTTGGTTTCAATTGCTTCATCAGAGAAATAACTATCGCCAACTGCTTTAGCTATTTCTTTTTGCTTTTGTGGATTTAAAAATTGAGGAGATAAAATCCAGTTTAAAGTTATTTGTCCAATTTCATTATTGGATGCTGTCAACACCGGTGCGGGTGTTGTAAATGGAGATAAAGAAAAGTTAATGCCTAAAGTAGTATTGCCTTCAGTAACTTCAACATTTGAAGTATCTCCAAAACTGTAACCCGGTTTGCCGGCTGTTATCGTATATGTTCCGGCAGGAATATTTTTAATTTCATAATCGCCGTTTACATCTGTAATTGCTGAATGCGTAGTTCCAACAGCACTAACAAGAACTCCGCTGTTATCTGATGAATTTAGCAAATTTACGTTACCACTAATATTCCCTCCGCCCAGATTAATCTCACATAAGAATAGTCTTCCGCCATTACCTAATTCACGTGCGTGAACTGCCTTACCGCCCGCAATAACCCGGCTGCCAGAAGGATTCATAGCAACTGTAAAAAATGAGCCCGGAGATTTGACTTCAAAAGTCGGTTGACCTGTTGCCACATCAAACACAATTAAACTTTGCCGTGATGTCTGATAATAATCACCCCAGGAAACTGCTGCAACAACTCTCCCATCATCAGATACTGATATATCATCAACATTATCTCCAATACCGCTGTGAATCCATTTTGGTGTTCCGTCGCCATAAGTATCAAAGCATATTACCGTACCATCAAAAGAAGAACCCGAAACAAATATTAAAGAACCTGCCGCAATTGTTCTTCCATCGGCAGAAATACCAACCGATGAAGCCCAGTTAGTATAAGTTCCGGGAGGAACTCTATATTGCCAGAGCAATTCATATTCATTACTTACAGAATTAAAATGCCAGGTTTGAACAAAGCCGCTGTTATCCGCAGTGCAGACAATTTTTCCATCACCGCTAATTGCCGGGGCAGATTCTGTATTATCAACGAAATGATCCCAAATTAACGAACCATCTGTACTGTTTAATATATATAAATGATTTCGCCCGGTAATTGCCACAGTTGATCCATCAGCAGAAAATTTAACTCCGGTCCAATTAACAATTTTGCTGACATCAACATCAAAAGTCCATTTGATTGATGGAGTGCCGCTTAGATCAAGAGCATAGACTCTGCTGGTAGTTGAATTGCCGGAAGCATTTGAAAGAAATACAGCCATTGCACCGTTTCTTGATACACTGACAGCAGAAGCATTAAGAGTATCTGGTAATACAAATTGATAATTTACATTTCCTGTTGAAGGATTAAGGATATAAAAATGATCTCCGGCAATTACTGCCATTATCGATCCATCACCCGATATATCAACAACCGGATCAAACGGATTTGTTGAAAAATCCCAAACAGGAACGCTGTTTGCATCCGAATAAAGACTGGCTCTCATATTATTTAATCCCCAGCCGCACAGAGCAGAATTACCGGCATTATTAATTGCCACATTGTTTGCTATTGCTGATCCATCCTGAGTTGACCATAATACATTTCCACCAAGAACATATTTATTTCCTGTTGTATTATTGAGTAAAGATTTAACTTGTTCAGTTGTTTGAACTCCCGATTTATTTTCTGCAGGAATTGTTTGGAAGGACACTTTTCCGTTTTCTTTAATAAGCTTAGTTCCTATAAAATTTTTATTCTGACTTAAACTATTTGAAAAGGAAAAAAACAAGAAAACAAGAACAAACGAAAGAACACCATAGTGAGATTTCATATAATCCTCCGTTAAATTAAAATGATTTAAATTAAACAAGAGACGTAACATTTATACTCATCAAAATTAAAATTAATTCAGACTATTAACCAAGAAATTGTTTTATATTTCTGAATAAAACTCTGTCGTTGTTCTTATTTGGGTTTTGAATAAGTATAAATTATTATTTTTGGTACTAATAGTTTCCTAATCAGATAATAAGAGAATAAATTAATTCCTGAAAAATGAAGAAATGTTTCAGTTATTAATTTTGAAAAACAAAATATAAATTCTTAGTTTGCTTAGCGAACATCCAGAATTATTCAAAAAAGATTTTTATATAATTAAATAGAACAATAAATAAATTTAAATTTGGAGTTAATTATGGCTTATAAAATTCATAAAATAGATTATTTCTATTGCTCAGTTGTTGATCAGCCCGGTGAGTCATACAAACTTCTATCCGAACTTGAGAAAAGCGGAATAAATCTATTAGCTTTTACTGCTATTCCCATAGGTCCGAACCGCACACAGTTACAGCTTTTCCCGGATAATTCACAAAAATTAATTTCAGAAGCCAAAAAGAGTAATTTAGTACTTGATGGACCGCATCGTGCATTTCTGGTTCAGGGAGATGAGCTAAATGCTTTAAAGGAAATCCATCATCTGCTTTATACCGGCAATATCAATGTTTATGCTTCCAACGGCGTAACAGATGGTAAGGGAATGTTTGGTTATCTGATTTTTGTAAGACCAGAAGATTTTGATAGAGCGGTTTCCGTTTTAAATATATAAGTTTATTAAACTGTTGTTTCTAAATAGTTGTTAAGGATTTTATTAAAGAAACAAAATCTGTTTATCTATTCCGGATAACAAAACATCAGAAATGTTTAAAAGATAATTACTGAACGCACAGCTTAGACTATTTTTCAGTTACTGATTCAGTTTTTTCTTAGCATATAAATTGAAAAGAATAAATTCTATCTAAAAACCAATAAGGATGTATTATGATGTATAGATTAGTATTAATTATTATAATTGGTTTGTTATCATTTTCCTGTACTGAAAAACAAAATGAAAAAAATAATCTCGTAGAAAAAAGTATTGATTATTCAGCAGACGGAGTTCAATTAAAAGGTTTTTTGGTTTATGATAATAATGTAAAAGGAAAAAGACCTGGCGTATTGGTCGTGCACGAATGGTGGGGACTGAATGATTATACTAAAAGAAGAGCACGAATGCTTGCCGAACTTGGATATACTGCACTTGCTGTAGATATGTATGGTGATGGAAAAACTGCGGACAATCCCGAAGAAGCACAAAAACTTGCAATATCAGTATATCAAAATATAAAAGCAGGTGAAGACAGATTTTTAGCTGCATATAATTTTC
>Ga0208196_1004023_pt1 | contig 11735 bp, 10 predicted proteins | sample AD_JPNNA7_MetaG_FD_184443 | JGI IMG/M metagenome (GOLD analysis project Ga0208196, IMG submission 184443) | Active sludge microbial communities of municipal wastewater-treating anaerobic digesters from Japan - AD_JPNNA7_MetaG (SPAdes) (version 2) | ecosystem: Engineered > Bioreactor > Anaerobic...
TTTTTGATCCATGACCACTGGAATTGATTCCACCTTGTGACCATAAATGACCCCTGGAAGCTTATTTTCGCGCCTTAAGGCTTTAACCTTCTTACCAGTTGTATCTCTTTTTGTTGCATTAATGACCAGCTCTTCCATATTTATATCCTTCGGATGCCTCTCACTGAGAACAAAAATCTCAATTACCTTCACCCTATTAGAAAATATTACCCTCGCGGGCGAAAGAGTATTTTAGCCTGCCTGCTGAGCCACGTCAAGGATTTCATAGACTGACAAAATGGAGCGAAAAAGATGAACGAGGGCTGATGAACCTGAAACCCAATGAACGAATCAGTCCATCGCCCAATTCATTGTCCTTTCAACCGCTTTTTTCCATTTTGCGTAGGACTGATCTCTTACTGAAGGCTCCATACGAGGAACCCATTGTTTATCCTGCGCCCAGTTGGAAATAAGCGCCGTGGTATCTTTCCAGAAACCGACTGCCAACCCCGCGGCATATGCCGCGCCAAGCGCCGTTGTTTCGGTGACTCTCGGACGTACTACGGGCACACCGAGAATATCAGATTGAAACTGCATCAACAGGTCATTGACAACCATTCCACCATCCACTTTTAAAGAGGACAATGAGGTCTGTGAATCGAGCAGCATGGCGTCAAGGACTTCCTTTGTTTGATAGGCCGTTGCCTCCAGCGCTGCCCTGGCGATGTGGCCTTTATTGGCGTAGCGTGTCAAACCGGCGATGATGCCCCTGGCGTCAGATCGCCAGTAAGGGGCAAACAAACCGGAGAACGCGGGGACGAAATAGACATCTCCGTTATCGTTCACCGTACGAGCCAAAGGTTCAATATCGCTGGATTTTTCAATGATTTGCAAGTTGTCTCGTAGCCACTGAACCAGGGCGCCGGCGATTGCAATGGAGCCTTCTAGACAGTAAACCGCAGGTTCATTGTTGAATTTATAGCCGACCGTTGTTAAGAGGCCATTTTGGCTGTGCACTGGTTTGTTACCGGTGTTTAACAGCATAAAACATCCCGTTCCGTAGGTGTTCTTGGCTTCTCCTGCGGCGAAACAACATTGACCTACCAGGGCGGCTTGCTGGTCGCCAAGGTCTCCTGAAATCGGCACTCGGGCGAGAGGGGTTGTCGCATAACCGTAAATTTCCGAGCTTGAGCTGATTTTGGGTAGAAGCTTCCTGGGAATATTAAGAATAGCTAAAAGTTCATCATTCCAGTCGAGGGTGGATAAGTCCATCAACATGGTTCTTGAGGCATTGGTGACATCCGTTACGTGCATTCCTCCGAGCGCCCCACCGGTAAGGTTCCAGATGAGCCAGGTATCGATGTTACCAAAAAGGATATCACCTGAATCAGCGAGCTCTCGCAAACCAGGCTGATTGTCAAGTATCCACTTAATCTTGGGACCGGAAAAATAAGTTGCCAGAGGGAGGCCTGTACTGGCGTGGAAAAGCTCGTTTTTTCCTTCTTTTTTTAACGATTCACAAATGGAGGTAGTACGGGTATCCTGCCATACAATGGCGTTCATCACCGGGAGGCCAGTTGAACGCCGCCACAGCACACTTGTTTCCCGTTGGTTCGTGATGCCTAACGCGGCCAGGTCGTCAGGAGATAAACCTGATTTTCTTAATGAGTTTTGGATCACCTCACGGGTGTTGTTCCAAATCTCCAGGGCATCATGCTCTACCAAACCAGGTGCTGGATAGTACTGTTTGTGTTCTTTCTGATCAACAGCAACGATATTTCCAGCGTGGTCGAAAACGATAAACCGGGTGCTGGTGGTTCCCTGGTCAATTGCCCCAATGAATTTTCTCATGATGTCCTCCAATGTGGGTTCAGTAAAAAGATTATACAATAAGCTTGGTTGAGGATAGAGAGGATGACCATCAGGCTAAGAAACCTTGCGCTATTGCTGGTTTTGTTGACTTCTGGTTGTTACGTCGGAGAGAAACAGGACACTCAGAATGCTCCCTTATTTATCGCGCAAATTCAGGGGTGCGCGCACGTATCACCTTTCGATGGTCAAAATGTGAGTGATGTGCGAGGGGTGGTGACGGCGAAGAATCACAATGGGTTCTATATGCAGTCCACAACGCCAGATGAATTAGATTGTTCTTCAGAAGGTATTTTTGTTTTCACTGATGTCTTCCCTGATGTTGTGCCGGGTGATGAGGTCAGTGTCAGTGGGCGCGTAGAGGAATTCATGCCTGGTCAGGTTAAGGACCAGAACTTGACCCTTACGGAGATCGTGGAACCTGAAGTGAAAATTTTATCCACTCACAACTTACTACCGGCATATGTGGTAATTGGGTCAAGTGATAGAAAAGTCCCTGACAAAATCATTGACAACGATGGTTTTCGAATATTTGATCCGGATGAAGACGGAATAGATTTCTTCGAAAGTTTGGAATCTATGCTGGTCAGCGTTGAGGGAGGGATTGTTGTTGGCCCCCGAAATACCTATAACGAGGTGGTCATCATTCCGCAAGAATACCGCTCGCTGAATCACATCTCTGAAAGCAGAGCGTTGCTGCAAACAGAAAAAGATGGGAACCCAGAAAGACTCATCCTTAATCTCAATAAAGAAAACAAACAGCAGGTCAATATCGGCGCTGCTCTCCAGGGGCGGGCGGTGGGGGTATTGGAGTATGCGTACGGGAATTACAAAGTGAAAACTTTCGGGCTGGTGGCTTTTTCAGAAAACAATCCAGTGATTCCCAGGGTAAACACTCAGCAAAATTCTCTTACGCTCGCCACTTACAATGTAAAAAATCTTTCATTACAGGGCGAAGCCCGGCGATTCCGAGGGATTGCTTCGCATATCATCCATCATTTGTCTGCACCCGATATCGTTGTCCTACATGAAGTGCTGGATAATTCGGGTGAAGTGGATGATGGCGTGGTGAGCGCGACAGATACTATAAAACGGTTGATAGATGAAATTGCACGGAAAGGGGGACCAACTTATTCATTCCTTGCGGTTGACCCCGAAAATAACGCGGACGGTGGAATCCCCGGGGGGAACATCCGCTCTGTGATACTGTATCAAACTGGTTCTGGTTTAACCCCTGTTGAGGAACCGGAATACGAAGAGATAACCCAAAATCCAATGGTAATTGGCGACAGTCAATGGCCATTCAACGCGACGAGAAAGCCATTGATCGCATTATTTGATTACAAAGAGCGCCGATTAATGCTTGTAGCGGTTCATCTTACGTCGCGAAGTTTGGATTCTGCTCTATTCGGTAGGGCGCAGCCCATTGAACGATTAGAAGAAGAAAAACGTATTGAACAGGCGAGATATATTGAGCAATTTCTATACGATTTTCATAGGAACCACCCGGAAATTCAATTACTTTTAGCGGGTGATGTTAACGATAACACATGGTCTAAAACGATGACCGTATTGACTTCGCGCATCTTGTTTGATGCCGGAAACACAATCGCAGATAACGAACGGTTCTCCTTTATTTATGATGGAAACGCAATCCAACTCGACCATATCCTTGTTTCAGATCCTAAGTTTATTACGCAATATACAATTCCCCACTTAAATTCCTTACTTGATTACTCTCTTCAGATGAGCGATCATGACCCTGTGTTGGTCGAGTTGGATTTCGGGGAGAGAACCTCGCAATAGCGTAGAAGAACTATCCTCCTGGTAATGCTCTGAGATTCCGTTCGGTTATCGTGCGGAAATGGTAACCATAGATGACCATGGTTATGGCTGTAGGGAATTTACGAATATCGTGGCGAACCGTCCACCAGATCAAATCCCAATAATAGCGGTACTCAATGGGATTAAACCCCATGACAAAGAGCGACTTAATAAAAGCCAGCAATTCGTTCAAGCGGATGTTGACGGTGACCTTTCGAGGGTTGAAATTTTCGAGGAAGGTCTTAATCCTGGGATAAAGCATCTGAGGAGCATAAATGTTCTTCATGATACGAAAATACCCTCTGCTCAATATAGGCGGCGGGATTTTTGTTTGGATATTGGTTGAACCGTCCGAATTATCCCCTGACATTTCATGTAAGATGCGACCTTCTTTTTTCATTCGAGCGTAGAGCTTTGTGCCGAACGGAGCCTGCAACAGGCCCACCATGGCGGTTACGATCCCTGAGTTTTGAATGAATGCGATCATACGGTCAAATATATCAGGCGGATCGTTGTCAAAGCCAACAATAAAACCAGCCATTACCTGCATACCGTGATGCTGAATGGTTTTTATGTCTCTTATCAGGTCCCTTTTTGAGTTCTGTTTTTTATTACATTCAGAGAGGCTGAGCTCATTGGGTGTTTCTATGCCGATAAACACATCAACGAAGCCAGCGCGCGCCATTAGTGTCATGAGTTCTGGGTCATCTGCCAGGTTAATGGATGCTTCGGTGATGAAGTGAAAGCCCGTTTTGCCTTCTTTCCAGGCAATCAATGCGGGTAAGAGTTCATTCTTTAAAAACTTCTTATTCCCAATGAAATTATCGTCGACCACAAAAACATTGTGCCTCCACCCAGCCCGATAGAGTTGTTCTAATTCAGCAATGATTTGCTCTACGGATTTAATCCTGGGAATGTGACCCAATAACGCCGTGACATTGCAAAAATCGCAGTGAAAAGGACAACCGCGCGATACCTGAATACTCATGCACTCATATTGATTTAAGTCGATTATTGAAAGATCAGGCAATGGACTGGATCGAATATCCGCATAATCAGTGGTTTCATAAATTTTATGCAGTTGATTGCCAGCAGTAAAATCAGCCAGAAATCGAGGAAAGGTAACCTCTCCCTCGTTTAGAACGAAGGTATCAATCAAAGGAAACTGATCATGTTCACCTGTAAACAAGGGTCCGCCAGCGACGATGTATTTACCAAATTGCTTGAGCCGGGGCAGGATTTCGTGAACCGAGGTACGCTGGACATCCATTGCGCTGATGAAAACCAGGTCAGCCCATTGGATATCGGAATCTTTTAAGCGCTGGATATTTAAATCGACCAGTTTTCTTTGCCAATCTTGCGGCAGCATGGAAGAGATCGTCAGCAACCCGAGAGGAGGGTTATTGTTCTTCCGGTTAACGAACTTTAAAGCGTGCTTGAAACTCCAAAAAGTGTCGGGAAACTGCGGGTACACCATTAATACGCGCATCATTACCTCCTTGAGTGAACATCTTTAGTGTAATTAAGGTATCTTGTGTATTGATGTGTCATAAGATACAGTTCAGACAGAAAGCTAGCAAAGAAATACAGGTGAGTGTGACTTTATGGGGATTAAATAAAAAAACCAGGATGCTATAATAAACACCGATGGAAAAACAAAACGCTACAAGTTTTAACCTGAACACCGGAACTGATCTTGCCTTTGCACTGGTCGTGTTTATTTCTTTTTTTTCCGCGTTCAGTTCATCACCTGTAACTTCGCTCTTCATGATTATGGTGATCATATGCTTGGGGGTCGCTTATGTTGCCAATGGGATTTACGGTTTCTCATATGTTCGTCAAAACCAGCATAAAAGAACCAAGCTGCTCTATTTCGCCAGCCAGTTGCTTATCAGTGGGTTGATCGTCTATTATGGTAAAGGCGCAGGCTTCACGACATTAATCATGCTGCCTCTGGTAGCGCACGCGGTAATTTCGCTGGACCAAAACTGGTCTCTTATCACCACCGTTGGTATTGTCATTGCCTATGTAGTAGCCGTATGGTCCTTTTCAGGGGATATACGGACTGTCTGGCAGGGACTGCCTTTATTTTTCACCGGCGTAATTGTCGTGCTGTTCTTTACTCAAATGGCGGTAAATGAAATAAAGGCGCGCAAAAGGCTGGAAATACTGGCTTCAGAACTATCCGAGGCCAACCATCACTTAAGCCTGTACGCGGAGCAGGTGCATGAACTGGCGATTGCCCAGGAGAGGAACCGCTTTGCCCGTGAAATCCATGATGGTTTGGGGCATTATCTGACCACAATTAACATGCAAATCAACGCGGCTGGCGCTTTGGTACCAACTGACCCTGATCGCGCTTTAACAATGCTTGAAAAAGCAAAAATGATGACATCAGAAGCGCTTGATGATGTGCGCAACTCGGTTTATGCACTGCGCAAGGATAGTGTCAACCTTGAAGATTTGCCACAAAGAATTAAACAACTGGTCGAATCTGTACGCACGGCTACATGCGATGTCGTTTTCCAAGTTACCGGAGAACCCAAACCATTAAGTCCACAAGCCAACCTTACTGTCTATCGCACGGCTCAAGAAGCGTTGAATAATGCCCAAAAATATTCGGGCGCAGCCAGGATTGATATCCACCTGGATTATTCAGAGGATCATATGGTTCACTTTACAGTTAAAGACGACGGAGCAGGAGCGGAACAAATGAATCAAGGATATGGGTTAATCGGTATTCAGGAAAGGGTTAGATTGATGAACGGTGTTGTTTCTATTGAAAATCACCCAGGGCATGGATTCGAGGTCAGGATTAGCCTGCCAGTGTAATAATGACGATAAAAATTCTCATCTGCGATGACCAGTCGCTTTTCAGAGAAGCTTTACGAACGCTGCTGAGCGCACATCCTGATTTGGAAGTGGTGGGGGAAGCGTCAAATGGAGAAGAAGCGATTCGGTTCACAACTACTCTATCGCCTGATGTGGTTCTGATGGATTTAAGAATGCCTGTAATGGATGGCGTTGAGGCGACCCGAAGGATAAGTCAATTACGAAAAAACACCAGGGTGATCGTTCTCACCACATTTGATGATGATGAAACGGTGTTTGAAGGGTTGCGCGCCGGGGCGGTTGGTTACCTGTTAAAAGATGTTTCTTCTGAAAAACTCGTAGAGGCAATTAAAACGGCTTACGCAGGAGAATATTTCCTGGTACCATCCATAACCGCCAAAGTGGTATCTGAGTTTTCGAAAATTTCACGCCCGGCAAAAAAAATCGATAACGAGTTTATGGCTGAACCACTTTCTCCAAGAGAAATCGAGATTTTAAAAATTGTGGCCACGGGCGCTAGCAACCGGGAAATTGCTGACAAATTATTCATTTCGGAGGGTACAGTAAAAAACCATTTATCAAGTATTTTAAATAAACTGGGTGTGCGCGATAGAATGCAAGCCATTTTGAAAGCAAAAGAATTCGGTATTATTAACATATAGCTTGGATCACAAATGCAACAAAACCACCTAACTTCGAACAGAGAAAAATTGACTCAATACGCCCCAGTGATTGGGGGAATATTGGTCATTAGTGGTTTACTGCTTTTATTAGATCAACGGCTGCAGACCCGCTGGTTGTCAATGTCAATCCCGGCTTTTATCGGCCTGGCGCTTATTCTCTCCGGAATTATCCGCAAACATGTTTGGTGGATTGTGAGCGGCTTGATCCTGGCTGGTTTGGGGACGGCCTTGGTTCTTTTTTTGGCCCCCACGCTAACTTTAGACATCTCTTCCAGACTTGGCTACGCGTTACTCGCTCAGGGCGCTGCATGGGGGTTGATTTTTCTTTTGCTGGCCTTAACTACCAAAAAAATCGCGTGGTACGCGTTACTGATCGCAGCGGTAGGCGCTGCGCTTTCGTTCAACTTCATCGCCAGGCGAAATACGTTATTCGATTTTGTTTATTTTGTCACATTGGCGATCGGGTTTGTTTTCATAATCTGGGGGGTGTGCACAAAAAAGGTTTCTCTCATCATTCCAGGAGCCATTCTGGCGACCACTGGCGCAGGGGTCTATTATGGGTGGAGCAACCCTGAAGCTCCTGGGGGTTTACAAAAAACGGGTATCATGCTGGCGTGGTTCGCCTTTGGCTGGCTTCTGATCACGGTTATCACAAGAGTAAGCCATAAACGTTTTACCTGGTGGCCGTTAATTCCGGGGGGGATTCTACTAATGGTTGGTGCTGGTCTTTATATTGGCGGGAACCCCCAAAACGCACTGGGGTTTTTAGGAAATACCGGCTCAATCGGCATGATCCTGATCGGGGTTTACCTGATTTTTCTTAAGTTTGGCATGAAGCGCTGATTTGCTCTAAGAGAAGAGCGAGTGCAAATCAGGCAGTCTTTCCCGCATCGCAACCTCTCCGGCCTGGATGATTTCTTTGACTTTCTGAAAACCAAAGAAAAGTGATACATCTGATGGAATGGCAGGGCGGATTAGAAGGTCAGGCGGATGCTGAGCCAAATTTATCTGAATAAAGGTGGTGGTCATAATCATCTCGACCCTGTAGAAATCCTGCATAAAGGGTGGAAGGGGAAGGGGAATGCGTTCGAGGTTTGAGCCTTTATCACTATCGCAGGTTCCTGAATTTTTTTGTGAACATCAACGGCCACGATAGGATACGGGCAGATACTTTTGATGCACTTCACGGGCACGTCATCCAGTATGCCGCCATCAACCAGGCGAAAGGGGCCTATCTCAACAGGTGAAAAAAAACCTGGGACTGCGGTGGTTGCCATGATAGCATCCAGCAAGTTACCCTCGCGTAATTCAATTTCGCTGCCAGTATTGAGATCAACCGCGTTCATTACAAGAGGGATTCTGGTTTGTTCGATACGATCACCTGGTGCAATGAACCGGGAAAGGTAATGACGAATTTTCTTACCAGCCAGCAGCCCCTTGCGGCTTGGGGCACGGTCAACCAGTTTTAACCACTCTCGAATGTTGCTCAAGCGGCGTGCGACGCGTTCAATCTCGTTGACAGGCATTCCAGTTGCGTATAAAGAAGCGATTAACCCTCCCATACTACAACCTGCCAGGAGGGAAACCTGAAACCCAGACTCTTCGAGAACTTTTATTACGCCAATATGAGCCAGCCCTCTGGCACCGCCACCGCCAAGCACCAGCCCTATCCTTTTTTCCGGCAAGGGTGATTGAATCATCTTAACCCTCATTTTAATCTTTTTTTATCAAAATTAACCCTGTTCAATAGCGCAACCGTCTGATAATATTCGTCCCTGTTAAAAAACAGGAAAGTAGATGGACTTGTGGTGAAAACAGAAAGAAAAGACATCCGAAATGTTGCCATAATTGCCCATGTGGATCATGGAAAAACCACATTGGTTGACGGTCTCTTAAAACAGGCGCGCGTTTTCCGCGATAACCAGATGGTTATGGAAAGGATAATGGATTCAAATGACCTGGAACGAGAGCGAGGGATCACCATTCTCGCTAAGAACACGGCCATTCTCATTCCTGACCCTAAAACAAACGCCTTGGTGAAAATTAACATCGTGGATACCCCTGGGCACGCTGACTTTGGTGGAGAAGTGGAACGCGTGATGAATATGGTCGACGGCGTACTCCTGCTCGTTGATGCTGCTGAAGGCCCAATGCCGCAAACCAGGTTTGTTTTAAAAAAAGCGCTGGATATGGGTCACAAAGCGATTGTAGTAATCAATAAGATGGATCGTAAAGATGCGGATGCTGAAAGAGCTGTGAACCTGACATTTGACCTTTTTGTAGAATTGGGCGCTACTGATGAACAGGCTGATTTTCCAATTATTTATGCGAACGCAATAACCCAACAGGCAGGCACAACCCCTGAACTTGAGAATGACTTGCAGGCGTTGTTTAAAGCCATACTTGAGACGATACCGGCGCCGATTGTCGATATTGAAGTCCCTCTACAGATGCTGGTAACAAACCTGGGATATGATGAGTACCGGGGAGTAACGGCTGTTGGACGAATTCACGCGGGCTGCATCCATGCGGGTCAAACGGTTGCCCGAATCCAAAAGGATGGTATCGTAATAAAAGAAAAGGCCCGTTATCTTTACACATTTCAGGGACTTGCGAAAGTGGAGACCGATTCAATAAACGCGGGCGATATCATCGCGATCGCGGGTTTGGAAGGGATTGAGATAGGCGAAACCATCGCAGATCCTGAACAACCTGTTGCTTTGCCAGTGATCCACGTGGAAGAACCAACGGTTCGCATGACTTTTAGCGTTAATACTTCGCCCTTTGCTGGAAGGGAGGGCAAATGGAGCACTTCACGCAAGCTGCGCGAAAGATTACTTGGCGAACTACGAAACAACGTGGCATTGCGTGTAGTAGAAACTGAAAGCACAGATACATTTCTGGTATCGGGCAGGGGAGAATTGCACCTTGCCATCCTTATTGAAACGATGCGGCGTGAAGGTTTCGAGTTTCAAGTCTCCAAACCGGAAGCGATATTCACTGAAGACGAAAAAGGGAACGTTTTAGAACCTTTTGAGGAACTTCATGTTGATACAAGTCCGGAAACTGCGGGCGCAGTGGTTGAAATGCTTGGAAATCGACACGGGAAAATGCTGGACATGCAAAACAATGCGGATAATACCGTGCATTTGAAGTTTCTCGTGCCTACAAGAGGGTTGCTGGGCTTTCGCTACCAGTTTATGACCATTACCAGGGGGACCGGTGTACTGAATACTATCTTTCATGGCTATTTACCCTATTGCGGTCCAATTTCTTCGAGGGCAACCAGCTCGGTGGTCGCCTGGGAAAATGGGCAGACTTCTACTTTTGGTTTGAAGAACGCAGAAGAAAGAGGAGTATTGTTTATTGGGCCTGGGGTGGATGTTTACGAGGGGATGGTAGTGGGTGAAACTCAAAGACCAGATGATTTAATTGTGAATGTCTGCAAGAAAAAGCACCTGACCAACATGAGGTCCTCCAATAAAGACATTGAAATTCGTTTGACCCCTCCGCAACAGATGAGTTTGGATCAGGCGATCGAATATTTAGGCGAAGATGAGTTACTGGAAGTGACGCCTTTGAACTTCCGCATACGAAAGAAGATATTAAGTACCGAGGAAAGAGGAAAGCAAACAAAAAAGGCGAAAGAACTATTGCATGATTGAAGCATTGGCGGTGTTTTACTGGCTGGTGGGAAAAATCTGACGATTAAAATCCTTGACATCGCTAATTTATCATGATAAATTAATTATGAAGGATGCAAAGTAGTTCTTGCTGGATGTAATAAACGACAGCCTGAAGCGAACACTCCAGGGCTGTTTTTATTTGACTGCTCCGAAAGAACGAAAAAATAATCCGAATTTTTTGTAAGTTTGCTATAGGAGGCAAAGAAATGTCAGAACGTATCGTCGGTACAGTCAAATGGTTCAACGGGACCAAAGGTTATGGCTTCATTTCTCGTGAAGGCGGAGAAGATGTATTTGTGCACTTTTCTGCTATTCAGGGTGAAGGCTACCGCAATCTCGAGGAAGGGCAGCAGGTAGAATTCGCAATTGAAAAGGGACCGAAAGGCCTTCAGGCCAGCAACGTTGTCGTAGTCAGCTAATTTTAAGGCTATTGTAAACAAAGATCCCGCCAAAAAGCGGGATTTTTTTAATCCTCTTCGATTGCTGACCAATAGCCTTTATCTAATTCATCATCTGACAAATGCGCGTATCTTTGTGTCACAGCGATGTTTTTGTGCCTGGCTAATTCCTGGGCTAATTTTAGATTTCCCGAAGCCCGTAAAACCCTGGTAACGAAATAGTGCCTAAACGAGTGGGGCGTGATCGTGCCCACAGCATCGGGTCCGATGAATTCCAGCACTCTCGACGCAATGATGTTCCGGCCAGTCGTTGTGGTCATCGGTTTGGTTTTTTTGCCGCTACCGCGATCGTGGCGGGCAAAAAGGGGTAAAGACCCCAGCGGTTTTCCGGTGTTCCCATCGATAACAGCCCGTTCTTTAAGGTAATCCATCAATGCGGAGGTCGAGCGAGTTGAGAAGCGCAC
>Ga0208196_1004028_pt1 | contig 11726 bp, 9 predicted proteins | sample AD_JPNNA7_MetaG_FD_184443 | JGI IMG/M metagenome (GOLD analysis project Ga0208196, IMG submission 184443) | Active sludge microbial communities of municipal wastewater-treating anaerobic digesters from Japan - AD_JPNNA7_MetaG (SPAdes) (version 2) | ecosystem: Engineered > Bioreactor > Anaerobic >...
CTAGCTGGTTAGGGCGCGAGACTCATAGGGTAATTGCGAAGAACGCGCCTGAGTCATCTCGAAGTCGCGGGCTCGAATCCCGCCCCCGGCACCTTATTCTTGGCAATTCTAAATAATTCGACAATCGACTCGATTTTTAGGCATAAACAGCATTCGCATGAATGACAATACTGGTAGCATCTTTTATTGTCGAACAGCCACAAGATTTATATTCGTTGACTGCCGTAATACGGCAAATGCCGTAGTTCAGTATCGGCTGTTTGGAGTGGGAGACAGCCTGAAGAAAGGCTGAATTATTGCGATTAGATCCTTTTCTGTCAATGGAGTGGGATCTACTAAGGAGCGCGATTCGATGGAAAATAATGATAAGATAGCGGAGATCAGGCATGATCACCGTCAATTGCCTGATATATTATATGCCATCTTTAAGATTATTTTCTCCTTGATATCGCTGAAATTTTTTTGCACCTCTGCAGTGGCGCAGGAAGAGACGACCGGCTACTGGATTGGTAGAGCTGAAGGGCTGAGGCACAACGATTCTATCGATGAAGCCATCTCTGCAAGCGGCATGGCTCAAAAAAAAGAACCATGGAACGATTCAATTATCGTTCGCAAAGCCATGTATCTTAACATCGTTGGCATGGTGAATGAATCGGCAAAGACATATGAGAAAGCTCTGACCCTGCTGGATGAAAAGCTAGAGAAAAATGCAGGAGATGCCGAGGCCTGGCAATGGAAGGCTATTGTTCTGGGCAGCCTGAACCGAGAAGATGAGTCAGACCAGGCATATGAAAAGGCCCTGGAGATCTTCGATCAGAGAATAAAGAATGACTCGCGGGATGCCGACTCCTGGATGGGCAGAGCCGATGTGCTGCTCAACCTCGGCCGGTGGAATGAGGCCCGCAAGTCATATAATAGAGTCACGGAGCTCAAACCTCTGGATTACAGCGTCTGGTGGAGGAAAGCAGAGGTCATTAGCGGCATAGGAGATATCAACGAGTCCGTGGAGGCCTACGATAAGGCCATCAGCCTGATACCAGCTTACGATACCGGGGAGCGGGCACTGGCTTATGCTGCAAAGGCAGAAGACCTGGCATTTGCTGAACGATGGGAAGAGGCACTGGAGGCGGTCGATAAATCTCTGGAGCTGAATCCCAAAAGCAGCGTGTGGTGGCATTTCAAGGCTTCTGGTCTAATGGAGCTTGGCAGGAATGATGAAGCGCTGGCAGCCTTCGACGAGGCCCTCAGGCAGAGTCCCCAAGATGCCCATAGCTGGCTGCGAAAGGCTGGCCTGCTCGTGGAGATGAAGTGCCATAACGAATCCATTAAAGCCTACGACAAAACCCTTGAGCTGATTGCAGAAACCAACACCAAAGAGCTGGCTGGGATCTGGCTGGTCAAAGGAACGGCACTGAACAAGATCGGCAGGCGAAAAGAGGCAAAAGAGGCCTTCCAGATGTCGCTGGAGCTACACGTTAAAGCCATCTTGGAGGACCCCGGCGACCTCAGCCTGAAGAGGATGAAAGGCCTGGCGCTCTATAACCTGGGCAGGTACGAGGATTCCATAGAGGTTTATGATCAAGTACTCGAGGCCTCTCCCAGAATAGAGCCCTACGTTATCGACGTTTCTGCATTGGAGGGCAAAGGCGATTCTCTCCGGGCATTGAACAGAAACCAGGAGGCGCTGGAGGCTTACAATGAGGCAATAGAGCTGGCTCCCAGTTCTAGCGCTGCATGGCATGGAAAGGGTGAGGCAGAGAGGGCACTAGGGCAGGCTGGCAATGCCGGCATGTCACTTTCGACGGCGGATAAACTGGGGTATGAAAAGTGAGCCCCACTAATTTTTTTTGTGAAAAGGGGATGTGGTGAGAGAAATGAACGGAAATAAAAGAATATCTAAAAAATTGGGAGCAAAGCTCGCTCTCACTCTGCTGGCTCTGGCAATTGTATGCATCACTGCAGAGGCGCAGGAAAACACTGCAGAATACTGGATTGACAGAGCAGATGAATATATGAACAACGGCTCAATCGAGGGGGCTGTTTCCGCCTATGATGAGGCCCTGAAGATAGATCCCGATAACACAACCATACTGATTCACAAGGCGTTAGAGCTGAGCGTTTTAGGCAGAGTGAACGAGTCCTCTGAGACCTACGAGAGAGCGCTCTCCCTTTTGGATGAAAACCTGTTGAAGGACCCTAATGATGCAAAGGCCTGGCAGTGGAAGGCTACTGTCTTGGGAAGCATGAAGAGACAAAATGAGTCCCTTGCAGCTTATGAAAAAACTCTGGAGGCATTCAACAGGCGCATTGAGACCGACTCAAAAGATGCCGATGCCTGGGTCGGCAAGGGCAATTCCCTGATGAACCTGGGGAAATGGGAGGAGGCGCAGGATGCCTACAACAGGGCCATAGAGATCGATCCTCAGGATTACCACACATGGGGAAGGAAAGCGGAAGTCATAGGCAGAATAGGTGATCTCAACGAATCGGTGGAGGCCTACGACAGAACTATCGAGCTGATACCCTCCGGCAATACTCAGGAGCTGTCAGGTTACTGGATGTCCAAAGCCGAAGTACTGGCAATCCGAGGCCTGAGCGATGATGGCCCGAGAACAGATCTGCTGGAAGAGGCCCTGACCGCCATCAACAATTCCCTGGAGCTGGACCCCAAGAGCAGCTCAAAGTGGCACTTCAAAGCCACCATCCTATCGGAACTGGACAGGAAAGATGAGGCGGTAGAAGCATTTGATGAAGGACTAAGGCTGAACCCCGAAAATGCTGACAATTGGCTGTGGAAGGCCAATTTCCTTGTGGAGATGAAGAGGTACAACGAATCCCAGGAGGCTTATGATAAAGCCATCGAGCTGATTGCAGAGAACAATAGCGAAGATCTGGCGCTCGACTGGCTCTCCAAAGGATGGGCGCTTAATAAGACCGGCAGAACAGATGAGGCCCAAGCGGCATTCCAGAAGTCCCTGGAGTTTTACGAAACGGCCATTTCAGGGAATACAGGAAATATCCGTCTGCTGCAACAGAAGGGCTTGGTTCTATTCGAACTGGGCAGATATGATGAGGCTATCGAAGCTTATGACCAGGTTCTCAAGAACTCCCTGAGCCTCGAGTTTGATACAACAGCTGTTAGCGCATGGATAGGCAAGGGCGATTCGCTGCGCATGCAGGGCAAGAATGAGGATGCTCTTGAGGCCTACAATAAAGCCATAGATTTAGGGCCCCATTATAGCAATGCCTGGCATGGGAGGGGAGAGGCGCAGAAGGCCATGGGCCAGGTCCACAATGCCAGCATGTCACTTTTGGTGGCGGATAAGCTGGGATATCAGGAATGACCCCCGTTAATCTTTTTTCACGCATGAGATTGGCGAATAGCGGTGGCTGTTTATTAGCAGCCTTGCTGGCATTCATCTTTGTCGCAGCAGCTGCGGCTTCTGAGGATCTTTCCGGTCGATGGAAGATCAGCTATGTTGTTCAGAGCGGCGGCCCTGACGAAGAGTTCGCTGAAGGCAGCGTGGTCTCCCTGAGCGAGAAGGACTCGACTCTGCAGGGCAGGGCAACCCTTGGCAGCCGCGGCGACGGCTTCCTGATAGGATCCCTACAGGGTAGCGATGTTCAGGCGGCCATCACCTTCCGCAGTAATCCTGCTCTGTTCCTTCGGCTGTCGGGCAGCCAAGGCGATGATGGGCTGCAGGGCAGCTTCACTGCCTCTGGCGGGGGAAGCTTCTGGCAAGGGAAGTTCACTGCCACCCAAATGACTACGGCCGCCGGAGAGGTCATCGGCACAGAAGTCATATTTGCGAATTTCACCCCCCTAGACGAGGACCTCATGCCCAAGCCAACCCTGTACCTGGACCCTGAGGCAAACTGGAGCGCACAGCAGGATAGCGGTGTTAGGGAGACCTTCGTCATAAGGTACCAAAGAAACACCGTTCTCATGTGCAGAAAGAAGCCATTGATATGGGATTGGTGGCTCTAGCACGCAAAATCGCTTGCATGAAAACTATCCCGATCTCTTCAATGATTTTTTTTAGTTCCTCGTATGTGCAAGCCATTAAGTATAGATGACCGGAAATCTTATTAATTAACACGAAATTTTACTCATGTAATCATTGCAGCTTTCATACGATCAACGGCATGGGGGAAATGATACGCGAGAAAGAATAATATCAACATGTTTTCTTATAATAATAGCGCTAATATTAGCTGGCTGCTGTTTATATACTACATCGTTATGCAACTCCGGCTCAGAATGCCTGCCGTCTGAACCTGATGAGGACCATCTAAATCAGATTCTTCAGGATTTTGAGGAATACTCCGAAGAGGGCATGAGAGACTGGCAGGTTCCTGGAATGGCAATAGCCATTGTCCGAGGAAATGAGACCATTTACTTGAAGGGATTTGGCGTCAGGAAAATAAATTCAACCGATCCTGTTACTCCCACAACCGTCTTCCAGATCGGCTCCACCACCAAGGGCTTTACTGCGGCCTTGGTGGGAATGCTGGTGGACGAAGGATTGGTAAAGTGGGACGATAGAGTAGTTGATCATCTTCAGGGATTTCAGATGTATGATCCTTGGATCACGCATGAGTTCACGATCACAGACCTCATGGCCATGAGAAGCGGACTTGCAACCGGCTCCGGCGAAGGACTGTGCAGCATGGGATACAACAGGAGCTTTCTCATGCACTCTCTGCGCTATATGCAGCCCGAAACCAGCTTCCGGTCCGCCTATGCCTACCAGAACCTGCCATTTCTCTGGGCTGCAGCCCTAGTAGAGAACAAGACGGGGAAGAGCTGGGAAGAGAATGTTCAGGAGAGGATATTTGAGCCTTTGAATATGTCAAACTCTTCCACAGATCAGAAATCTTTTCAGCAGGCTCCGGACGTAGCGTATCTGCATATTAGAGAGAATGGCAATATCACAGCGCTGCACATGGATCAAAATTCGACTGACTGGGTTTACACAGTTGGCCCGGCTGGGGGAATCAACTCAAACATAGAGGACATGGCAAAATGGCTTAGCTTGCAGATGAACAATGGCAGCTATGAATCTCGACAGCTCCTGAGCGAGAGCAGTATGCGTTACATTCATTCCCCCAAGACGATAATGAATGCCATATCTACGAAGAACAATGCATACTATTGTCAGGGATGGATGTATATGGAAGCCAGTCCCTATCCCATCCTCTTCCATAAAGGCGGAACCCGTGGTCATTCAGCCATTCTGGCTCTTGTTCCTCAGGCCAAAATTGGGATAGTTATTTTATCAAACATCTACGGCGATAGCCTGCCTGACTATCTGATGTTCCAATTCCTCGAACTGTACTTCGGCAACAATGCCTGGGAAGACGTCTTGGAGGCACTTGCACTAACGAAGACCTCAATGGCTCAGGCCGATGCAGGCGCTTCAGAGCAGACTGATCCACCTCGTGCAGCCAAACCATTGGAGACATATATCGGCAACTATAGCAACCAGACACTTGGCATCATCAATATCTCGCAGAGCAATGGGACCTTGATCTTATATGCAGGCCCGGGAAGGCTGAAGATGCCCCTTCTGCCCACAGGAGGGGATAGTTTCAGTTTATCCAAGACAGGAACTGGACCTGTGGTGGCATTCCAGGTCGACAACGAGGGCAAGGCAGAGAGTGTACAGGTCCGGGGAGGAAGGCTCTTCGATCTCTTCGGAAATAATGTCCTGTTTTGGCGTACAACCGACTAGCGATTTAGGAAGTGGGAACATATATATTTTTGAGTATATTTTACATCAATCCTTAAGGCTTGCTCACTAATGATCACAAAAAATTTTTATATTAATTGATACATCAATAGTACCTGAGGTCGTTTCTGAGTCATAATTCTTTTATACATAATAAAAAGACGTCCTAATGAGCATTGATGGAATATATCGAAGGCATCCGACTGAGAGATCTGACCGAAGGAGATCTCGAGTTCATCATCGCAGCTACAAAAGAGAATATGGCTCCTCTAATTAAAGATGCATGGGGCCTTGATTGGGGCAGGGATTTTGAGGAGAGATACACGAAGGAATTGCTTTCTTCAGGCGTTGTCAAAGTAGTTTATAATAGCAATGAACTTATTGGGTATTTCTGGTTTAGCGAACAGGCTGATAAAAGCCAAGTCTTCATAAATTCCATTCAGCTGAGAAAGAATTATCAGAAAAAAGGATTGGGCCTTTGCATCTTAAAGTGGATCGAACAAAATGCAGTGAACCGCAAGATACAGTACCTCTACCTGGCTGTTCAGGAGACAAACCCGAGGGCCTCCAAGTTTTATCAAAAGTTCGGATTTCGAGAAGTACTTAGGGAAAACGGATCAATAAAAATGCATAAGGAACTAGGCAGCCGCAGCAGGATGGACAAGCCGCTATAGTCAGAGAGCCTATTCTCCTTTATTGCAGCTCAGGTCCATAGCATCGGAGGCGGAATGCTACGTTCCGCCTGCCGACCTCAGCGCATCGTTAGCACTTTGCTATATAGGTGCTTCTTAAGAGCTGCTTGTGCCTTATTGTTCAGGACCGACGACGGCCATCACCTGAATATGATCCGGGTCAGCATTATTCACGTGTGCATATATAGGTCGTCTGAAATCCGTCCCCGTATTCGGCTGCATCGATTCTAAATCCGCTCCTCTTTATGACGCCTTCCATGATCCAGTCATATGTGCTGAACTCGTCCCTGACGTGAATCACTGCTTCCTGCGCCAGCCGGGCATCTGCCATGACCCCACAAGCCTTAATCAAGTTATCAATCTTGGCCTCGCTGTTTTCATCCCAGGGCGGGAAGACTATGTCGAACAAACCCAGCCTGCCACCAGGCTCTAGCATTGCATGATACCGCTTAAGTGCGACCATCTTCCAGAAATCCGGAAGGTGGTGGAGAACTGCGACGCAAACGATTGCGTCCGCCGGCTCTCCGACGTGTTCATAGGTGAGAAGGCCGCCCTGGCAGAAGACTATATTGGATAGTCCCTGCATCTCTGCCTGTTGCCTGCAGTATTCAAGCATTGGGGCGGATATATCGACTGCGTATATTGTGCGACACCTTTTGCTGGCGTGAAGGGCAAAAGCGCCTGTGCCCGCCCCCATATCGATGACTATGCTCTCCGAACCGATACCTAACCTTCTGATGATCTCTTCGCTTGATTTGGTGTAGTCGCGAAACTTCCTGTGCATGGTGTCGTATGCAGCCACTTCTTCAATATCGGTGTAATCAATGCCGCATGGCTTCATTTCATTGTATTGCCAAATGGGTGCAGGCTTCATCTCCGATCCCTCCAAACATCTTGCCGGTATAGCGAAGGTGTTTGCTATTATTTTTAATGAATAGGTCAAACCTGACAGAAAGAAGAACAAGAAGCTCGTTGCGCTATCAATATCTATATATCGATAAAGGCATCTTAAAAACCCCAAAAACCGGAAAATATGGGAAAAAGAACTCAACGGAGTCCTTAGATGACTAATTATTAAAAATTAAACCATTCTGAAACACCTGAACGCTCATATGCTCAGATCAACGCTCGTGTTCATCGTTCATTCAATCAATCATTTATCTACAGTTCACGCCCAGAAGATGTTGGCAGACATTTCAAACGAGAGATGTCCGCATAAATAAAGAAGTCGAGGAATAGAGCAGAAAGGAGAGTTTGGGAATGCACGAAAAAAGAGTGAATGATCTGAGAGCGAATGCAAAAAAGATGAGGGCCTGGATGGGAATCCCCCTCATCCTTGCCGTTCTCTTTGTGCTATGTCTAGCAGCTGTAGCGCAGGAGAATACTGCAGATAGCTGGTATCAAGAGGGTTTGAAGCTAATGGGAAACGATAACTATAGGGATGCGCTCGTTGCATTCGATAAGGCAATTGAGATCGATCCCGTGAACGCCAGCATATGGATGGGCAAAGGTGATGTGCTCGTAAGAATGGGAGATTATAATGAATCGCTGAAGATTTATGAAAACGCCTTGGAGATGGCAGAAAAAAATACACAAGATAATCCCCATGATGCCAGGGGCTGGCTTGTGAAAGGGGAGCTTTTCATAAGGATTTTCAAGAACGATGAGGCCATCAACGCCTATAGCAAAGCTGCTGAACTGAATCCCAAGTATGCGGAGGCTTGGTACCTGAAGGGCGCGGCTCTGAACCTTAAGGCAGGGGAACTACCTGAACAGGAGAGCGTCAAGACCTATGAAGAAGCCTTTGCAGCCTTGAACAAGGCCATTGAACTGGATCCTGGCTATGGAAAGGCCTGGAATGATAAAGGCTATACTCTCTTGTCCCTCGCCAGGTTCAATGGCGAGAATCTTAGCAGATACAATGAGTCGCTGGAGGCTTTCGATAGGGCCATTGAGCTTATCCCTGATGAAGATTCCAGGCAATTCTTAGCTTTAGCCTGGGAGGGCAAGGCACTTGCATTCGTTGGGATGAGCAATATGCTTGACGATATAGATAGGAAGGATGAGGCCAGAGAAAGGTATGAAGAGGCAATAAAGGCTTGCGATAGAGTTATTGAGCTAGACCCAGACTTCACCGGCCAGGAAGCTCGATTATTGAAGGCTGGTATCCTCTCCGAACTGGGCAGGTATAATGAATCTCTTGTGGCCTACGACGAGGCTATTTCGTCTGTGCCCGCAGACCTTGTCTTGCTCACAGCCACATTTATGGCGGACAAGAGTACCGTTCTTATAAAGATGGGCGAGTACGAGGAAGCCCTAACGACTATTAATGCAGCCCTAAAGATAGATCCGACAAATCCGATTGCCTGGAAGAACAAAGGTGAAGCCCTAAATTATACAGCCAGATACGAAGAGGCTGCAAGCGCCTACGACAAGGCGATCGAGCTGAGTCCAGAGCTAGGTCTGCTGAAAGCCTCCTCCTGGCAGGGCAAGGGCGATGCACTGAAGGCCTCAGGACGCCAGGTTGAAGCGGCTGCCGCTTTTGCCAAGGCAAAGGAGCTAGGGTATAAAGCATAGATCCCACATCTCTTTTTTCTGATAAAGGAGATTGGAGAATATATTCAAATTAGAGATGAAAAATGGAGAGACGGGCAGGAATAACAGATGAACGTATTTGGCAGCTCAAGACCGGAGGGATAGGATGGTATCTATGGTACTATTGAAGAATATCCTGATGGGATCGGCTATTCTTCTATCCCTTGTCGCCGCAATTCAGGCATCCGGACAGGATCCTGATTCTGGGGCAGCCGGGAAGAACCTCAGCCTCAATGTCCAACTGCTCGACACCGGTCAGGCCCTGGTCATGGGCTATGTTGATGACCCCAGGGGCCTGATCTTTCTGAGGCCGACTCAGTATACCGACCCGGCTCTGGCTCGGTATGCATCCAGATACAGGTATGAAAACGAGACTCATCAGCTGTATGCCTGGACTGACGCACTGACTTTCAAGCAAGGAGATACCTGGAGATTGATGTTTCAATGTCCGGGCTTTTATGCTGAGTATCGCGTCATCTTCCACCTTCCAGCCGACTTAGGGCTGGGAAGAATCAATAGCTCTGAGGGGCTGAAATACGTGGTCTCAGCCTCAAATGATTCGTTAGCAGTTATTTCTCAGGGATATGATATCAGGAATCCTTCCATCACCATAGAGTACCAGCAATCTTTAGCAGAAGAGGCATCTCTTGAGGATATCAACGACAGCAGCTCTAACAATTTTTGGCTGGTCGGGGGCGCCATTTTATTTCTTGTTTTGTTTATCGGATCTGTCTTCACCTTTACGATGAGACGGCGAAGAAATGAGATGCAACCTGTCAAGAAGGATATGCTTGAAGGCGACCATCTGCTCGGCATTGAGTCTGAGGATACCTCGAAGTCAATAGATGCTGTCATGTCCCTGGGAGAAATCGAGGTTGGCAGCGAGTTGAATGCGGTCTTGGAGACTCTGACCCCCCGTGAGCGCTCGATCATGGAGATCCTGATAAAGCACGGCGGCAAAATGAGGCAGGTGGATATGAGATACGAGACTGGCGTGCCTAAATCAACGCTTACCATGGTTTTGATATCATTGGAGAAGCGCAATCTCGTAACCAGGAAAGAATGGGGCAGAACCAACGTCGTAGAGCTATCAGAGAGGTTCTTCTCCGGAGAAAAACATTCCTGAACATTCTGAACAAAAACGTGCCTTCAAAACAAGGTCTTCGTTTTCTGTTCATTCACATTACCTTTTATCTATCGTTCATGCCGGGTAGATGTCGTCGGGCGGCTCGAAGACGAGCTGTCCAGACGTGGAGGTTTCAGTGGAATAGTGGATAAGGGGCCAGATCTATGCCAATAAGGGGCAGGCCCCTTATTAGCTATCACCTCTTGAGACGAAGTGAGCAACTTTGAAGGAGAGTTTGGGAATGAATGGAAAATCATCTAAGATGAGAGCCTGGACTGGGATGGCCCTGGTCTTGGCAGTGCTCCCTATGCTGTGCATGGCATCTACTGCACAGGATACTGCAAACGACTGGGTGAAGAAGGGAGATGATCTGATGAACTCAATGGCGTCTGAGTCCTCAACTGAGGCGCTGAACGCATACGACAAAGCTCTTCAAATGGATCCACAAAATGAGTCTATTTTGCTAAGAAAAACAGTAGTTCTGGATATATTGAAGGTAGGAACAGCCACAGAGGCGCTTGGTATTGTAGAGAAGAAATTGGAGAAGAATCCGCAGGATACATTGGCCTGGCAGGCAAGAGGTGTAGCACTAAACTACTTGAGCATTGAACAAGAGGCCACCCAATCCTTCGAGAAGGCCATAGAAATATACGATCAAGAGATCCAGAAAGATCCCAAGAACGGCACTGCCTGGTGGTATAAGGCCGAAAATTTAGCGAATCTCCAGAGGTTCGAGGAGGCACTCATTGCTTACGAGAAGGTGATTGAGCTAGACCATCCCAGGAAGGTAGACGCATTGAGCACTAAAGGTGGCATTCTCATGCAGTATGGAAGGCTTGAAGAATCTATCAGTGCCTTAGATAAGGCTACTGAGTTGGATCCAAACCATATCACGTCGTGGTTTACTAAGGGCCAAGCTCTTAAAGAAATGGGACGCAATGCAGAATCAGAGGCCGCCACCGCAAAAGCGAGGGAGCTGGGGTATAAAGGTTGACAGCTTCCTTTTTTATATAATGAAGAAGGATCTGATAATCGTGGCTTTGAAGTATGGGCAGGGTATTCTTAAGGAACCAAGAAAGCTCATAGTTGCTCTTCTTCTGCTAGTCTCCATCGCTCTGACATCTGGACAGGAGTTCGATGGTACGGATGAACAAAAGCTCGACCTAGACATCTACTTATACAATACAGGCAAAACCCTAGTGGCGGGCTACATGGAGGACCCAAAAGGCCTGACATTTCTGAGGACCGCTCAGTACAATGCCCTTTATCCCAATCAATATGTCCCCAGATACAGCTACGATAATGATACTCGCCAGCTATACGCCTGGACAGACGGCCTGACCCGGAAGAATGGGGAGAACTGGAGCCTGGCCTTCACCACCTGGGGACTCTGCAGCCAGTGCCATATCGTCTTCCACTTGCCAGGCGACTTGAGGCTGGGAAGAATCAACAGTTCTAGCGGGCTGAACTACATGATCACCGCCTCCAATGAATCCCTGCTGGTGGATGCTCAGGCACACGGTGTTAAGGATCCTGCCATCACCATAGAGTACCAGCAGCCTTTGGGCAACGAGCCTCTGC